>Ga0209415_10001258_pt1 | contig 48414 bp, 34 predicted proteins | sample PeaSoiSIISIP2007_FD_187696 | JGI IMG/M metagenome (GOLD analysis project Ga0209415, IMG submission 187696) | Peat soil microbial communities from Weissenstadt, Germany - SII-SIP-2007 (SPAdes) (version 2) | ecosystem: Environmental > Terrestrial > Soil > Wetlands > Peat | place: Germany... | reverse complement strand
AGCGGTCGGCTGCCTTGGTGAAACATGACGGGCATACCCGGGAACTCGAACGGGAACGCCTGGATGCCTTGGGGTGGCGGGAAAAGAATTCCATCACCGAAAAGCTCGTGGAACACGGCCACCACGATCCGCGCAAGTACCTCCACGAATTCGAGCAGAAGCACTCGCCGTACTTCGGGGTGATCGGCATCGACGACACGGACCGGCGCATCGGCAAGAAGGAGTACCTGATCGGCCGGCAAAGCCTGATGGACGGGAACACGGTATTGATCGTGGACTGGCGCCAGGCGGAGGTGTCCCGGCTCTTCTACGACTACGAGGAAGGGGAGGAGTACGAGGAGACGATCCGCGAGCGCGACCGGGAAGGCGTCATCACGCGCAAGCGCAAGCTCGGCATCGAACTGCGGGTTTTAAACCGTATCGAGACCGCCTCGGAGACCTACGTGCTCGCCAACGGCGACTGGCGCGGCTGCGGCGACGCCCCTCCGAGTTCGGCGGACACCAAGGCGGAGCATGCCGACCACCGCATGGTGGACATCGTTTCCCTGATCTCGGCGGAACAGTTCGGGATGATCACCAAGCATTCCTCCGGCTGCACCTTTTTATCCGGGGCGGCGGGTTCGGGGAAAACGACCGTCGCGCTGCACCGCCTTTCCTACCTGCAGTTCAACGAGCCGCAGCTCTTTCGCCGCGAGCGCTGCCTGGTGCTGATGTTCAACCGGACGCTGCGCGACTACGTGCGGAAGATCTCGGAGGATCTCCTCGGGGACACCAGGGTCGATACCTTCAGCGCCTGGGCGCTCGGTGCGGTGCACCAGCTCGGCGTGACGGTGCGGACCACCTTCGACGACGCCTTTGCTGCCCAGAAGAAGGACAACCGGGTCTCCTCGCTGCTGGCGCGGTACGTCGCGGCGACCAAGCGGATGGACCCGGTTATCGACCTGTGGAAGTTCTACAGCCACTCGGTCGTCCTGGAGACGCTCTTCTCGGACGAGCGGCAGCGCGAGGTTTTCCGGGGCGAGCTGCAGCAAAAACTGGCAGGCAAGGACCGTCTGGTCTCTTTCTCCGACCTGAGCGTTCTGCTGAGGCTTTGCCAGTTGCGCCGCCCGTCAGAAAGCGTGGTGCAGGGGGCGCTCAACTTCTACGACCACATCGTCATCGACGAGGCGCAAGACTTCGCCCAGATCGAGCTGGAGGCGATCCTCGCGGCCACCTCGGCGAGCCGCAGCCTCACGGTCTGTGCCGACGAAAAACAGAAGATCTTAAGCTTCGTCGACGCCGAAGGGTTCCAGAAGTTCAGGACGCAGTTGCACTCGCTGGGGCTCGAGCGGGAGACGCTGTCGCTTTCCTATCGCAGCGGGCGGGAGATCATGGAACTGGCGGCCAGGGTGAGCGGGCGGCAGGGGGAGATCTCCTGCAACCCCGGCGGCGTGGTGCGCTTTCACCGGACCGACGACTTAGCCTGCGGGGTGCAGACCTTGCGGGGGCTTCTCGCCGAATTGGCTTTAGCCGACCCGAAGGCGCTCACCGCGGTGATCTGCAGGAAGAAGGCCGAGGTGAAGGCGGTGCACGCGGCGCTTAAGGGGACGCCTGGGCTGCATCGGGAGGAGGGAATCGGTTTCGAACCGGGGGTGCTGGTTGTTAACTGCCACCAGGTGAAGGGACTGGAGTTCACCAACGTGGTGCTCTGGAATCCGTCGGAGAACGATTACCGCCAGGCGGAACTGGACCGCAACCTGCTCTATGTCGCCATCACCAGGGCGTGCCGCTGTCTGCACGTCGTGCACTGGAGCCCGCTGTCGCTGCACTTGAGGGAGAGGTCTCAAGGGGAGGGGGAGTGAGCCGATGCGCGATCGACCGTACCGCCTTGCGGTCAGCGAGCACGGCGCCGGGCCTCTGACCGGGTGTTCGGTTACTCGGCTCTCGGCGTTGCTCGTTTCGAATTGTTCTTCCTGTTAAAACGCTGGTTCGCTCAATTTCGGTCGTATTTTCGCTACTTATCCACGTCGTCCCGATTTTTACAGCGCGAAACGCTTTCCAGGCTGGCACCGCGTGGCATCTGCGAGCGATATTTAGTATTGACACGCAGAATCAGATAGTTGCGTCGCTGGTTAAAATTTAAGCAAGGCGCAAAAGTACCCATTTTCCCGTCACATTGGGAGAAGTTTTCCACAGGAGGCCGGTGTTTTTCCACAAGGTGCGTGGAAAGGTGGGGGAGGGGGGAGGGGACGCTACACCACCTTCCCGTCCTTGACGTATTCCCTTAAGATGGCGGCTTCCAGGCGCTTCATGTCCAGGGAGAGGGTTTCGTCCGCCAGGGCTTGCAGGGCGCAGTAGTGGGTGACGTTCATGATGCCGGCGCCGGGGAGCTCGAAACGGGCGGCGACGTGCCGCCAGTCGATGTCTGCGGCGATCTTGATCTGGGCGGGGAAGGCGCTGGTCCAGATGCGGTAACGCTCTTCGGGTCGGGGCATGGGGAAATGGACGATGGTCTGAAATCTCCTGGCAAAGGCTTCGTCGATGTTGCTCTTGCGGTTGGTGGCCAGTATCACCAGGCCGGTATACTCCTCTATCCTCTGCAGCAGATAGGAGACTTCCTGGTTCGCATACTTGTCGTGGGCGTCGCGTATGTCGGTGCGCTTGCCGAAGAGGGCATCGGCTTCGTCGAAAAATAGGATCCAGTTCTTGTTCTCCGCCTTCTCGAAGAGTCTTGAGAGGTTCTTCTCGGTCTCGCCTATGTACTTGGAAACCACTCGCGACAGGTCGATCCGGAACACGTCTTTGCCGGTCTGCTTGCCAAGGAGCGTCGCAGTCAGGGTCTTGCCGGTGCCCGGCGGACCGTGGAATAGTGCGCGGTAGCCCCTGGTAAGCTTCCTCTTCATCCCCCAGGCGTTCATGAGGGTGTCGTTGTGGGTGATCCAGTTCTCGATCTCCCGGATCTGCTGCAGGGTGGTCGGCGGCAATACCAGGTCCTCCCGGGTCATCTCAGTTTCCAGGTACTGGGCCGGAAATTCCATGCTGAAACGGGGGCGGCTCACGGTGCCGACGGTGATCAGTTCGACCAGTTCCTGGTCGAGGCAAAGCCTGCCGGAAAGCGCCGGTTCGCCTGCCGGCACCGGGTCCAGCCAGAGGATGCCCCGCCGGGCGAGCCAGTGTTCGCTCCCCAGGAGGCGCTGCACTTTAAGGGATGTGCTCAGCTCAAAGCCGCCGAGGATGAATTGGGCGGTCTGACCGGTGGGGAGGATGCCGCGATGGCTGCTACCCTTGACGCCGCCGAATTCGGGCAGCTCCCCTTTTTCCGGCAGGAACGGGGCGGCGATCCGGTCGTAGAAACCGGGGTCCAGGTGCGGGACGAGGGCCAGCATGATCAGGACGAACTCTTCCAGGGTGGGGTTATGGAGCTTGATCAACCGTTCAAGCGGGGAGCCTTCGCTGCAAAATTGAAGGGAGCGCGGCTTGAAGCTGGCGGCCCGGCGGAAGTGCACGCTCAGGTAGCCGGCGGCCAGGTGCTCCAGCCAGTTGCAGGCAAGGCGGAGGTTTTCCGCGTGGTGGTCGATGGTGGGCTGGGGCTTTTTAGTTTTCCGCATGGACTCTCCCGCCGTTTGACTCCAACAGGGCTATGACGCTGTTGGGGTAGCCGCTGGTGAAAAATTGCTCGTCGCCTGCGCCGAGATGGGCGTGGAGGTGAAATTCGTGGCCGACTTGAAGGATTTCAATCGGACGGGAAGGAGACAGGCAAATCCCCCCTGTCCCCGCTTTTTCAAAGGGGGGGACGTGAAGTTCGTCATCCTGAACGTTAGCGTAGGATCTGCTTTCGTGGCGCCTGCTTCCCTGGCTGCGGAAAGAAGCAGATCCTTCGCTTTGCTCAGGATGACAGGCACTTTTTGCCACTAAACCGGCGGCGGTGTTCGCTTGGCGTTCGGTCGGGAAGGAGGCGATTGCCAGGCACTGGAAAGGGGGATGTAAGTGGGCCCCGACTGCGGGGGAATAGTCGTCGATGTCGTCGGTGCCTGCGTAGCCGTTTTCGAGGGGCTTCGCCTTTACGGGGGCGTCGAACTTGAGGGAGAGACGCCAGACGAAATCCCACCGGGATTCCCAGCCGCCTTCCTTCCAGTATTCGCTGTAGTAGTTGCAGCGGTAGGGTTTCACGATCCAGGTGGTCGGCCGTGGCACGCTCCCCCACCCCCTGGCCCCCTCCCTCAAGGGGAGGGGGGATGTCTGCGGGAGGGGAGGATGAAAGGTAATGCCCAGGGTGGAGAGGAGGGCGCGCACGAACCTTTCGCTGGCTTGGCCGATCTGGTCGGAATCGCCGCGGGTCAGGATGATGTGGAGCTCTTTGCCGTCTTTGCTCAGGCCGGGTTGCCGGATGTACAGCATGCTCATGGCGGATCTCCGGGGCCACGGAAGGTGATGGTGACGCGGGTGCCGTAACTGCCGGGAAGTTTCGCTCCCATGGAGCTGTTCTCGCTGTACGGCACGACTTCGCATCCCTTGGTGTCGTTGAAATAATCCTGCCGGAATGTCTGGTCGTGCTTTCTCCCTTCGTCGTTCCAATGGTCCACTACCGGCTGGGACTTGTGGTCGACGGTCGGGCTTTCCTTGTAGGTGAGGGTCTTGTCCCACCACTTGCCGTTCCACGAATAAAGTTTCGGATCGGTGGGATGGGCGAGCTTGCCGTTCACCAGGTTGTCGCGCCAGGTGTAAACTTCGGGGCGGTAGCTCTTGCCGTAGAACTTGTCGCGGATGAAACTCTTGGTGTCGTTACCGGGCTTGAGGATGTACTTGCCCCCCTTGCGGGTGACGTACTGCGACTTGTGCTTGCGCAGATGCTTCTTCTTGGGCGTGCTCGCTGCCGGGTTGATGGTCGCCTTGATGCTGTCTTCCAGCTCCTCCTCGCCTTCGGGGGCTTCCACCAGTTCGATGCTGGCCAGCTTGTAGTGCACCTTGATCTTCAAAAGCGCCGCATCGATCTCGGGGCGGTCCTTGTTCTCGTCGTCCAGAAGCGCGGTCGCCTCTTTTACCGCGGCGTCGAGGTCCATCTTCTTCCGTTCGTCGCTCCGCTCGTCCTTGCCGGCGGTGGCGTCCTTGGCGACGTCCTTGCCGGGGATCTCGACCCCTTTGGCCGTCTTCCCCCCCGCCTTCGGCGTCACCAGCCAACTTGCCCCCTTGGGCTGCATGTCGAAATCGATCCCCTTCACCTGCGACTTGATCTTTGCCAGCTCGCCGGTAAGCGCTGCGCGGGTGAACGGGCCCTTGGTCTTCAGTGCGGCCAGCGGCGCGGCTGCGGCCTGGAAGATCTTGGCGTTTTCCTTTTCCTTCGGGGAATTGGGGTCCGGCTTTTGCGACTTGCCACCCTTGAGCGGCGCTCCCTTCTTGGTGCCGGCCTTGGGGTCGCCTTTCTTCGGTGCCGGTTTCTTGGGGGGGACTTCGGGCTTGGGGATGGAGCCGTCGTCCTTGAAGCTCCCGCCCCCCGCACCTTTGCCGCCCCCCTTGTCGGGGAGGTTGTTGTCCACCATGCTGCTCATGAACTTGGAGCCGTCGAAGGTCGGCTTCTTCAGCTCGATCTCCGGCACCTTGCCGGAACCGAGTTCGTATTCCTTGACCACCGCGGCGATGCCTATCGGATCGGTCATCGGCCATTCCTTGGAGAAGAGCGGCCACACCCAGCGGTGATCGGACAAAGGCGACCACCACGGGGTCTCGACGGCGATGAAGAAGTCGCCACCCAGTCCCAGCATCGGCTGGGCGACCATGTCGAGCGTGCCGCTGACGAAGAAGACGCCGGGGTCGCGGTAACCGATGGTGGGACGGGCGTCCACGTAGGCCTTCACCCCCACGTCGACGTTGATGCCGACGCCGAATTTCAGGTCGTGCGAGAGGATCTCGATGCCGGCGCCCCCTTCCGCGCGCAGCCTGATGCCGGAGTAGGCGGAGATGTTGATGGAGCCCGAGATCTGGATGGATTTCTGGATTTCGGGGTCGGTGGAATAGGTGCCGAGGATCTCGATGTTGTAGATCTTGGCCGGACCTAAATCGGCCAGGGCGTGCAGGCTCAAGTTGGCGAAGACGTTCAGGTCGCCTACCACCGGGATGCCGTAGTACGCCTTCGCCTCCAGCTTGATGATCTCGACGTCCCACGATTTCTGCTTGAAAAGGACGATCTCGGCCGGCGGCGCGATCTTGCCGATGACGGTGACCTGCCCTTTGCCGTCCACCACGACGAGCACGCTGCCGGCAAACCACTCGGTCAAGTGGAAGGTGAGCTGTCCGGTAGCGGCCAGCGCCCGCGGTTTTTTTCCTTCTTTGGGCGGCGGCACCGGCCCCGGCGGAGGAGCTTCCTGGACGTTTTCCTTCCCTCCCGCCGCGGCGATGGCGTCCTTGGCGAACTTGTTGGCGGCGTCTAAGTCGGTAGAGACGAACTGGATTTCGCCGGAGAGCTTGTCGGCGTTGTAGGCGGCCTTGCCGCCGATGTCGACGGTGCCGTCCGGGTTGTAGACGATGAGCGCGGAGCCGCTGAAGGATTTGTAATCCACCCCGAGCGAGATCTGGCCGGCGAGGTTTCCCTTCGTGTTGTCGAGTTTCAGCTGCCCTTTGGCGACCCCCTTGACGTTGATGTCGGCGCTGGCGTCGATCTTGGGCGTGTTGTTGTTTTCGACCGCGAGGCTGAAGGTGGCGTCCAGGTAGCCGCCGATCACGACCTTCAGGTTTTCCACCCCGAGGGTGAGCTTGCCGTCTTCGAACTTGTTCACCGGTTTGGGGAGGTTTTCGAGCTTGAGCCCCAGGCCGCCCAAAAGTTCCGCGTTTTTCTGCAGGGCCTGCAGCCAGTCGTTGGTGTTGCCCCCCCCCGGCTTGAAGGAGGCGTAGCCGCCGGAGATCTCGCCGTCCTTGACGACGAAGTTGACGTGCATGCCGCCTAACTTGTCGGCCCACGGGTTTTTCAGGGGCATCGAGCCCTTGCCTATGGACTGGTGCTTCTTGCTGCCGTCTGCCCTGGTCTTGACGCGACCTTCGCCGGTGAGCCCCTTGACGACGACGCGCACCTCCAGCCCCTTGTTCCCCTGCGATGCGATTTCGTCCTGCACCTTTTGCGAGGGGGAAAAGGCGTTGCCGCCGGAGAGGTCGACCGTCTCCGAGCTGGTGACCGCCTCCTTGGCCGGTGCGGCGGCAGGCGGCGCTGCCGCGCGTTGCACGGCCGGCGTCGTCGCCTCTTTTTTCTCGGCGGGAGGGGCCTGGGGTTGCCTTTTAAGCTCGGGATTTTGCTGCAGGGTGTGGGTGAGTTCGTGGGCTAAAAGCCGCTTTCCATCGCTTGTTCCCGGCTGGTACTGGTCGGTGGCGAAAAAGACGTGATCCCGATAGGTAAAGGCGCGAGCTTTCAACTGGTTGTTGAGGTCGGCCGCGTTGCTGTCGCTGTGGGTGCGGACGCCGCCGAAGTCGGCGCCAAAGCGCGGCTCCATGTAGGAGCGGACGTCGGCGGGAAGCGGCTGGCCGCCGCTGGCGCTGCGCTTCACGGCGGAGCTGACGCCGTCGGAGACGTGGCCGCCCCCCTCGCCGTTCTTGCGCTGCAGTTTGTCCGGAGGGGCGTCTGCCTTGGAGAGTTTGTCGTCCTCTTTGCGCTGCGGCTTTTCGTCGTCCTTGCGGCGCAGCTGGTCCGGCGGGGCTTCGGTCTTCTGCAGGCGATTATCCGCCTGGCGCGGCAGCTCGTCTTTGCCGGGGCTTGCGGGCATGCACATGATGCGTTTGGCCGTTTTGTCGGCCTGCTGTTCGAGCAGGTCGTCCGGTTGGCTTAAGTGCATCTTGGGCTGCACCGCCGGGGCGGGTGTCTTGCCGGGGGAGGAAAATTTGTCGTCGGCGCTGCGGGCGAAAAAAGGCTGCGCTGCCGCCTGCGCCGGCTGGGAAGAACCTTTCGATTTTTCAGCGCGAGCTTTCATGACGGCCTCTTACCTCCACTCGACCCAGAGCATGGTGCTCATCCAGGGGAGCTTGATCGCAGCGTAGGACCACGGCAATCGATCCAGCAGGATGTCCCAGGTCTGGTTCTCGGCTTTCAGCAACCAGTCGCCGTCGAAGCGCCGGGTGAGCTTGCCGGGACGCCTCAGGTACGTGCCGCGCAGGGCGTCGGGCGAACTGTCGCCCAACACGCCCCAGTGGCGGATCACGGCTTCCAGTAGCGTGGTCGCCTCCTGCTCTTCTGCGGTCGTGAGGTTAACGTCGGCCTCGACCGGGGTCTCAAGCGGGATGCCGCACAAGAGCTTGGGCAGGGTCAGCCGGTATTCCGGCGCCGTTATTTGACCGGTGGCGAGGTAGTGAAGGGTACACAGGGCGCGCTCCGGCTGCCGGAGCGTGTCCTCTTCCGCGGCGCCGATCACTTCCAAAAAGCGCGGCAGGAAGGGATGCAGCAGCACCAGACCGGCATTTTCGATGAAAAGTCCGTCTTCCGCGTCAGGGTAGCGGTTGCTGCTTTTTGCAGGTTCGGGAGCTGTTGTACTCCCGATGGTTTGGGCAGCTTCCGGTGCCGGTCCGGTCTTACGGCTGTCGCCGGGGTCGGCAGCAGCTTCCAGCTGTTTCGCTGCTTCCGGATAGCTGCGCTGGATTTCGGCTCGCCACTCGACAAGCTCGCTGGCCGATTCGGATACGGCGATCCATGCTTTCAGGACGATTTCCTGTTCGACGACGGAATTTCCCGTTGCCACACTGTAGAAGGCTGCGTTCCAAATCTCTTTGGCCAGTTGTTTTCTTAACTGCGACGGAATGGCTGTGGTTATGGTTGAGGTCTGCAGCTTTTGGACTGGATGAAGTGCTTCTTGCTGCAATCGGATGAGCAGGGCTGCCAGAAAATTCGCCGAGAACTGCTTGATCATTCGGTTTCTTTGAGTCGGGGAGCGCAGCTCCCAACAGATGGCGCTGATCGAGGATGACGAAAGGGACATCTGTTCCTGCTGCTGCCAGGTCTGCAACAGTAGTTCTTCCAAGGTGCGCCCGGCGGGAAGCTTAAACGACCAGGGGAGGGTGCCGGTGCGCAGGAAATAAAGGAAAGCATCGACGGCGGATTCTTGCGGCGTCGTACGTTTTGTCCGTGCTGGGGAAAGCGGCAGGTCCTTGAGCGATTTATCCAGCTCCCGGGCCACCGATTCCGCCAGGTCGTGCTCCAGGCGGTTGAGGTTGATGGAGCCGGCGTCGATCGTCAACTGGTCGATCTGGAGGTGAACGTTTTGGGACGAGTAGTTGTCCAGCGTCCGCTCGATGGCCGGGAGCAGGTTTTGGTAATAGAGGGCGGACAGCCGGCGCTGGAGGACAAGCGCTTGCGATTCGTCGCCTGAGTACTCGACCTCCAAGTATTGTCGGCGGATCAGGTGGGTCATAGGTGATGATCTCGCTTGGGGTTCGTTTCACTGCATGGTGGCTTCCCCCACCCCCTGACCCCCTCCCTCCAGGGGAGGGGGGATGTTTGGTGTGAGCCGGTTTTTTATGACTGTCGGGAGCCTATCTGGGTGTGTGCGTTCTTTTCTTGCTTCCAGGCGGCTCCCCCCACCCCCTAGCCCCCTCCACCGGAGGGAGGGGGCTAGGGGGTGGGGGGACCAATTGAGTGACTCCGTAGCTTGGCCTACTACAGGTGGATGCTATCTGGCTGCGGATCGCTGGCAGTGCTGCCGGATGACTTCCAATACCCCTTCGATGTTCTCGATAACTTCATTGTCGTAGAACCGCAGTACCTTGAAACCATGTGTCCTCAGACAGTCATCTCTCACCTTGTCATTCGCGACGTGCTCATTGTGCTGACTGCCGTCCAGTTCAATGACGATCTTCTTCTCGAAGCTGACAAAGTCGACTATGTAATTCCCCATGGTCTGCTGCCGTCGAAATTTCACTCCATCTAGCCGACTATGCTTCAAACTCCCCCAGAGCATGGCTTCGACGCCGGTTGCGTTGTTGCGCAAATTTCTCGCTAAATACTTGAGCGGATGACGTGTCATAAACGGCGTGAAGCCATCACCCCGGGTTCTGTTGCACGCTGCCGAAACAGCCGGTTTTGGTGATGACGGTGAGAGTGACCGGGGCGCTCGTGGTCGGCAGCTGGGTCTGGACGGTCTGGCCCTGGAAGAAGGGCTCGCTCGGCTGGTCGGCTTCCATGTCCCAGACCCAGGCGGTTACGTCGGTCTCGGCTACGCCATCTACGTTGCCGGTGAAGGTGAAAAGGTTGGCGGCGATCGGATTGGGCTTGACGGTGAAGGACGGCTTGGGATCGGGGCCGGTACAGAGTTGCTGGTAGTCGCTGCCGGTGCACTGGTTGCGCTCGGCGCAGGCAAAGGCGGGGACGACGGTCTGCTTGTTGTTGAGCCTGAGATTGGTGACTACGGCGCCGTCGAAGGGGGCACCCGAGGGGTCGGGCTCGTTGCTGTAGGCGACGCTTAAGGTGAAGACGGTGTTGGGCATGGCGTAGACGTAGCGGAAACCGAAATTGAAGCTGTCGCAGACGAAATGCTCGATCAAGAGCACGGCGAACGGGTCTGTTGCCGCCGGGGCGTAGGTGATGACCAGCCGATTGGCGGCGGAGGCGCCCTCGTCGGCCACCAGCGCCTGGCTGACGGCGTCGTTTAGCGCCTTGACGAACTCGGCGACGGTGCCGTTGAAGTCGGCGTTCAACTGGTCGGGCTGGATCACCGGCAGGGCGCTTACGTTGAGTGGGAGATCCTTGCCGTTGAAACGGAACGCGAGGTTGGCGATCGGGTCGTACACCTTGTACTGCGCGTTGCCGGTCGGCGGCTGCATCCAGAGACGGTAGGAGCAGCGCCGCGACTGGCCGCCGCAGGGGAGGTCGCACGGCTGCTCGCAGCTGTGCTGCACGCTCAAGGTGGCGGTGCAGTTGTTGCTATCGGTCACGGTGATGGTGAACTGGGTGCCGCTGGCGATCGGATCGCTGACGAAGGAGTTGCCCACCACGGGCTTGCCGTTGGCGACGTAGGGCGCCGCGCCGCCGTCGATGCGGACGAAGGTGCGGTAACTGGCGGTGCCGCTGCAGCTGAAATCGGTCTCGGTCAGGACCAGGTTGGCCGGTACGGTGACGCTCTGGGGTGCGGTGGCGGCACCGGCCGCGTCGACAACGGAAAGGGTGTGCGCGCCGACGTTGAGCTGAACGGTGCCGGCGAGCGGGGCCGGATTTGCCGTATCGATCTGCAACTGGTAGGGAGGCGTGCCGCCGGTGGCGGTGACGTCCAACGGCGCCTGGTTGTTCGCCGTGGTGCAGCCCAGCGAAAAGGTGAAAGCGAGCGCGGGCGTGCAGGAATGGTTTACCGTCTGGTGAGCTGTGCACTGGTTGCTGTCGGTGATGGTGATCTCGACGTCGGTATCGCCGGGAAGGGCGTCGCTGGCATAACTGGCGCCGCTCACCGTGCCGCGGCTTGCCGCGTAGGGGGGCGTGCCGCCGCTCACGGTGAAGGTAGCCACGTAATCGTTGTTGCCGCCGATGCAGTCGTAGCTCGGCGTGCTCAGCGTAAGCTGTTGCGGAACGTTTATGGTCTGCGGGGCGGATTCCGTCCCCTCCTGGTCGCGCACGGTGAGCGTGTGCGTGCCGGCGCTCACAACGAGCACGCCCGCGATCGGCTGGTAGTCCTGGCTGTCCACCCTGACGCTGTAGGGGGGCTGGCCGCCTTCCGGGGTGACGGTGACTTCCGCCTGGTCGTTCTGGTTGGCGCAGGCGATCTGCACGGTGAAGGTGGGCGGCGACTTGGGAAGCACGAACTGTATCGGCTGGCAGTCGGATGAGCAGAGATAGGGGAGGTAGAAGTCGGCGATTACCGTCCCTTCGGCGAGCTCCCCCACCGCCTGGTCGATGATGGCGTCGGCCGGCGTCTTGGGCGGCAGGTTGATGGTGAAATCGGGCGCCTGCCCGGTGAAGGCGCCCAGTATCAGCCGGATGTCGGGATCGACGGCCAAGGTCTTGTTGGTGCTGATTCTGCTGAAGGCTTCCTTAACGGCGGCGGTGTCGAAGGTGACTCCGGCGGCACGGTTGGCGGCGACGTTGATCGGCACCTCGCCCGTACGGGCGAAGACGCCGGTCCCGGTCGTGAACTGCGGCGCCGGTGTGTGATGGTGCACGAGGATGAAGGTGCCCCCCAAAGGGACCCCAGCCTTGTGCTGGATGCCGGGGTTGTTCTGCAGGTAGTAGCTTAAAAAGAGCTGCTGTTTCAGGTCGCGCAGCCGGGTGGTGTACTCCGTAAACAGGGCGCGGAAGGCGTCCAGCCGGCATTGGTAGATGAGGTCCTCCAGCCGGTCGTCCAACTCTTCCCAATTCAAGAGGTTCGCGTTCCCCTCGATGTTCCCTACCGACTGTTCCCGCTCCTTCTCGACCGCTTCGGTCACCTCGATCAGGTTACGGTAGCGCGTTTCGAAGGAGGCGAAATCGAAGCCGGTGAGGTCTGCCGTCAGCTGCTCGTACAGCTTGGAAATATAGATGATGACGTAGAAAAGGATGATGTTCGATTGCCCCAGGTTGAGGTTGTTCAGGAAGTTGATGATGATGTTGGGATCGATGTCGGGAACCGCACCTCCCGGCTGCTGGCTCAGATAGTCCTCGAAGATCCTTCCTAAAGTCCCCGGCTGCACCATGAAGTCGGGCGCGCAGCCGACGAGCAGCGGGAGGATCGGCTTGGTCGGCGTGGTGGTGGAGTTGACCTCGGCCGGCAGGGCATAGAAATACTGCACCTCGTTGCACCAAAGGCAGATCGATTCTCCCTTGAGCGTGGCGTAGAGCGCCTCCAGGTCGCGGAACCGGCAATCGTCCAGGGCCGGGTTGACCGTGATGGTTTCGTCGAAGGCGCCGGTGTGCAGGGCGATGACGTCGATCGGCAACCGGTAGCGCGCTTTCAGGATCAAGAGGGTGTTGAGCGCCGCCTGGTAGTTCTTGCCCAGGTGCCCCTCGATCCTGAGGAAGTTGTACGGCTCCAGGTCGTATCTAAGGGCGTTGGTGATGAACGGCGGCGCCGGCGGCTGGTACTCGTCCGAGCGGTAGCTTAAGTTCTGGTTGGCGCGGTTTTGCCGGGTCTTCTGGTAGTTCCAGAGCTGGTACAGGGGGGGCGTGCCGTTTTCCTGGTAGTAGTAGGGGATCGCCTTGTCGGAGAGGGGTACCTCCCCAAGCTTGCTCGGGGTGATGCGGATGTCGGTTGCGAACTGGCCGCGATTGGCGAGCAAAGGCTGTACGGTGGTGGGCGCGTTGCTGAAGCGGGCGGTCATCTCCACCGTGCGCGCGAACAGTTGTACAACTTCCTTGGTGAGCGTACCGCAGCAGCCGGTGGCGGGGGAGGCAAGGAACAGTTGGCGGAAGACGCCGGGGTTGGCGATTATATCCGGGAAAAGCACGCCGAGCATCAGGTGCCGGGGGAAGAGCCCGTCCGGCGGCACGCAGACGCACAAGAGCTCGATCCCCTTGCGGCGGAACTCTTCGTACCCCTTAAGCAGGTCGTCGAACAGGTCGTAGTAGTACTGCAGGAAGCGGACCTGGGTGGTGGTGGCCGGGGCGTCGTCCAAAAAGCCGAAGTTCTGGATGAAGCCGGTGAAGGGATCGGCGGGATAGGCCCCCTGCAAAAGCGGCTGGAAGGCCTCGTAGGCCGCACTCAGCGCGGCTTCGGTGTTGACGGCCAGCTGGTCGGTCTGGAAGACGGCGAGGAAGGCGGCGAGCACGTCCTGAGAGGTGGCCGGGCTGGTGTTGGGGACGTCGACCCGCGGCAGGCGCAGGTCCGGCAGGTTGAGGCGTGCCAGAAGGGACGCTTCCAGGTCGGCGAAGGTCACGTTGCCTTGGCCTGAATCGGAGTTGGCCATGATCGTTTTCAGGTCGGCGATGCCGATCAAAAGGCGCCGGACGGTGACCACGATCTCGGCACCGCGGTCGTCGCAGTTGTTGAGGCTGCAGTTCCTGAGCCCTTCCTTGTCCAGTTCCAGGAAGAGGAGCACCGCCTTGTCGCTCAGAAAATCGGCCGGGGAGGAGAGGGGGGTGGTGTTGGGCTCGCCGTCCGGAAAGAGTTCCCACAGGTTAAACGGGGTGGTGCCGTTCAGGAAGGGGGCATACACGGGGTCCGTCGGCGGCGTGTAGCTTCGGTAGGAGACCAGGGCGACGTCGTCCGGTTCCACGATCAGGTATCCCTCGGAGGTGACGCCGCATCCCTTGGTGAGGTTGATCGTTGGGCCGGCCAAGGCTTGCGGGTCGAGGGATATTTCCAGCCCGCAGACGATGCCGATGCCGATCAGGTTGGCGCGCGTCAGGCGTTCCTGTTCGTCCAGATAGTTGAATATCTGGTTGAGGTGCGTGCTGGTGAGAACCTGGTTGGCTTCGAAGATCGGGTAATTGTCTTGAGAAGGTTTCATCGCGGGACACCTCTTATTTAGCTGCCGAGCGCGGTGCTGCCCAGCCTGACGGGATTCTTGTCGCTACCTTGATCGCAGTCGTACAGCGTCGCGGGCGGATAGGTGTTATTCAACTGGCTCAACTGGTTCACTACTACCCATAGCCGGTAGGATACTTCCCGGTAGGCGCCGTAACGGTCTTCCAACAACGCCCGCACCTTGGCATCTGTGTCGTTGCCGAACACAAGTGCCGGACAGCTCGCTGCCAGGTCGATCGTGAAGGTCGGCAGCGGCGTACCGAGATCGAAGCTGCCGGACGCGAACATCCCCCCGATCCACTGGTAGAACTGCATGCCGTAGGCGTTGAGGAGCTGCACGGCGCAGCTGCAGACGGGGTCGCTCGTGAACTGCTTGGCGCCGGTGACGGCGATGAGGCCGTCGTTCAAGATCGCCTGTACCTGCTCCTGCAACCGCTCCTCGGTCCAGTCGAAGAAGGTGTTTGCCGCAAGCCACGCGCACCATGCCGCCTCGAAACGCTCGAACTGCCAGCCGGAAAGCGCTACCTGCTGGAAATACCCCACCATCGCCGCCACTATCTCCGCCCAGAGCGCCGGCACCAGCCGGGTCGTGCAGGTGATGGAGCCGGGGACGACTTTGCTGCCGAATTCGGCTTCCAGCGCGGCCTTGAGCGCGTCGGGCGCAAAATGCTGCAGGGTCTTGTCCTGGTACCAGTTGCTGAAGACGGTGGCGAACGCCTGGTAGATGGCGCCGGCACAGGCGCAGGCGTCGCTTTCTGCCGGACTCACGCCGCCTGAGGTCTGCCCCTCCTTGATCAAAAGGTCGGCAAGCTCAAGGATCACCGGATCGCACAGGTCCTCGACGTACCCGTCGTCGCCCACCCAGCAAATCTTCGCCGCCAGGTGCGAGGGGATTTCCTGCCTGATGGTGCGCTCGGCAAAACCGCGCATGTCCATGTCGGTGTTGAAGGGCGCGGTCCAGCCGGGCATGACGAAGGTGAGCCGGAATGAATAGGGGTCTTCCTCGCCGCAGGTGGCGCAAACGCTTTCGGAACAGACGGGGTAGAGGCCGTCGCCGGGAAACTTGGGACGCAAAAGCAGATGCTCGACCACGATGAACCGCTCGTTGGCGCTCCAGGCGGCCAGCTCGTCGCGCAATTCTTCCGCCGCGGCGGCGCTATCGAAGGTGTCGGGATAGCTGCCGATGACGGTGCCGGAACCATCGGTCGCGTCGAGCCGGAACTGGCCGGCGACGGCAACCACCTGCCAATCGTCGGGGAGAATCATGCGTAGGAGCAACTGCCGGAAGGCCGCCTCCACGGCGTCCCGAAGCTTGGCCGCCGCCACGGTGTCCTGCGGCGCCACCCACACCTGTTCCTGCACGTTGCCGCCGGCGTCTTTCATCAAAACCAGGAAGCGCCCGCTCAGATACTCGACCTGGTAGCTTGCCGGCGGTGTCTTGGGCGAAAGCGTCCCCAGGAATGCGGCGATCAGGGGATCGGCGCCGGCAATCTCCGCCGCCTGCAACCACACCTTGCCCAGCCGGTCCGTAAGCGTGAGGCTTTGCTGGTTGCTGCCGCCGCCGGCAGGTACAATCACCTGCCACACGAAGTGGAGGTCGGGATAACCGAGCAGAAGGCTCACGCGCTTCTTGATGCCGGGCTGGTTCCACTGGTCGCAGGGGGCGATGGTGTAGTTGAAGGCGCGGGCCAGGTCGTGGCTCACCAGGGGGTAGGCGCTCAGGAAGGAGATCTTCGACTGGATCAGCCGGTCGAGCGCCACCTTCTGGCCCTGGAGGTTGACGAGCAAGAGGGCGTACTCCTTGAAGTCTTCCCCGAAGCGGGCGAGCAGGTGGTCGAGGAAGCGGTTACGCCGCTTAAGGAACTCGGGCTCGGTCTCCACCAGCCCCTGCAGGGTGGGGAGGTCGAGGCCGCTTTGCACGAGCGTGCTGTAGCCCTCGATCGCCTGCTCGTTAAAGAGCGTGACGAAGTAGGTGTGCTTAACGGCCGGGTCGAGCGAGAAAAGGTCGGCTACATGTGCCAGTTGGGCGAAGGCGTTGCCCAGGATCTGCTCGTACACCAAAAGGTACGCCTTGAGCTGCTTGGCCTGCGCCCGGCGCTCAAGCGGGGAGTGCGTGGGAAGCTCGGCGGGACCGATGCCGTAGGTGAGCGGGAAGCCGTACTGCACCGGGTAGTAGTCCTGCGGGTTCCGGTATTTGCCGGCGGGGATGGGAATATCGTTGGGAGCCGATGCTATCTTGGCGCGCTCCGCCTCACCCTGCAACTGGGTTAGCGTGTCGCGCGCCTCGTCCATCCTCGGCAATAGAGGCAGCCCGTTCTTGTAGAACAGGAAACGCGAGGCGTTCAGGTAGAGTCTCGGCTGGTGCTGACGGCTGAGATAGAGTAGCCAGGAGGCGCTCGCCTTATTGGGATCGAAGATCGGCGTGCCGTCGCTGGCAAGGCTAGGATCGGCTGCTCCCGTTACGACGTTTCCTTCGCTGTCGTACTTGGTGAGCTGCAACTGGTTGACTGCGATCACCCCGTCTATGCCCATCAATAGCCTGATCAGGTCGGAGACGCAGATTACCGTTTTCAACTGGGCTTGGGTGAGGTCGTCGGCCTTGATGAAGCCGCATGCGAGTTCCGGGCCGTCGAAGATATCCTCCACAGGTTCGCCCTCGTCCAGAAGCTCCTGCAGGGTGTAGAAGGGGACCGGCGGGTTGAAGTACTGACCGATGATGAACCAGATCTCCGCCTGCACCCGCTCGATGTCCGCCTCCGGCGTCACCTCGACGTCGGCGCAGACCGCCACCTCCTCGATGCCGATCACCTTGATGCGGCAGTAGTCCTCGTCGAGGTTGCGGTGGGATGCAAGCGCACCCTTGGCGCTCGCCACCGCCGCCGCTTTCAGGCGCTCCTTCCGGCGGTAGCGCTGGATGAAGCCGTTGACGCCGGTGTCCTCGAACAGGCTCTTCAGCGCCTGCGCGGTGAGCGCGTCCCTGGCGTCGGCGCTCCCCAAGAGCCTGAGGGCCGCGTTTTTTATCTCTATGGTCTCGCCGGACGGGACGAGGTCGATCAGGAAACTCAGGTAAAAGATGTCGCGCCAGTGGCTGTGCAGGTAGGCGTCGCGCCCGGCGTCGTCGAGGGTCGGATCGCTGAAGAGGTCGTAGGTTTTGGTGGCGCCGAAGCTTACAAGTTGCAAGGTGAAGGATTGGCCGTTTGTTCCCGCAAAGGCGTCCTCGCTGTCCAGAAGGAGCTCCCACTCGTGGCGGTCGGTAAGCGGCATCTCGGGAAAGCGCAGCTCCAGGGTCGCGACGTGGCTGCCATTTGCGTCGCGGAACTGGTAGTCGAACTCGATCTTGTTGTCGTTGAGGTCGCCCAGCTCCGGGTCCTCTTCCAGTTCCAAAAGCGCCTCGTAGAGACCCAGCGGCCATACCGTTTTGGGGAGGAGTTGCCGGTTCTGCGGCGGCAGGTAGGAGAGGGTAAGGGCGCCTTTCTCGCACCAGGCGTAGTAGCTCGTGTCGCAGGCGCATTGCTTGCAAAAGATCCAGGCGTTACGCACCTTTTCCAGGTCGATCAACAGGCGGCGGAAGTCGTCCGGCGTCCACGGGTTGACGGTGAGGATCTCCCGCGCCGTGAAAAACGGCTGGTCGGGGTACGGGTGGCTCGGGTCCGGGGATGGCGTCGCCTGAGAGAGGAGGTCCGGGACGTCCCAGTCGGTGCGGTAGCCCAGGTCGGTGATGGTGTAGCTGAGTGCCTCCAGGATGGTGATGCCCGGATCGTGGGTGTTGTAGTCGGTCCAGAGGCTACTCCCCATCTCCTCGATAAAACCGATCCCTTCCTCGCGCAGGCGCGCGAAATCCTCGGCAGCGGGGCGGACCGGCTTTTGCGGAATCGTTATCGGGGTACGGGGCATGGGGGTTCCTTTTTAGCTTCGCTGTGCCCGGAAGTTCGTAGGTTGGGCAAAGCTTGCGTGCCCAACGTTGCTGCGACGGCTGGTTTGTTGGGCACGCTGCGCTTTGCCCAACCTACGGATACGACCGTTGTTTTTTGCGGCTAACCTCTGGCGGCCTGTACCTCGCAGCCGCAGATCTCGCCGGTGGTCGGCTGCTCCGCGGGGTTGATGGCCTGCAGGTCGTGCTGCCGGGCGGAGACCAGGATGGAGACTCCCTTGGAACCGGTCACTTCGTCGGCTTCCTCGGTCCCGGGATTGCCGTCGGCGTCGAAATAGCTGTGGAAGAGCCTGAAGTCGGTGACGCAGTTCACGTAGGGGAGATTCTCGACGAAGTTGATCAGCACGGCCTTGTAGATCTTGCCGCCGAAGGTCGGGCTCCCGCCGCCGGGGAATGCCCAGGGTGAGAGGAATCGGATCAGGGCCTGCTGCAGTTGCTTGAGATAGAAACTTTCGTCGTACCCCTGGGCGAAGATCACCTTGCAGCTCACCTTCACCTCCTCGAACTGCGGGTTCTTGACGTGCAGCTGCACGAAGCAGTTAAGCCGCTCGCGCAAGAAGGCGTCGATCTGCTCCAAGAGACCCAGGCTCGTGTAGGGACGCAAGGGATCGCGCAGGTTGTGGAACTGCTGGTCCGGGATGGTGACGACGGTGACGTGTCCCGGGGCGATCTCGCGGTAGATGCCGGCGCCTGTTGCGTCCGGGTCGTACTGCGTGTGGTTCAGGCATTTAACCCGGTACACTTCGGGAAACGCTTCAAGCACCAGGTGCTCGTAATCCCACAGGGCGATGGCGCGGTCCTTGTGGCGCAGACGCTCGGCCACCCGGGTGTAGAAGTCGGCGGGCGCTTCCTGGCCGCGGCCGCCGAAGGTGGGGAAGGGCTGGGTGATGCTCTTCACCTCGGCGTCGGGCTGGTCGAGCTTGGCTACCGTGCCGGGCGGGAGCACCTTGGCCGGGAAGGCGGGATCGTTTCCCAGGTCGGCGAAGGTCGCCGAGAGCGCCTGTGCGGCGACCATGATCAGCCGGCAGACCGAATCGCTCTTACCAGCCACCGCTCCCCTGAACCAGTGCATCCCCGCGGGTAAGAGGGTATTGTCGCTCGCGGCGTCGCGCGGCACGGTGAAGGTGACTATGCCGGAATCGATCAATTCCCCCGTCAGGTCCTCCACGTCCTCCTTGGCAAACGGCTGCCACTCGTTTCCTTTCAGATAACTCCAGTTGATGTGCGGGTTGGGCTTCACCGAGAGCGGGTCCGCGGTGCCGTCGGCCACCTGGAAAAGGACGGCCAGATTTTCAGGGGGTTGAAGGTTACTCACCCCGATATAGAACTCGGCCTCGTGTTCCACCGGCTGACCCGCAGGGAGCTTGGGATCGAGGAGGTTTCGGTGGCTAAACTGCGGCAAAAGGTAGATGGTCTCGTCGGCGGCACCGGCTGCCCCTTTCAGGAAGGGATGCTGCTCGGCGTAACCGAAGGGGGCCAGGTGCAGGAAAAGGGCGTTCCGGCTGTCGAAACCTTCTTGGTCGGGCGCGTTAAGCGCGATTTCCTGGTAGGCGCCGTAGTCGAGCGTCATCTCGGCGACGAACGGCCCGGTCGGCGGCACCGGTTTCGTGCCGTCGTTATTGGGATCGTTGTCGGTCACGCGTTTGATGTAATCGATCAGGGCCTGCTCGTAGTCGCTTTGTCCGAAGTCGTCGCTCAAGGTGAGCCGCACGAAGCCGTTCAGCGCGGCGGAGCTGTAATACTCGTTGGCGGAGAGGTCGGGGAGGTCGGTAAACGGCGTACTGTCGGGCGATTGCGGCGTGCCGAAGAGCGTGAAGGAGCTGCTGGTGACGCTTGCCTGCGGGTCGTCCTGGTAATGCTGCCACACCCCTCCCTGCAGGTACTGAGTGACGGCGTTCACCTGTTTGCCGCCGTAAGGCGCCGGCGCCTTCTGCCACTGCACGTTCAGCGTGGCGCTCATCAGCTTTTTCTGGAAGACCTCTTTTGAGCCGATGGTGAAGGAGGCGTTTGTCGCGGGCGAGGCGCCGAAGGGCTGGAACGGTTTGGAGGTGTCGACCGGGCCGAAGTCGTTCGCCGCAGCCAGGGTCTTCAGGCCCTGCACCCAGACGTCGATAGTCAGGCCCGTGATCACCGTGTCCTTGAGGGCAGCGTAGGAGTACGGCGCCGTTTCCTGCTGGTCGAGTTTCACCAGCATGACCGGCAGCGCCGTGGCGAAGTTGTAGCCGTGGGTGTCCGGGGAGTAGGGGACGATGGCCGGATCGGCTCCGCTTAATTCCACCACCAGCATAAGCCCGTCGGTGTCGGAGGCGAAGACCGACGCCGGTTTGGAGAGCCACCCTTTGGGGGAGGTGAAATAGCAGGTGACGAAGCCCGTGTAATCGGCGTAGACGGTGACCGGCGTATGGAAGGTTATTTCCAGGGTGCGGGTCCCTTGGGCGAGGAGCAGGTAATGCGAGGCGACGGCGAAACCGACTTCCGCCTTGGGCATGTCGATCTCGGCGAGCGCGCCATCCTGGTAGATCTTGTTGTTAAACGGCTGAAAGGACTGGTCCTCCGAGGAAAGAGGCGCGCCCAGGCCGTCGCTTGAGTTGGCAACCGGGGAGGCGTAGATCCTTCCCTGGTCGATGGCGGAAGGCGAGGCCACGCCCACCAACTCGTCGCCGTGGCGGTACACCGTGCGCAGGCTGTCGACGCTCGCCTGGTTCGCCACCATGTCGCGATCATTGGCGAAAAAGGCATCCTTGCCCAGATCGTCCTTCCCTGCCTGGAAGAGTTCTCCCGCCGCGAACAGGTGCTGCGTAACCTGTGTGGCGAGCTGTACCAGCAGGTGCGCGTGGCCCGGCTGGGCGGGCTTTTCCTTGAGCCTGAGAATCTCGCGGTAGTAGAAATCGAGGTGGCGGCCGGTGAGGGTGTTCGCACCCTGGCGCGCGTACATGAACAGGCGCAGGAAGGCTAAGAACAGCGCGTAGTGCGGCAGGTGGTCGTCGCGGCCGGTGAAGGTCGCCTCAAGCGCGCGCGAGGAGTCGCTCACCGTGCGGGCGTAGGTTTTCAGGAACTGGTCGAAGACCGCGGTGAAGAGATTGTGGGTGGCGATGTGGTTGATTCGCTCCCGGGCGTTGGCGGACGAGCCGTACACCGAGGCATCGGCGGGGATCGCCGTCGTGTAGCTTATCCAGTCGGGCGAGCCGTCGGTAATCCAGTCGGTGGAGAGCCCGTTTAGGTAGATCTCGGCGAAGGTGACGGTGGTGCTGCCTAAGATGGTGAGCCCCGGCTGCACGTCGGCGATCAGCCGGTCGGTCGTCGGCAGGACGGCGAGGTCGGCCTTGTAGTAGGCGATCAGTCGGGCGAAGGCGGGCGCCAGTTGGGTGACGATCACGTTTTGCAGGGAGGTTTTCAGCGCGAGGTCCGGCGGGAGACCCGCTTTCAGGGTGTCGAGCTGTTTCGCCTGGGTGGCGACGCAACTGAAGAGGTAGCCGAGGTAGTTTTTGGCAGTGGCCAGGTCCGAGGAGGCGTCGAGGTCGGTCAGGAAGGTGAAGAACTGGCGCGTCTGGGCCTTGTAGTAGTCGACGTCCTGAATGGCGGCGACGGCGAGTTGCACCGAGACGTCCCGGGAGAAAAAGGGGGTCCAGTCGCCGGCCGGGGTGTCGGTGGCGTCGAAGTAGTTGAGAAACGCCGCTAAGGCCTGGGCGAACACCATGCCGTGCGCTTCGGTCCGTTCGTCCACCGGGGCGGAGGAAGGGTCGAGCGCCGCGGCGTAGCGCTGCTGCTGTCCGGTCCCCTCGCGAACCAGCATCAACGGATCGAAGTTCTGCGTGCAGTCGGTGGGGGAGGACATAGGTTATCCCTTAAACTAACTACTCAACGCAAAGGCGCAGAGACGCTAAGACGCGAAGGAAAAGCAAAAATATCTGCCTGTCATCCTGAACGTAGTGAAGGATCTGTTTTTGGAAGCAGATGCTTCGCTTACGCTCAGCATGACAAGCTAGCGGTGTGGTCGCGTTTCGTTCCTTAACGCGACCTACGGGGCAACTGTGTGTCTACCTGTAGGAGCGGGCTTTGCCCGCGATCGCGCCTAAAGGCGCTCCTACAGAGGATTAGCTTGGGCTCGGCAGCAGGTTCACTGTCAGTGCCAGGTTCAAATCGGTCCCTTCCAGCTTGTAGTAGGGATAGACGAAGTTGAACCGGGAGTTCGTCGTTTTGACGCGATAGATGACTTCGATCAGTATCACGCCTTCCAATTCTCCGGTGTCGTCCAGTTTCACGCTCTCCAACTCTATGCGCGGCTCGTTATAGAGGATGGCGGTCTCGACCTTGTCGGCCATGAGCGTCTTGGTCGTGGTGTCAAGCCGCTCGAAGACCAGTTCCTCCAGGTTGCAGCCGTAGCCCGGCAGCATGACGCGCTCGCCTTGGGCTGTGGTCAAAAGGATCTGCAGGCTGGAGGCTATGTCCGCCTCTTCTTCGAGCATCGCCACGCCGGCGGTGGTCTGGTCGAAGGCGGGCGGGAAGGACCAGCCGCGGCCCAGAAAATCGAGTTTCATGGTGCGTTACCCTCCGATCAGCACGGTCAGTGCCCCCGGCGGCAGGACGACCCCGCCTGCGGCGGTCGGGTCGGCGATGCGGGCCGCCGGCACGCCGCCGATCAGTACGGTGGTGGAGCCGAGCAGGATGGCGTCGGCGCCGCAGGTGTCGCCCATGCGCGCGGCGGGCAGGCCGCCTATCAACACGGTCGGCGCTCCGGGCGGTATGATCGGCGTCGGCACGCCCAACGTGGCGGAACTGACGATCAGGTCGGTGATACGCGCAGCCGGAGGCATGGGGGACTCCTAATCGCTCACCCACTGACGTATCCCACCCCGTGGCGTATCCTTGGCGTATCCCCCCTCCCCTGGAGGGAGGGGGTTGGGGGGTGGGGGAGCCCGTTACAGGCTGTACCGTCAGTTGGCTGTGAGCGTGGTAACGATGTTTCGTGGTTTATCGCTGGTGTCTCTTCGTGGCAGCGTCCCCCACCCCCTCGCCCCCTCCAGGGGAGGGGGGATTCGGACGGAGGTCACCGGCAGTATTTGTGTTTATTTTTTTGCGTCTTAGCGCCTTGGCGTCTTTGCGTTAAGTCGTTCTCCGCGTCTTGCTTTTCCTCTGTGCGCCTCTGTGTACCTCTGTGGTAAACGCTTTTTAGGGTTTAATTTATCTGCACGATGCCGCCTTGTATCACAGTGGTGGCGCTCCCCTTGACGCTGGTGCTGGCGCCGGAGATCTCGGCGCTGGCGTTGCCGGAGGCTTTGAAGGCGGTCTGGGCGCTGACGGTGACGTTGGCGCCTTCGATCTTCAGATCGGTGGCGGCTTTCAGGGTCAACGCCTTGCTGCTTTCGATCTTGATGCCGCTGTCGTCCATGGTGATCTTGTTGCTGTTCTGATCCTGAAGCACGATCCCCTTGCCGTCGTCGGAGATGGTCAGCTGGTTGCCGCCGGGGGTCTGCAACTGCACGGACTTCATTTGGTCGTCGAAGATGAACTTGATCTTCTCGCGGCTCACGTACCCCTTGCGGTGGTTCGTGTCCCGGGCCGGCTCGGGTGCTGGCTTGGCGCTTGAGTTGCACATGCCGAGGACCACGGGGTTGCACGGATCGTCGTTTAGAAATCCGACCACCACTTCGTCCTTAAGCTCGGGACGGAAAAAGGTGCCGCGGTTCTTGCCGGCATCAAGTGTCGCAAGCCGCGCCCAGACGCCGTCGGCGGACTTGCTCACCAGCGGCAGCCGCACCCGGATACGGTCCTCGCCGTCGGGATCGTTCTCAAGGGCGGTGACGATGCCGATCTGCAAGCCGCTCACCGCGGGCAATAAGCCCGCCGCGGGCAGTGGCGCCAGGTTGTAGGTCTCGGCGAAACTCTCGGTGCTAAGCCCGAACTGGACGTCGGTCTCCCAGTTCCCCTTCTCCACGTTATGCCGCACGCCGGAGACGTAGATCTGCCCGGAGAACCGGTCGCCGATACCCGCCACCTCGATTACGTCGCCGGGGAGCACGCCGGCAAATCCCTGGAATTTCGCCCGCCCGCGAAGCTTCGCCAGGCGCTCCTTCAAGAGCCTGCCGTCGGCCCAGGCCTGCAGCTCCGGCTGCGAAAGGTTGCCGCCGTGACGCATCGCCTCGGCGACGGAGCCGACCGCGTCGGCCAGCGCGTCGGTGGAAAGATTGCCGGCCTTTGCCTTGGGCGGTTCCTTGGCCGTAACTTCGAGCACTTCTTGATTGGTCGGGTTCCAACTGCGCGCCACCAGACTCTTACTCTGCCACCTGGCGTCCATCTCCACGTCGAGTTCTAAAAGGGTGCTGCCGTACTTGACGGTGACGACCGGCTGGCCCACTGAAGCGGGTTCTGCGACGGTGATCTTGCCGTCGGAGGCGATCACCACCTGCCCGTTGGTCTCGGCACGCAAGATAAGAAAATCCCAGTCGGTCGAGTTGTACTGGGTCACTTCCTTGAGCGTGGGCTTGGTCGGCTTCACGTCCTTTTGCAACTGGTAGGAGCCGATAATGTCTTCCATGATGGCGCTGTCTTTCTGGTTGATGAAGTAGCGACTCTTGAATCCGCTTGCCATCTTCACCGCCTCGTCCCGACACTCCACGGTCAAGAGGCTGCCGCTTTTGCGGATGCTGACGCTCTGCTTCACCACGATCCCCTTGAACACCGTGTCGCTCTTGCCGCGGTAGCCGAGCTTGATCTCGAGCTTTTTCCCGGGGATGAAATGATCGGCGTTACTCACCTCGAAAGTGGCCTTGGCGGCTTCGCCGTCTTTGAGGTGCAGGGTCGCCGACGGGATGCGGTTTAACTCCTTCTTCACCTGCACGGAGAGCACGTGGTATTCGCCGGGGATCTGCGAGCCGTCCACCAGGATGGCGATGGCGCAGACGTCCGGGGTCGCGGGAGTCGGGATGGTGGAATCGTTAGTCACGAGGTTTGACTCGTACTGTCGAGCGGCGGGAAGACCAGGTCGGTTCCCGGCACCAGGGTGCGGAAGTTGTCGAGCGCGTTGATCTTCGCGACCTCCGGGTAATACTGCGGGTCTCCGTAGATGAGGTCGCATAAAAGCGGCAGGGTGTCGCCCTTTTGCACCTTCCTCACCTGGGTCAGGTCGGGGGAGGACTTGTTCTCCTTGGCGGCGCGTTTCTTGTCCTCGACGCTTTTCTTGAACTTGACCTTGGCGACGGTGCGGATCGGCTGGCCGTCGGGGTTGAAGAGTTTGTGGGTGATGGAAAGCTCGATGGCTCTCCCCTTGAAGACCAGGCTCCCCCAGACGAGTTTCAAATGGTACGGCTCGTGCGAATTTCCCTGGTAGGAGGTGAGCATGTCCCGGAAGCTGTTCACGTCGTCGGTGACGCCGTCGGGGTTCGGCTTGCCGTCGATGATGCCGGTGTTGTCGAACAGGAACTCGAAGGTCAATTCCTCCGGCAGGGTGTACTCGAACTTGATCTCGGCGCCGCTCGTTCCTTGCCCCTGCGCATCGGCGGTCTTCACCTTGTATTCGAGGGTGTAGCTTTCCGGGTTGATGAGCGCCTCGAAGGTCTGTTTCGCCTCGGTGCGGCTCCCCCGTTCCGCGTCCTCCGAACTCTCGAAGGCGAGAATCAGCATCTTTTCCAGTTTGCCGGTGGCCATCAGCGCTCCGTCTTGTTCTTAAGGATCGCAAGCACCTGCTCCACGCACTCGGCAACGAGCGCGTCTTTTCCCTCCTCGTGGCCGGGCTTCGGGCCGGACGGGGCAGGGGAGGCGTTCAGCGCCACGCGGATGTGCAGTTCCTTGATTTCGATGGGCATGTGGTTGCCTATTGCACCGTGAAATACCGGTAGGTAAGCTCCAGGGTCTCGATGACTACCGAGTTCTCGTTGGCGTTCAGGTCGCTGATGCTCCACTTCTTCGGGATGGCGTTGGCCACTTTCCAGCTCCGTAGCGGCTCGCTCTTCTCGTTCATAAGCGTCACGGTGAGGTCGCTCGGCTGAAAGTCGCGGTCGCGAAAGGCCTTGAGACACCAGGTAAGCACGTCCGAGTCGATCAGCATGCCGCGCTTCAAGGAGAGGTCGCCGTACTTGGTGCGCACCGGCAGCTTGTGGGTGAAACGGTTTTCGCCCCCTTCCTTGTACTCCTCCATGTCGTACTCGACCGATAACCCGGAGACGCTCTGAAAGCGCACGTCGTCCTTGTTACTGCTGATCGAGAACTGCACGCGGTAATAGAAACTCCAGGGAGGGTAGTAGTCGGTCATGGCGCCTTACCCGGTCAGACTTTCATCATGGTGAGCCCTTCGTGGGCGACTTCGATGCTCTCGATGGCCGCCTCGTTGGCGTCGGACTTCAGGTCGGGGGCGGTGACCTTGATCGGGAAGCAGCGGGTGGCGGTCCAGGCGGCGACCGGTTGGTGCTTCTCGTTCAATAGCCGGATGATGACGTCGCGCCGGGCGTTCACCCGTTCGTTGGCGACCTCGTTCATCCAGACGTTGTAGTCGAAGTCGCGCTCGAACTTGCCGCGCTTCATGGTGAGGTTGTTGTTCTTCACCAGCCCGGGCATGGCGATCTTGTTGAAGTCCTTGCTGTCGGAATGGCGGTACTCGATCTTTTCCCGCTCCATCACCAGGCCGGTCACCTCGGTGAAGCTGATCTTCGCCCCGCCCCAATCGACCTGGAAGTGGAATCGGGGCAACGGATAATCTTGCTGTGCCATGTGGTTCTCCTTTTAGGAATCAGGATACGGCCATCTTGTGGGAGAATCTGAGGATGATGAACTCGGCCGGGCGCACCGCCGCCATGCCGATCTCGACGATCATCCTGCCTTCCAGGATGTCGAGCGCGGTCATGGTCTTGCCGAGCCCCACCGCCACGTAGTAGGCGTCCTCCGGCTTCACCCCCTGCAGCGCACCCTGCCGCCAGAGCACGGTCAGGAAGTTCTCGATCATCGCCTGCACGCGCACCCAGGTGTTGGCGTCGTTGGGCTCGAAGACGAATTGCCCGGTGGCGAGCTTGCACGACTCCTCGACGAAGATGAAGAAGCGCCTCACACTCACGTAGCGCCATTCGTTGTCGTTGCCGGCCAGCGTGCGCGCCCCCCAGACGAGCGTCCCCTTGCCGGTGAAGGCGCGGATGGCGTTCACCGACTTGCCGGCGGTCGGGTCGACGTTCATCTGGTCCTGTTCCACGTTGGAAAAGTTGATGGTCGGCTTGATGGTGTTGATGACGCTCACGTTGGCGGGCGCCTTCCAGACGCCGCGGCTGTTGTCGACGGCGGCGTAGATGCCGGCCATGGTCGAGGCGGGCGGCAGGTTGCAGGGGACCGCGTCGATCGCCGCGATCGACTGCTGGTAGAGCCGGTCGTCGGCGGCCTTGAGTGTGTCCATCTTGACCGGTGCTGCGGCGGTGCCGTTGGTGGTGACGGTCACGTCGATCTTGGTTTCGTCATAGTCGAAGTTAAGAACGGTGGCGATGTTGGGCGCGTAGGCCGCGCCGTATTTCAGGTTGTTGGTGCCGATGCCGCTGGTGCGGAAGTTGCCGATGGCCGTAAGCAAGTCGGCGTTGGGGTCGGAGAGCGAGATGGTGTCGCCGTGCACGTCCATGATCACGAAGCGGTCCATGAGATCTGCGCACTGCTGCAGTGCCGCGTCGTTGAGCGCTGCGAAGTCGGCGATGGTGAGGAACTGGGCCTCAGGGAAGACGATCAGGGTCGGCTCGTCCTGTTTGACGATGGCGTCCAGGCCGCTTTTCAGTTCCGTCTCCACCGGCGCGGTCCCCAAGGTCTTGTAGGGACCGCGCCGGTGGAGACGATGTAGCAGGGACCGCCGCCCGCGGCGAAGAACATCTGCAGGGCGTAGTACATGAGGTGCCTGGAGCGGGACGACTCGGCGAGCGAGGCGGCTGCGGAAAGGTCGGTGGTGACGCCCCCCACCTGGGTCTGCTGGATGGCGACCTGGATCGTCTCCTCGGGCTGGGCGGTGCCGAAGTACCTCTCGTACTCGACCAGCGAGGAGATGCGGGTAGGCGCGAGCGTGAGGTCGCCCCCCGCGGCGTCGAGGGCCATTTGGGTGTAGCCGATGAAGGCGGGGATGGCCGTTTCGACCGGGGCTACCGAAGGAGGGAACTTCGGGATTTCCTCGATGTAGACTCCCGGCGTCTTGTACAGTGTGGGCATGGTTCATACCTCCTTGGTAGGTGTGTAGTGTCTAGACGAAAACTTCGGATACCAATTGGGTGATCTGGTTGCCTGTTTTCAGGGCCTTGACGAAGCCTTCGGAGGGCTTGGTCCGGGTGCCGGCGTTGCCGAAATGGGTGAGCGGCAAGGGAGCCGTCTCTGCCGATTGGAAACCGCCGGTGTTCTTGTCGAAATACTTCCAGAGGGTGGACCTGTTCTTGAACCGGACCTGGAAGGCGGGCGGCGTCGCGAGCGCCTGGCCGCCCCCGTCGACGAAGCCGAAATCTCCGCCGCCGCGGAAAGCGGAGAGCTCTATCAGCGCGGAGACGCCGTCGGGGATATCGGAGTTTAGCCGTATGCCGCGCGGTGGCGCCCCGCTCATCCCCGCCGGGGGGACGATGACCGGGACGTCTGCCTGGTTCACGAATACCGGCAGGTTCGCCGCCGTGCCGCCCAACTGCTGCAGCCCGGCCCCGGGCTGGTCGCCGGTCAACTGGAACAGTCCGCCTCCGGAGAGCACCAACGCTTCCACACGGTCGTCGCTTGCGATCGCCGGGAACTCCTGCGACAAGAAGAGCCCCTTGCCGGTGGCGAGCTGCCTGCTGACGCCGGTAACGTTGGAGAGTACCGGCACGTTCTCCTTGAACCGGTAGATGGTATTCTCCGGCGGATAGGGGATCTCGTAGATCTGCTGCGACCGCATGGTCAGCGCGGTGTAGTTGTAGAAGCCGGCGTCGCGCACCGTGGCCACGAACCTAAGCACGACGTCCGGGGGAATCACGGTGCCGTCGGGCACCCCGACCAGGAAACCAAGCCCCATGTCCTTGTAGGTCGCCCCGAGGCCTGCCAGCACCGCCGCCGTCGATAGGGTGGGCGCCACGTCGACGAAGATGCGCCGGTCATAGGTCAAAAGCCGGTAGTCGCGCAAAGGCGCGTTCGGCATCAGGTCGAAGACGGTGGCGCCGTCGTCCAGCCAGTAGTGGTGCATCAGGAAGACCCGGAACAGGACCCGGCAGCGGTTTTGGAGCTGTTCGGGCATCTAGGGTGCTCCCGGGATCTGCCGGAAGTTGCTGATCACGTCGGTGATCAGGCCGCTTTCGCTTTGCACCGCCCGGAACTTCAGATCCAAGAGGCGCAGGATGTAGAGCACGAAGGGATACTGTTTGCCTCCCAGCGTCCCCCACAGGTAATTCACCTCTTCCATGGTCGGCGAATAGAGATCGAAGATCAGCCGGAACTGGTCCAACTGGTCGAGGGGATTGATCGGCACCTTGGAGGTGGTGATCGATGCCGGCGCCACGTTGTCCTGGGTGAAGGCGTTTTTGAACTGGAAGAACCTGATCGCCCGCGACAGTACCGACAGCGCGTTGGTGTAGTCCGCGTGGGTGGCGGTCAAAAGGATCACGAAGTTCAGGAAGATGGGGGGATTCTCGTAGGTGGTGGTCAGCGCCACGTCGTTGCGCACGTAGGTGGGGATGTTTTTCAGCGTCTTCTCTTCGCGGACGTTCACCATCGAGAGGTAGAGCATCTCACGGGTGGCGCCGGTATTGCCGCTGCCGGTGGCGAAGACGTCGGAGATGTTCCCGAGACTGACCGAATCGACCGAGTTGTACGTGTCGGAGAGGAAGGTGTTAAGCTCATTCATCACAATGGTCAAGGCATGTGAAATCATGTTTTCTCTCAGTGTTCCGGTCAATACTCTCACAGGCAAAGCCGGAAGTTTGCCTGTGACTGGGGAATTGCAGAAGTGAGTGTTATTGGCGTAAAATAATCAAGTATGGTTAAACTTAACTAATCTTTGAGAGGTGTCAACCTGGATCGAAGAAAAAATATTTTTATTCTCCCACTGTGAAAGGCGGCTGAATTTGCAGGTTGCGTTGAGCAGGCCTCATTGCGAAACGAAAACATAACCGCTGACGCCGGCAGCGCCAGGTCGCGTTTCGTACCTCAACGCGACCTACGGTGAACGGTAGTGAGTAAAAGTGGGAAAGGTGTGTCAGAGACGCGGGACTCGCGGGTGGTCAAGATGCCAGTTTCCTGATCGGTGGGGGGGCCATTGACATCACCGGCCGGTTATGGCAGTTTGCAAGTCATGTGCACATTAAAAACGTTCAGTGCTGGAAGGCTCGCGGGAAGGCTCATGCCCCGTTCCTTTCGCCTGCTGTTGCCGGCGCTGCTTCTTTTCGTCGCGGGCTGCGAGCGGGATACGCTCAGAGCGGGAAGCGTTGCGCCCGAGATTTCCGGGCAGGACGTGTCGGGCGCTGCGGTAAGTCTCGCTAAACTCAAGGGGAAGGTGGTGATGGTTTACTTCTTCACCAATTCCTGCTGCGGCACCGCCGTGAAACAACTGCAGCCCTTCTACCGGGAAATGAAAGACAAGGGGCTCGCCATCATCGCGGTGAACGAGCTGAACAGCGTCCCGGAGGTCGATGGGCTGGTGAAAGAGGGGGGGCTCACCTTCAACGTGATCCGCGATGCCGGTTCCGCCTGGCAGCACAGCTACAGCGCCCCCGGTTTTCCCACCATCTTCATCCTCGACGGCAGCGGCATCGTCCAAGAAAAACTGCTCGGCGACGTGCCCCCCGCCAAACTGGCGAAACTGGTGCAGCGGCAGTTGGAGATGCAAAAGCGCGCACGGGATGCCTACGAGAAACTGCATCCCGCCCGCTGAAGCCAAACGCCAAGGCTGCTATTTCCCCGCCGCATAGCCCGCCATGAACACCTCTACGGCGCGGCTGACGCTCCCCTTGATCTCGCTTTTGGTAATCTCCCCCGGCAGGTGGAAGAGGAAGCGGTCGAGCAGCTCCGATTCCAGAAGGCTGACCAGGTGGTGTGCCGCAACCTTCGGGTCGGCCCGGCGCAGCTTCCCCGTTTTCATCGCGTCTTTCAGGAACTGGGCGATCAGTTGCTGGCTGCGCAGTACGCCCCGCTCATAGATCAGCTGGCCGATTTTTGAATGCCGCGACTGGGCAATCGCCATGTGCCGATTGGCGAGTACCTGCGGCGAATAGATGAAGGCCAGGAATTTCTCCCCGAAGTCGCGCAGCACCTGCCCGGTGTCCCCGGCGGAACCGGTGAACGACCGGTGCACCGCGTCGAATTCCGTTTCGGTTGACTGCAGCATCACTTCCGTAAAAAGCTCATCTTTCGAGGCGAAGTAGTTGTAGATCGTCGCCTTCGATCCCCCGACCCGCGTACAAATTTCCGACATCGACGCCCGCTCGAATCCTGCCTCCCGGAAAACCTGGGCCGCCACCTCGAGGATCGCCTGCCGTTTTGCCTCCGTTTTTACTTTCATACGCCACCTTTTCGACCGTCATTTTTTTCCGGTTGCATTCTAACCTGGAATGTTTTACTTTGTCTATATCAAAACTGTACTGTACGGTACATAAATCAATCACGGCGGTAGGCAACTCTATGTATTTGCGAAACAAAGGTTCATGGAAAAAAATCGAGGGCAGGGCGTGGGCGTTGGCGTTGGCCCTTGGTTGCTCCGGCTGCGCGTCGCTGCCATCTCTTGAGCGGCCCCAGGCGCTCACGCCGCCATCGGGGTACGAGACGGCGGCGTCGCTTGCGGGCGGCGGGATCGACTGGCCGAGCGACCGGTGGTGGGAGGGGTACGGTGATCCACAGCTCTCGCGTCTCATCGATGAGGCCTTGCGTGATCAGCCCGATCTCGCGGCGGCCTCGGCCCGGCTGCGTCAGGCGGAGGCGTACCGCACCGTCGCCGGGTCGGCATTGGCGCCTCAGTTGAGCGCCTCTGCGGCGGTGAACTACCAGACGCTGAGCTACAACTACCTCACTCCGAAAAATCAGACGCCCAACGGCTGGAACGACTACGGCATCGGCACGCTCAACCTCGACTGGGAGATCGACTTCTGGGGTAAAAACCGCGCCAGGCTGGCGGCAGCCGGGCTGGAAGTGGCCGCCGGCCGCGCCGAGCTCGCCCAGGCACGGCTGAGCGTTGCCGCCGCGGTAGCGGACGCCTATGTGGAACTGGCGCGTCTCTTCGTGCAGCACGACATCGTGGCCCGCTCGGTCGAGGTGCGCAAAAAGGGGGTGGAGCTTTTTGCCGCCCGCTTCGAGAACGGCCTGGAAAACAGGGGCGGAGTCAGTCAGGCGAAGGCGCGCCTGGCTGCGGTCGAGGGAGAGCTTCTGGCGGTGGAGGAGGGAATCGGCCTGCAGCGTCACCGCATCGCGGCCCTCGTGGGTGCGGGACCGGACCGCGGGCTCTCGATCGCGCGACCGGTCATAAAACTTGCCTCGGCACCAGGGCTCCCTGCGGAACTTGCCGCGAACCTCCTCGGCAGGCGCCCCGACGTAATCGCGGCGCGGCTCCTTGCCGAGGCCCAGGCGCAGCAGATCGAAGGTGCGAAGGCGGAGTTTTATCCCAACGTGAACCTGTCGGCGTTTTTCGGTTTCCAGTCGCTCAGCCTGGACATGCTGGCCCGGCGCAGCTCTACCATCGGCGGGGTGGGACCTGCCTTTTACCTGCCGATCTTTACCGCAGGCAGGCTCAAGGGGGAGTTGCGGGCGACGGCGGCCGCTTACGACGCGGCGGTTGCCGGCTATAACGGCGCGGTGACCCGGGCGCTACAGGAGGTGGCCGACGTGGGGCTGAGCCGCAAAGCGCTTTCCGGTGAACTCGTCAAGGGGGAGACGGCGGCGGCCTCAGCCGGCGAGGCGCACCGGGTCGCCTCCGAGTGCTACCGGGGGGAGCTGGCCACCTACCTGGAGGTCCTCTACGCCGAGGACGTGCTGCTCGACGTGCAGCGCAGCCTGGCGAATCTTCAATCGCGGGCCTTGACCCTGGACGTCGCCCTGAAGCGCGTCCTGGGAGGCGGATATCTCAATAAGGAAGGGAACTAGATGCAAAACTATCATAACGATAAAGACACCGGCACCACTACCACCCCCAATCGCCGGACGACGCTGCTCTTTTCCCTGGCGGCGGTCGCGGTGTTGGCGGCCATAGCCGGCACTCTCTACTGGGCGTTTTTCGGCGGGCGCTTTGTCTCCACCAATAACGCCTACAGCGCGGTGGAGATCGCGCAGGTGACCCCCTCGGTCGGCGGCACCATCAGCGAGGTGCTGGTCACCGATACCCAGGCTGTGAAAAAGGGGGAGCCTCTGGTGCGGATCGATCCCACCGACGCTAAGCTCGCCCTGGCGCAGGCCGAAGCCGACCTCTCCCGCGCGGTCCGCAGGGTGCAGGGTTTCCAGGCGAACGACGGCGGCCTCCTGGCGCAGGTTGCGGCCCGCCAGGCGGACGAACAGCGGATCGCGGCGCAACTCACCGGTGCCGAGGCCGATCTCGTGCGGGCCAAGGTCGATCTCAAGCGCCGCAAGGCCCTGGCACTATCCGGTTCGGTCTCAGGCGACGAGCTTACCCACGCCGAAAACGCGCTGGCCACCGCCCGGGCCAACGTCGAGGCGCTGCACGCCGCCGCTTCGCAGGCGACTGCCAACCGCAGCACGGCGCTCGGCTCACGCCGGGCCAACGCGGTCCTGATCGCCGACACCACGGTCGAGACCAATCCCGAGGTCGAACTGGCACGGGCCCGCCGCGACCAGGCGGCGATCGATCTCAAACGTACCACGGTGCTGGCGCCGGTGGACGGCATCGTCGCCAAGCGCCAGGTGCAACTCGGCCAGCGCGTGCAGGCGGGGACGCCCCTCTTGTCGGTGGTTCCCGTGCAGCAGATGCACGTGGACGCCAACTTCAAGGAGGTGCAGCTCGAACGGGTGCGGATCGGCCAGCCGGTGACGCTGCATGCCGACATCTACGGCAAAAAGGTCGTCTATCACGGCACCGTGGCCGGGTTCTCGGGCGGCTCGGGGGCGGCCTTCTCGGCGATTCCCGCTCAAAACGCCACCGGCAACTGGATCAAGGTGGTGCAGCGCCTGCCGGTCAGGGTGAACATGGATCCGGCCGAGCTTACGCGCAATCCGCTCAAGGTGGGGCTCTCCATGAGCGCCGAGATCGACACCCGCGGGAAACAGGAGTAGCCGATGACTGCACCGCAAAGCGACCTGACTTCCTCGGGGGGCGGCACGGCGCTGTCCGGCGGGATGCTCTGGCTGGCGGCCCTGATGCTCGCCTCCGCCAACTTCATCGCCGTCCTGAACATGACCATCGCCAACGTCTCGGTTCCGAGCATCGCCGGGAACCTGGGGGCCACCACCAGCCAGGGAACCTGGGTGATCACCTCCTATGCGGTAGGCGAGGCGATCACCGTGCCGCTCACCGGCTGGCTCGCCTCCCGGTTCGGCTCGGTGCGGGTCTTCGTCGGCTCCATGGCCCTTTTCGGCGTCATGTCCTGCGCCTGCGGGCTTGCCGAATCGCTCGGGCTTTTGGTGGTCGCCCGCATCTTCCAGGGGTTCGCCGGAGGGCCGCTGATGCCGCTGTCGCAGACGCTTTTGATGCGCGTCTTCCCGAAAGAGAAGGCGGCGGCGGCCATAGGTCTCTGGTCGATGACCACGCTGGTCGCGCCGGTGGTCGGGCCGATCCTGGGCGGCTACCTGTGCGACGAGCACAGCTGGCCCTGGGTCTTCTTCATCAACACGCCGATCGCCGTGGCGGCCGCCTTCTTTTCGTGGCAGCTCCTCAAGCGCTATACCGAGCCGCTGACGCGCAGCCGGATCGACGTAGTGGGGCTGGGACTTCTGGTGGTCTGGGTGGTGGCGCTGCAGTTGATCCTGGACGAGGGGAAGGATCTCGACTGGTTCGCCTCCGACGAGATCGTCGCGCTGTCGGTGATCGCGCTTTTCGGCTTCCTCACCTTTCTCATCTGGGAATGGTACGAAGAGCATCCGGTGGTTGATCTGCGCGTATTCCGGAACCGCGGTTTTTCGGTGAGCGTTCTGACCATCAGCCTCGCCTTCGCCGCATTTTTCGGGGCCAGTGTGCTGACGCCGCTTTGGCTGCAGAGTTTCATGGGGTACACGGCGACCATCGCCGGGCTCGCCACCGCCTGGAGCGGCATCACCTCCGTGTTCGTGGCGCCGGTGGCGGCGCAGCTCTCGCAGCGGGTCGATCCGCGCAAGCTCGTCTTCGGCGGCGTGATCGGGCTCGGACTGGACACGCTCTGGCGTACCGTGGCTACTACCGACATGGGATTCTGGCATGTCTCGCTGCCGCTTATGTTCATGGGGCTTGCCATGCCGTTTTTCTTCATCCCGACCACCGGCCTGGCGCTGGCGAGCGTCGAGGAACACGAGATGGATTCGGCGGCGGGGTTGATGAATTTCCTGCGCACCCTGTCCGGCGCCTGCGCCACCTCGCTGGTCACCACCGTCTGGTCCAACAAGATCACCGAAAACCACGCCGAACTGGTAGGCCTTGCCGACAGCGACGGCGCCGTGCGGGGGATGCTGGAGAGTGCCGCCGCGTCGCCGGGTGCTGTCAACGAGGTCATCGATTACCTGGTCACCGGTCAAAGCGTCATGCTGGCCACCAACCAGTTGATGTGGGTGATCGGCATCGCCTTCATCGTGGCGGCCTCGGTCATCTGGCTCGCGCCCAAACCCACCCGCGTGGTGGATCCTTCCGCCGGCGGCCACTGAGCCCGGTAAGGGAGGCAAAGGAGTAACTGCATGTTCAAACGTATCCTGGTGCCCACCGACGGTTCGGATCTCTCCTCAGAAGCGGTGATCCGGGCCATCTCCTTCGCCAAAGAGGCCGGAGCCTTCTTAACCTTCGTCTGCGTGGCGCAGCCCTTTCCCCCGATGTACTACGGCAGCGGCGCCATCTTCGATCCGCACCTCGCCGCTGACTTCCAGGAGCGCGGCACGGCGGTCGCCCGGGAAATATTGGAGCGTGCGGCGGGTTTTGCGCGTGCGTCGGGAGTCGCCTGCCAAATACTGGCCCTGGTGAGCGAACACCCTTTCGAGGCGATCATCGAAGCAGCTGGGCGGGATGGCAGCGATCTCATCTTCATGGCGTCGCACGGGCGCCGTGGGTTCAAGGGATGGGTGCTGGGCAGCGAGACGCAGAAGGTGCTGACCCACTCGTCCATCCCGGTGCTCGTGTATCGCAGCGAAAACCCCTGTGCCGGCTGACGAGCGCTTAGCCGGATAAACGGGGAAGGGTGGTGGCTGATGTTTGCCAAGTGCGTGGCGCTGGGGACGGCGCTTGTGTGGTTGCTGGTGGTTTTACTGACCTTGCTTCCCGGGAGGAAATGACATGCGTCCGAAACAACCGGAAAAAGAGCCCAATCACGAGCGGTGGCTGGTTTCCTACGGAGACCTCCTGACCCTTTTGTTCGCGGTCTTCGTCACCCTGTACGCGATGTCCCAGGCGGACAAGCAGAAGGCCGAGGCCGTGGCCGAATCGGTGCGGGAGGCGTTCGGCATGCCGGCGGTCACGAGCGGCGTTTCTTCGCGCCCCTCGGTGATCACCACCGGTCGATCCGGCGTCATCGAGGAGTTGCGCAGCCAGCCGGTTCAGCAGCGTGCCGCACTGCCGACCGGCAAGGCGACCGTGGAAGAGGCGCGCTTCAAGGCGCTGAAGGCGACGCTGGACGCCTATTTTCTCAAGATCGGCGTCGGCGAGAAGGTCGCCGTCTCCGTCAGCGAACGCGGGCTGGTCATCAGTCTCAAGGAGGCGGGGTTCTTCGCACCGGGCAGCGCCACGCTCAAGGGCGACACCTCGGAGATCCTGGAAGCGATCGCCGACAACGTCAGCCATCTCAGTAACCGTTGCGCCGTCGAGGGGCACACCGACAACCAGCCGCTCCACGGCGGCCCGTTCGGATCCAACTGGGACCTGTCCACCGCCAGGGCCACCACGCTCGTCAAGCTTTTGGTGGCGAAGTACGGCATGTCACCCGAAAGAATTTCCGCCACCGGCTACGCCGAGTTCGAACCCCTCGCCGACAACGCGACCCCCGAGGGACGCGCGAAAAATCGCCGGGTTGACATCGTCATCCTGTCGAGCACGGACAGGGAAGGCATTTCACCCTGAAGGCAACCGGCTGCGCGTAAGGATATTCGCATTGAAATGGTCTTAGAACACATGGTATTGTGTAAGACTGCAAATCCCTAAGGAGGAATACCATGAACACATCGATTATCAGCAAAGAGCAGGTCTCAGATACGGTACTGGATGCTTTGGGCAAGGAGTTGCCGGTGATTATCGCCGGGGTGTTGGACGTGCCGGGGGGGAACCTGGCGCGGCTGAAGCCCGAACAGATCTCGCTTGCCTTCTCCCGGGCAAGCTCCCGCGACACGGGTGCGGATATCCGGATTCTGGCCTTTGCCAAGAGCAATGCGCCCAGGAAGTCCACCGAAAACGACCGGGCCAATGCCATCCGGGAGAAGGTGGCCGCATTGGTCGCCACCTGCGGCGAACCGCACACCGTCGCGGTCCGCATCTACCTGATGGAGGTCGGCGCAGCGGAGGGGTAGTCTCGGGGAGTCGATTGTCGTCCCAAGCGTCAGCGAAGGATCTGCTTTTGGTGGCTACAAAGAAAAGCAGATCCTTCGCCTCGCTCAGGATGACAGTCATCGGAAACAGTCCGCTAAGGTAGTGCGCTACGGTGAATAGTTATGTACAGGGGAGTGGGAGAGGTGCGGCAATGACGTGGAGCGCCAAGATTTACCTGCTGATACTCGTCTTTTCCGCCGGGATACTCTTAGGTTCGGCGGCTTTTGCGAGAGGCGAGACGGTTGGGGTCGTGCTCATGCACGGCAAATGGGGTGCTCCGGAACGGCTGGTCGCCGATATGGCTTCAGGGATGAAAAAGGAAGGCTTCCTGGTTGCCACTCCCGAGATGCCGTGGTCCGGCAGCCGCATGTATGACAAGGGTGTCGCCGGCGCAATGGCGGAGATCGATGCGGCCGTGCTTGAGCTGCGCGGGAAGGGTGCCACCAGGATCTTCATCGCCGGACACAGCCTGGGCGCCTCGGCCGCGCTGCGCTACGCGGGACGCACTCCGGTCGACGGGCTGATACTGCTTGCTCCCGGACACTACCCCGAGGCGCCGGGAATGCGGTACAAAATGGAGGCCGTGGTGGAAAAGGCCAGGGCCCTGGTTCAGGCAAACAAGGGGGGAACGGTCCTCACCTTCGATGACCCCAATTCCGGCGGCAGAAGAAAACCGGTGGCAACCACCGCCAGGATCTTCCTCGATTACTTCGACCCCGACGGTCCCATGAATACGCAGACGAACGCCGCTTCTCTGCTGGCAAACGTCCCCGTGCTCTGGGTGGTCGGCAGCAAGGAGGACCAGGGGGTGCGGCAAAACGGCGCGGCTACGCGCGACAAACTCCCCAGAAACCCGCGCGATCGCTTCATCGAAGTGAAGTCCGACCATTTGAACACGCCGAACAACGCCATCGGGCCGGCCATCGGCTGGATCAGGGATACGGCCAGGTGAATGGTAGCTGACCGCGACCGCGGCCGCCCAACCGGCGAGCCGGGCGCGGGATCTGCAAAGCCTGCTGCAGCAATTCAGCCTGCAAACGGCCGGTCGGCAAACGGCCTGTCTATCCGGTGACAGCAAAAGGGAGCAGCGACAACTGCTCCCTTCGTTGTTTCCCATGCCTGCCGGGCGCCGGACAACGTCCTTAGCCATGGCACTGCGACGCCACCCAGCAATTGCGGTTGGAGCCGAAGAGGTCGCCGGCGAGATAGGTTTCCGCCCTGCAGCCGCCGTGACAGCGCATGAACCAGGCGCATTGGCGGCACTTCCCCGTTATTTCTGACAGCCGTATGGTGCGGAAGTAGTTGAGGACGGCCGAGTTGTCCCAGATCCACTGGAAGGAGTGCGCCCGGACGTTCTCGCCGTTGGTCCCCCAGAAATAGGTGCAGGGGACGACCGTGCCATCCGGGGTGATGGAGCAGGTCGCGTAACCTGCGCTGCACGCCCCGCTGGCCTCGAAATCGACCTCTCCGCCGGGCGGTTCCCCGAGGGTGAAACTCAGGCCGCCGGGATCGAGGTTGCGGCTGACCAGATATTCCATCAGGCGTTTCATCCTCTCCGGGGAGAGCATGATCTCGGCTGCGTTCCCCTTGCCGCGCCCCCCCGGTAGCATCCCCTGAAACCTGAAGCTGGATACGCCGATCCCCTCCATCAGCTCGATCACCTGCGGCACCCGGTCCACGTTGAGGGTCGTCACGGTGGTGCAGGCCCGCGCCTTCGCCCCTTGTTCGCTCAGCACCCGCAGTGCACGCAGGGCGCCGTCGAAGGAGCCGGGAACGCCGCGCGCCCGGTCGTGGACTGCCGCGCTGTCGCCGTCGACGCTTACCTGGATCGCCAGGTTCGGCAAGGCAAGCTGAGCGGCCTTACCCCGGTCGATGAACGCGCCGTTGGTCGCCACCGAGACGGAGTCGAAGCCGAGGTTCGCCGAAAATACCGCAAGTTCCAGGAAATCTTCCCGCATGAACGGCTCGCCGCCGCTGTAGGTCAGGTGCTGCACCCCCGCCTGCCGCATCTCCTCCAGGGTACGTTTGACATCTTCGGTGGGGACTTCATCCCCATAGGCGTGCTGGTCGGAATTATAGCAATGGGTGCAGCGCAGGTTGCACTGCCGCGTGATGTCCCAAAAGACCTGTTTGGGCGCCGGCAGCTTCAGGCTCAGGTTCGGCGTCGTTCTCCAGGCGACAAGTCCCTCCGCCGACATCCCGTCCAGCCGATGTATCGCCTGGATAAGCGCCTCAGAGGATGCCACTTTCAGATCCCGGGCCAGTAACCCCGCGATCTCGTCGACCGCGCGCACCCCGTCGCTTAGTTCCAGGGTGCGGTAGCCGGCAAAGTCCAGTTCGACGTTTTTTTCGGTCACCGGGTTGAAGGCGGTATAGGACGCCCCCTTCCTGAGTTTCACGAGGCAATAGGGTATCAACGTCTCCTCCTTACGCCGGCACGCCGGGGCAGCTCGGCTTATGCGCGGTACAGTCGTTGCCCGGCTTGCCGGGGACTGTGCAGGGAGCGTCGGGTTTGCCTGCCCCGGCGCAGGGGCGGTCGGGTGCGCCCGCGACCGTGCAGTTGGGACCGGTGCCGGTGCAATTGGGCTGGCCGGGGTGACCCGGGCCGGTGCAGCCTGGCTGGCCAGGGCTCGTGCAGTCGGGGCCGGCGCCGGAGCAGTGCGTCGGCTGGCCGGGGAGGCCGAGCGCGGTGCAATCGGGGCCGGTGCCCGTGCAGGCACAGGGGAGGCCGGCCGCAGTGCAGGAGGTGGCGAGGTTGCCGGACTGCAGGCGGCGCGAGACGTCGTCCCACATCACGGGGGGCGTTCCCTGCAGTACGGCCAAAAGCGACTGGAAGTCTTCGGCCGCAAGCGGTGAGAGGACTGTCAGCTTGGTAGTTTGCAGCGAGATGCATCCTGTCTTGTTGTTGAGATCCCAAACCGCCAAGTGACTGCTTACTTGTTGAAGACTCATAGCGTCCTCCTTGTTGTGTTGGTGACAGTGTTAGTTGGTTGTAATGAGCGTGATAACGATATCCGGTGAGTTTCAGATGTCAAGCTGGCGCTCGGCAAGTTCGATGCGGATATCAAAGAGAGTAGATCCGACCACCATCGGCGGGGCGACCGTGGGGGGCGCCACCAAGCTTTACCCTTGCTCTCCTTGGTGTCTTGGCGCACCTGCGCCTTTGCGTTGAGTCTTTGGGCTTTACTACGGCAGCACCGGCATTTGGCGGCACGGATCCGGTCTTTAGCCGTGGTGGAGTGGGGTGAATTACCACCGTGCAGGGACGGGTCGCCATGCCGCTTGCGGCGCGGCACAGGATGATCGGCAGCTGTTTGAGGAGTGTTGCCGCTTATAATCTGTAGCGCCGGTTCCACCCGCCGCTTGGCCTGAAAGGTCCGGAACAACTCATTAAAGTAAACCTCGACTCGCTTTTTCCCCGGCGCGGCTGGCGCCGGAGCCGGCTCAAGGCGAGCCCCGGAGCGACCTCCCTGCTGTCGGCCGAGGGGGGCAATAACCGCAAGTTCACTGCTCGGCACGCGCATTGCAAATAAATCGGTGAAATGACTGGTAAAGATCGGTAAAGTCAATTCACCGCCGAGGGGTAGCAGTCGTGCCGAAGAAGAAACCGACATCCATCCGGTGGCAACTGACCTGCCTGGTGCTGGCGTGCGTATCGCCGGTCTGGGCCGCCGTCGGCTACCTCGTTTTCGGCGGTTACGCCGCCAAGTGCGAGGAAGTGAACCGTAACCTGCTGGACGGCGCACGTTCCCTGTCGACCGCGGTGGACCGTGAACTCTGCAGCGTCCAGGGCGCCCTTATCGCCTTTGTCTCTTCGCCTTCCTTCGGCCGGGGCGACTTTGTCGCCATCCGCCACCAGGCGCTGGAACTCCTGCAGTTATATCCCGGCGCCGATATCATCGTGGTCGACCGTACCGGCCGGCAACTGGTCAATTCCTACCTCCGCTTTGGCGCCCCCCTCCCCAAAAGGAATAATCTCGTCATCTGCCAGCGCATCTTCAGAGAAAAGGCCCCGGTTATCGGCGACCTGTTCTTTGGAACCGTAACCAAGCGTCCACTGGTCAGCGTCGACGTCCCGGTCATGGTGGACGGCAAGGTCCTCTACGATTTGTCCATGACCTTTCCTGCCGACCGCTTGGCTGCCATCCTGGCGGTCAGCCACCCGCTCAGGGAGCGTTACGTCTCGATTCTGGACGGCAAGCAACAACTGGTGGTGAGATCTACGAAGTCCTCCCGGTTCGTGGGGCGTAAGGCCAGCCCGCTGCTCAGCAGACAGCTTTTGAGCGCCAAGGAAGGCGTGTTCGAGATGGACCGGAATCTGGAGGGGAAACCGGTTTTCGTCTCCTTCAGTCGCTCTTCGGTATCCAATTGGGCGGTGGTGGTGGGCGTACCCAAAGCGACCGTCAGGGCCACGCTCTACCAATGGCTTGCCTGGGCGTTTCTGGGCGCGGCGGGCACGGGCCTGTTCAGCATAGCGCTTGCCGTACGCTTCGGGCGGGGCATCGCGCAGGCCATCCGGGCGCTGGTCGCCCCGGCACTCGGCATCGGTTCGGGCGAGATTGCCATCCAGCCGGGAAGCCGCAACCTCAAGGAAACAGACGAGGTGGCACAGGCCCTGTACCAGGCCGCCGCCCTGCTTCAGGTGCGGGACGAAGGGCTGCGCATCAGCGAAAAGCGCTATCTGGCCCTGTTCGAGAACCGGATCAGCGGTGTACTGCATGGCCGGATGGCGGGCGGTCAGTGCGGTGAACCGAGCCTGGAAATCCTCAAGGTCAACGAGACCTTTGCGCGACTTTTTGGCAGCCTGGAGGCCGCGGCTGAGGGGAGCGCGGCCGGGGCCGTTTCCCGCCTGCAAGCGGGTGACGCCGAGATGCTCGATGTCCTGGGCAAGATCGCCATCGAAGGGGGGGAGGTTTTGGTCGAGGGGTGTCTGGACGGCTGGCGCTATTTCTCGGTGCACGCCTACTCGCCCCTGCCGCAGGAGGTGACCGCCACCTTCACCGAGATGACGGACCAGAAATGGCTGGGAATTTTCAAGGAATTGGGTCGGGAGGTCGTGCAGTTCCTCACCGAGCCGGGGGCCTTCTGCGCGCAGTTGCAAAAGGTGCCTGAGCTGCTCAAGTCGCGGGGGATGTTCGATACGGTCGGGCTGCGGCTGAAGACCCGGGACGATTTCCCCATCTACGCGCAGGACTGTTTTTCAAAGGGCGTTGCCGGCCCGGAAAATCCCCAGCTGTCGGCTGTCCAGCCCCTGCTGCCGGCCAACCTCGCCTGCCTCTGCGGTCTGGTCCTCTCGGGCCGCCTCGATCCTGGCAGGCCGGATTGCACGGAGCGGGGGAGTTATTGGACGAACGATCTGGCGAACGCTCCGGAGCTGGGCGTGTCTGTCGGGAGTCAATGCCGGTGCAGCGGCTGCCGCGGTGCCGGTGACGGGTCGCTGGCGCTGGTGCCGATCAGCTCCGGTCAGGCCATCTTCGGTGTGATCCAGTTGAGTACCAGGCGCCCCGGGCGTTTTTCCGCCGACCTGGTGGAAGCCCTGGAGAGGGTGGCGGCCAACATCGGCGGGGTGCTCGCCCGCCGGGAGGCGGAGAAGGAGCGCTCCAGGCTGGAGGAGCATCTGCAGCAGGTGCAGAAGATGGAATCGGTCGGACGTCTGGCGGGAGGGGTTGCCCACGATTTCAACAACATGCTGGGCGTGATCATCGGCTATGCCGATCTTGCCCTGCTGAAGATGAAGCCGTCCGATCCGCTGTACCAAAACGTGTCGGAAATCCAGAAGGCCGCCGAGCGTTCGGCCGAGCTGACCCGGCAGCTTTTGGCTTTTGCCCGCAAGCAGACCGTCACCCGTGCCGTGGTGAGGCCGGACCGTACGGTCGAAGGGATACTCGTCATGCTCAGGCGGGTGCTCGGCGAGGACGTCTCGCTCAAATGGCAGCCGGAGGCGGGGGTGTGGCCGGTAAAGGTGGACCCTTCCCAGATGGAGCAGATACTGGTGAACCTCTGCGTGAATGCCCGGGATGCCATCGACGGCACCGGCGTGGTCACCATCCAGATGGGGAACGTGCAGGTCGAGGAGGGTGCCTGTACGGCGTATCCGGGGGTGAGAGCTGGGACCTACGTGCGGCTGGCCGTGTGTGACACGGGGTGCGGCATGGACAAGGAAACCCTCTCCATGATCTTCGAGCCGTTCTTCACCACCAAGCGCACCGGCAAGGGGACCGGGCTCGGTCTGGCGACCGTCTACGGAGCGGTGCAACAAAACAGCGGGCACATAAGCGTGTACAGCGAGCCCGGGGTCGGCTCCACCTTCACGGTGCTTCTCCCCCGCTACGAGGGTGAAGAGGCGGCCTGCCACCAGCAGGAACAGGCCTGCGCACCGCGGGGCGGTAACGAAACCATCCTGCTCGTGGAGGACGAAGAGGCCATCCGCAGCGTAGCCAGCCAGATCCTTTCTTCACAGGGGTACGCCGTCCTGTCGGCGGATTCTCCCAAAAGAGCCCTGGAGCTGGCGGAGGCACGCGCCGGCGGGATCTCTCTTTTATTAACCGACGTCATCATGCCCGAAATGAACGGCCGCGAACTGGCGCAAGAGCTCAGGTCCCGGTATCCCGGCCTGAAGCTCCTCTTCATGTCCGGCTTTACCGCCGACGTGATCGCGAACCAGGGGGTGATCGACGAGGGAGTGCACTTCATCCAGAAGCCGTTTTCCGTGCACGCGCTCTCCGCCAAGGTGCGCGAGGTGATCGATCTGGAAGGCGCCGCCGGCTGAATCACTGCCGCGTGCCTCCTCTCGGCTATCTCGAAATCGAGCTAGCCCGTCGCCTACGGCCTCGTCGCGGTAAAGATCGCCCTCAGCGGTGCCGGGTGCCCTTCAATCGTCTTCTCCGCATCGTCCGGATCAAGAAAATCCGCCAGCGATTCAAACTGCATCCACTTGGTTGCGCGTTGTTCCTCGCGGCTGGTGCGGTTGGTGTCGACGCAGGCGATTTCCGTGAACCCGCAGCGCTCAAGCCACAGGGTCATCGCCGCGATCGACGGCAGGAACCAGACGTTGCGCATCTTGGCGTAACGCCCCTGCGGCATGAAGATCGTCTCCCTTCCCCCTTCGACGATCAGCGTCTCCAGAATCAGTTCCCCCCCCGGTCGCAGGCACCCCTTGAGCTCGAACAGGTGGTCGAGTGGGGAGCGTCTATGGTAGAGAACGCCCATGGAGAAGACGCTGTCGAAACAGGCCAGGTTCGCGGGGACGTCCTCGATGCCGATCGGGATGACGTGGTGCTGCGGGTCGCAAAGGTAGCGCTGCATCACCTGGAACTGCTGCACCGAAAGCAGGAAGGGCTCGATCCCCAAGACGAAGTCGGCGCCCGCGCCGCGCATGCGCCAGCCGTGATAGCCGTTGCCGCAGCCGACGTCGAGGACCCGGCGGCCGGCAAGCGGCTTTACGTGCGGCAAAACGCGCTCCCATTTCCAGTCGCTGCGCCACTCGGTGTCGATCTCGATGCCGAAGAAATTGTACGGCCCTTTGCGCCAGGGATGAAAGGCGGTAAGGAGGGCGATCAGTTCTTCGCGGTCGATGTTGCCGAGGTCGGCGCTTGAGCCGATGGTGACGCTGTCTTTGAGCTCGATGAGGGACGGGCGAATCTCGGGCAGCGAGGTGAGAGCGTTCAGCCAGCCCGCCATCTTGCCGTGACCGTCGAGGACGAGTTTTTCCGGCAGGGTCGCACGCAACTGCTCAGCCCAGCGCGTCTGGCCCAGGGCGGCAAGTTGCCGGTAGAGGGGGTCGTAGCCGGTCATTTGATGGCGATCAGCGAGGCAAAGTTGAAGCACTGGAACCAGAGGTCGGCAGAGGAGAACCCGCCCGCCTGCAGCCGCTCCTGATGGCGTTCGAGGGTCTCGGGAATCATCACCTTTTCCAGCGCCGACCGCTTCTGGCTGATCTCCAGGTCGCTGTAGCCGTTGGCCCGTTTGAAGTCGTAGTGCAGCTCTTCGAGAAGGTGCTGCCGCGCAGGCTCGCCGAAGGCGATTTTTTCGGAGAGGATGAGGATGCCGCCCGGTTTGAGCCCCGCATGGATGCGCCGGATCAGCGCCAGCCGCTTTGCCGGGGGGATGAACTGCAGGGTGAAGTTGAGGACGACGACCGAGGCGTTCTCGATGGCGACCTCCTGGAGGTCGGCACAGATCATCGTAACCGGGACGCTCGACGCGGAATCGCGCGCCAAAAGTTCACGGCCGCGCTCGATCATCGCTTGCGAGTTGTCGACGGCGATGATGTCGCAGTCCGGTTGGTTGATCCCCTGACGCATGGCGAGGGTAGCCGCCCCGAGGGAGCAGCCGAGGTCGTAGCAGTGGCTCCCCGCCCGGGCGTATTTGGCGGCGAGCAGGCCGATATTGGCTATGATCATGCCGTAGCCCGGGACCGAGCGCTGGATCATGTCGGGAAAGACGGCGACGACCCGTTCATCGAATTGGAAATCGACCATCTCCTGCAGGGGCGCAGCGTAGATGGCGTCGGTTTTTCTGGTCACGTTCTTCAGGTCCTTTGCAAACTGGCAGTGCGTAAAAATGAAAAGAGGAAGATAGCCCGTTTGCCGCGGAACATCAACCCCCCATTTCTCCCGCCTGCGGAGGACCGTTGTTCGCAGAGAGGGCGCTCCGTGCCCACCCTGCGAGGAATCATCCCCTTCCAGCCGCCTCCCCTCAGGGCACAGGGGAGGCGGCGGAGGGTCCAGCACTATTTATAGAAGCCGCAGCCAATCGCCAGATCGTCAACAGCTTCCACATAGGTCATTTTGGGTTCGATCTTTTTGGTCACCGGGTTGGTCCACTTATATTCACTCCACCCGCCCCCCTGTTTGGCCGTCTTGATGATGTCCTGCACCAGATATTTGCCGTCGGAGTCCTTCAACTCGTACATATTCTTGCCGACCAGTTTCCGGTTACCGCCATGAGCGGCCGTCATCCCCTTGAAGTCGTAGACGAAGATGTAAAACTCGCCTTTGACGAACGGTCCCGTGCTCTTGTTGAATTCGGCAAAAGCGGCTTCCTTGCCGTTCTTCTTAAGATAGGTCACGGCTTTTTTTACCAGACTTTTCGCCTCCTCCTGCTTTTGGGATGCGGATGCTACAGACAGGCACCCTACAAGAGCCAGTAACGAAATCATCACACAGACGAATCTTTTCATGCATATTCTCCTTTGTCCCGCATGTTGTTCGTGCGCTGCCTGTGCGGTTCAGGGGCGGCGCAACGTGTTCATGGAGTGAGCCTGAACTGGCTTACCAGGTGCATCAGTTCCTCGGAGAGCCCGGAGAGTTCGGAGGCCGCGGACGCAGATTCTTGGGCGCCCTTGGCAGTTTCCTGCACTACCCGGGTGATCTGCTGAATGTTGTGGCTGATTTCTCCCGTAGTTGCGGTCTGCTCTTCGGCGGCAACGGCGATATGGTTCACCTGGTCCGTGACGTATCCGATCCGGCCTAAAATCTCCTCCAGCGCCTGCCCCGACTTGGCGGCCCGGGCGGTTCCGCTCTCCACCTCACCTACACCTTCACCCATGGCCTCCACCGCGTTCCCCGTCTCCTGCTGGATCGACTTGATCATCACGCCGATTTCCTTGGTCGCTCTGGTGGTCCGCTCGGCGAGCGCGCGCACCTCGTCTGCCACCACTGCAAACCCGCGACCCTGCTCCCCGGCCCGGGCCGCCTCGATCGCGGCATTTAGTGCCAGCAGGTTGGTCTGGTCGGCGATATCCTCGATGGTCCCTATGATCTCGCCGATCTGGCTTGATCTTTCCCCGAGCGCTTCCACGATCATGGCCGAGGACTGGACCCGTGACGCTATCCGCAGCATCCCCTGCACCGATTCCTCGACGACGGCCGCTCCGGCGCTCGCGGACTGGTTCGCTTCGCGCCCCCTGTCGGAGGCCGCATGGCAATTCTGGGCGATTTCCTGGGAGGTCGCGGCCATCTCCTCCCCGGCCGTCGCCACCGTTGCAATCTGCGCAGCAACCTGTTCCGCACCGGTCGCCATGCGCGCTGAATTGGATTGCAACTGGCCGGCAGCCGTGGCGACCCTGCCGGAGGTATCCTTGACCTCTCGGAGCGTGTCGCTCAGCCTGTCGATGAGCCGATTGAAGTCCCTGGCCATCTCACCGATCTCGTCGCTCGAATCGATGTCGACTCTCCTGGTGAAATCGCCGTCGGCCACGTTCTGGATTGCCGCCACGGTCCTTTTGACCGGCGTCAGGATGATGCCGCGCAGAAAGAGACTAAGTCCGAAGGAAAGAACGATGGCTAGTGCCAGCACGACGATGACTTCCAGGTTGGTGCTGTCGAAGCTCGCGATGGATTTCGTGTACTGGTTGCTGCTCAACTGGTCCTCCAGTGCCAGCAACTGGTCGAACCCTTTGTGGATCTCCTGGTATGCGTCGTCGGCGGTCGACATGTACATGGTCGCCGCGTTTAGATCCGCCTGGAGCATATCGACCAGGTCATTTTGGTTCCTTCCGTAAGCGGCGAGCTTGGTGAGGA
>Ga0209415_10001255_pt1 | contig 48471 bp, 44 predicted proteins | sample PeaSoiSIISIP2007_FD_187696 | JGI IMG/M metagenome (GOLD analysis project Ga0209415, IMG submission 187696) | Peat soil microbial communities from Weissenstadt, Germany - SII-SIP-2007 (SPAdes) (version 2) | ecosystem: Environmental > Terrestrial > Soil > Wetlands > Peat | place: Germany... | reverse complement strand
ATCGTCTTCCAGGCGATGGCGACGGGGAAGACCTGCTACACGACGTTCCACGCGGAGAGCGTGAGCGCGATGGTCCACCGGATGGAGAACCCGCCGATCACCCTGCCCCGGTCCCTGGTCTCCGCGCTGAACCTCGTCCTGCTTCAGCGCCAGGTGAAGGTCGGCACGAAGATGACGCGTCGGGTCCAGTCGCTCACCGAGATCGTCGGGCTCGACCCCGAGACGAACGAGCTGATCACGAACTCGGTCTACTCGTGGAACCCGTCGGACGACACGTTCCTGTTCTCGGGTCACTCCTACGTCTACGAGCGGGTCGCGTTGCTCAAGAACTGGACGATGAAGGACATGGAGCGGGAGATCCGCAACCGCGTGACCGTCCTCGACTACATGATGGCCCTGGACGCGCGGGCGACCCGCCAGAAGCCCTACACCCACCGCGACGTCGGTCGGCTCGTCTCCTTCTACTACAAGGAGCCCGAGAAGGCGCTCGCCGAGGCACAGGCCGAGCTCGCCAAGATGCGGGCCTCCGCCCCGCCGGCCACGCGGTAGCGCCGCGGCCGGGCGAGGGCGGGCCGATGGTGCGTCCGGCCGCGCGGCCGTTCGCGCGCCTCCCCCTCGGGCACGGGCGTTCGATCGTCCTGTGGAACGCGGACGCCATCGCGGAGCTCCCCCGACGGGTCCGTCGGGCGGACGTGGTCGTCACGAGCCCTCCCTACAACCGGCGGGTCCGCTACTCCCGCTACGCCGACGACCGGCCCCGGGACGAGTACCTCGCCTGGACCGGGGAGCTCGGGGGCGCGGTCGACCGCGTCCTGGCCCCGGCCGGCTCGTTCTTCCTGAACGTGGGCGCCTCCCCGAGCGACCCTTGGCTCCCGTGGGACGTCGCAAGGGCGGCCGGCCGCCCCTTCGTCCTCCAGAACGTCATCCATTGGGTCAAATCGATCGCCATCGACCGCCGGGCCGCGGGCCGCTCGGCGGGCCTCGAGCGCGACCTCGCGCTCGGGCACTACAAGCCGCTCGTCTCCGAGCGGTACCTGCACGGGGCGCACGAGTACATCTTCCACTTCACGAGGACCGGGGCAGTTCCTATCGACCGGCTCTCGATCGGCGTCCCGTACCAGGACAAGTCGAACGTGAAGCGCTGGGGCCGGACCGGGCGCGACCGCCGGTGCCGGGGCAACACCTGGTTCCTGCCCTACGCGACCATCCGGTCCCGGAGCCGGGACCGGCCGCATCCGGCCTCGTTCCCGCCCGAGCTCCCCGAGTGGTGCATCCGCCTCCACGGGGTCGGCCGCACCAAGGTCGTGGTCGACCCGTTCGCAGGGATCGGGTCGAGCGCGGTCGCGGCCGCCCGGCTCGGTGTCGGCTTCGTGGGGTTCGACGTCGACCCGGAATACCTGGCGACTGCTGTCCGTCTCGTCCGGGCCGAGATCGCCGCCGGCAGGGCCGACGGGGCCGTTCGACCGGCCTAGGCCGACTCGTCCTTGGACGGGGATTCCTCGTCCGAGGCGCCCGGCGGGGACCAGGTCTTCATCGGGGTCCGCTTCACGCCCGCGGCGCTGGCCAGGGCGTTCTTCGTGCCGGTCTTAGCCCGCTTCCCGGCCGAGACCATCGCGTCCCGGGCCGCGCCGGCCGCCCGCGCGGTGCCCGCCCCGATGGCGGTGGCGCCGGCGCCGATCCGGTGCGGGAGCTGCCGTAGCTCCGAGTCGACCGTCCGGCCGAGGTTGGAGAGGTCGTGCTCGATGTCGACCGCCAGGTACTTGGCGTCCTGGGCGGTCGTGTGGCCCAGCCGCTCGATCTTGTTGTCGAGGTCGGAGAATTCCCGAGCGAAATCCTTGCCGAGTCCCGCGGTCGCCCGGCGCATCTCGGCCAGGTGCTGCCGGAACTGGGCCTGCTCGCGACTCTCGGTCATCGTTTCCTCGGGCCCCGGTACGTCCGGCTCGTCAGATAAAGATTGACGGCCACAGGCGGCGCGATCAGCCGCCCATCCGGCGGTCCTTCCGTCGCCCCTTGGACCGGGCGCCGCGCTCGGCGCCCGCGGGGGCCGTAGGGTGGGCGGGCGCAGCCGGAACCTCGACCTTCCGCTCGGTCTCCACGCCGTGGGCCCACCGCACTAGGAGCTCCACGCCGAGGTGGGCGGGGTCGGTCACGACGAGCTCCCCGAGCAGCGTCCGGGCGAGCGAGCGCGCGGCGACCTCGTACTCGGGGTGGTCCGACTTGAGGAGGATCACTGTCCGCCGCATCGGCTGGACGGTCGCGAGCTCGCGCGCACGCTCGAGGGCGTGCTCCATCGCGACGTCCAGCTGGCCCGATCGGACCCGGCCCTCGTCGTCGGTGTACGCCTCGGGGAGGCCGTCCGTGATCAGGTAGACCTCCCGACGGCTGGCCCGCGAGGAGCGGAGGAGGAGATGGGCGGCCCGGAGGGCCTCCGCGGTGTTCGTGAACGCCCCGGCCTTGCATTCCCAGAGCTCCACCAGGTCGAGGACCGAGACGGTGTTGTCGAACGCAAGGACGTCGATCGTGGCATCGGGGTGCCGGCGGCGGATGGCCACGTAGAGCGCGAGGAGGGCCTTCTTCGCCGCGTCGAGCTTCCCACCCTCCGACATGCTCCCCGACCGGTCGAACGCCAGCACCACGTGGACCCGCTCCGACGTCACCTCGCGGTAGACGTAGCTGGTCGACTCGTCGATGTGACGTCGGCCGGCGAGCCGCGTCTCGAGGAGCGAGGACGGGACGTCGAGGCGAGCGACCTCCTCGAGCCGCCGGAGCTTCGCCTTCTCGTAGACCCCCGTCGACCCGCCGCCCTTCAGCGAGAGGCGGATGTCCCCGGGCAGCTGCCGGGTCTCTTCCTCGAGAAGGATGCGCGCGAACCGCTCCACCAGCCCGTAGGTGACGACCAGCTCGCCACCCTGCTCGGCGACGAACCCCCGTTCCTTGAGCTCGCGCTCGAACCGGCCCTCCTCCGCCGCCTTGACCTTCTGGTCGGTATCCGCCTCGGCCCGCCGCTTCGCCTCTTCCCGCTCCTGTTCGAGCCGCCGGCGCTGCGACTCCGCGGCCCGACGCTTCTCCTCGGCCTCGCGCTCGATGATGCGCTCGCGGTTCTTGATCGTCCCCTCGACCCGGTCGGACAGCTCCTCCCGCTGGGAGGTCGTCAGGCTCGCGAGTGCGTTCCCGAGCTCGGTCGGACCCAGGGTGCGCCCGTTGGCCGCGAGGAACGCCAGCGAGACCGTACGGTCCTTCGACCGGGGAGTGGGGGCCCCGCGGCGCCGGCCAAAGAGGCGTCCGAGCCAGGCGCCGAACCGACGGAACGCGGCTCGGATCCGGGCCAGGATCCCCGGGCGGGCCGGCGGCCGGTTCCAAGAGGCGTCGGGAACGAGCAGCGCGCTCTGGATGTCGTCGAAGAGCATCGTGGGCGGTCCCCGCGTCCAGTCCGCCGAGCGGGCGGCGCGCAGCCGCTCCTCGAGCTCGGCGATGCGGCGGGCGACCTCCTCGTCCGAGCGGCGCTCGAGGAGGGCGAGCTCGCCCACCCGCCGGTCGTACTCCGCGAGGCGGTGTCGGACCTGGCGGTTCGCCTGGGCCCGGAGCCGCTCACGCAACCGGTCGAGCCGCGCCTTGAGCTCCGCGTCCTCCCGCGCACGTTCCTTGAGGAGGGACCGGGCTCCGTCGACCCCCCGCTCGGCGAGCGTCCGCACGAGGAGGGCGCGGTCGAGGGCGTCGATCAGGTCGTCCGAGGTGACGTCGTCCGTGTACAGGGCGCAGTCCGGGAGCTCGATCTCCGGACTAGAGGGGGGCGTCGTCTCCGTCCTCGCCCTTGCAGGAGAACAGGGAGAACTCCTCGAGGAGACGGAAGACGCTGACCGCCGCCTCGACCCGCGGGATCGTCCGGGCCGGGTGCTCGCGCTCCGCAACGTACCCCGAGAAGAGGCGGAACTTGGGGAACGTGGTGGTGTCGGTCTCGAACCCCGCCGCGAGCGACCGGTCGTCCTTCAGACGCCGTCCCTCGCCCACCAACGCCTCGGCTTCGCCCGAGTTCTTCTTGAGCGGTCCCTCGAAGTAGCGGCACCAGTAGACCCCCGAGCTCCGCTTGAGCGCCGCGGGCAGGTACTGGTCCACGAACTCGATGACCCGCTTCTGGTTCTGGCGGAACGAGTCGCCGCTGCGGGCCCGGATGCGGCCGCGCATGGCGTGTAGGAGGCCGGCCTTGAGGTCCGCGCTGGAAGGGAGCGCGCGGCCGTCCAGCACCGCGATCGCGCTCGTCCTTTCCGCGACATCGAGGAGCGTCCGGTTCGACCCGACCTCGCCGATGTCCGGGTTCTCCTCGCTCATCCGAAGGCGCCAAGCCTCGATCACGCGCACGGCGGCGTCGACCAGGATCTCGGGGACGTAGATGTCCGGGTCCGCGGACCGCCCGAGCTCGACGATGCGGCGGTTGTCGGCGTGGCGCTCGTTGAACCCCACGTGGAGGCTCGTGAGCCGGTCGGAGAGCGGGTCGTTGATGTTGTCGAGGTCGGCGAGGTTCGAAGTGGCCACGGCCACGAACAGTCCGGGGAACGTCTCCCGGGACTTCGACGGCGTCACCGTCCCCTCCTGGAGCGACTGGAGGAGCACGTTCTGCGTCCCGAGCGGAAGCTTGCCGATCTCGTCGACGAGCAGGAACCCGCGGTTCGCCTGCAGGAGTTTCCCGGGTTCCAGGACCAGTGGGCTCATCGGGTCGCCGATCTCCTCGAGCTTTCGGAGGTTGATGTTCCCCGTCAGGTGATCGGGGAACACCTCGGAGCTTCCCTGGACACGGGCGAACCCGTACCCCTCACGGAGGATGATGAACTCGGCCGGAACGCGGGCAGGGTCGACCGTGGTCGGGTCGAACTTCGCGATGTCGCCCCCCGGGGCGAACCGCCGGCGGCAGATCGGGCACGCAGGGTACTTCGTGGCCACGGCGCGGTCGACCAGGCTCAACGGATGGTCGAGCACCGGGCACCCGTCCACGACCCAGACCCCCTTCGGGAACAGCTCCCACAGGTCCTTCGCGAGGCTCGTCTTGCCTGCCCCGGAAGGTCCGAAGAACAGCACATGGGCCCCTGCCACGATCCCCGCGACAAGGTCCTCGTACGTCTGGTCGGGGAGGATGGTGCGCGGGAAGAGGGCGCGGAACGTCTGGGCCCGGTCGAGGCCGCGGGCCTTGAGCGTGTCGATCGAGGTCAGGACCTCGTGGCGGAACCGTTCCGCCGGCGCCTCGACCACGGCGTGCGCGGCGCGAAGGTCGGCCGCGGTCGCGCGGGTTCCCGGCGCGGGTCCGTCGCCCGGAGGAGCGGTCACGGCGCGCGGAGCTAGGTTCGAGATATGTAGTTTGCCGCGGCCGGCCGGGCCGTCCGGCGCTCCTTTTCGGGGCGCTGGCCGCCCGAATCCGCCCCCTGGGGACGGGGCGCCCGCCCTCGGCGAGAACCGGTCAAGCTAGGGTTAAGTAGCCCGCCCGGGTCGGCGGGCGCGCGAGCGATGGCAGAGAAGGAGTCCGGCGCGAAAAAGCCGGCCTTGGCCCGCACGGTCAAGGACAAGTGGCGCTCGAAGCGCTGGTACAAGGTCCGAGCCCCGGGCCTCTTCCAGCACGTCGACCTCGGCGAGACGGTCGCGAGCGAACCGGAGCAGCTGACCGGCCGGACGCTCGAGACCACCCTCCCCGAGCTGTCCAGCGCGGCCGACTCGGGCAAGGCCCACGTCAAGCTGCGCTTCCGGATCGAGCGGATCTCCGGGGACGGCGTGGCCGAGGCCCGGTTCATCGGGCACGACCTCACCTCCGACTACGTCCGCCGGCTGGCCCGCCGCAAGCGCTCGAAGATCGACCTCGCACTCACCGTGACAACCAAGGACGGTGTCCAGATCATCTTGAAGCCCGTCGCCGTCGGCGAGCAGCGGCTGCAGACGCGCCTTAGGGCCGAGCTGCGCCACCGGATCATCAAGATCCTTACCGAGGAGGCCCAGCTGAAGCCCGCGGCCGAGTTCGTCCACGAAATGCTGCAGGGGGAGCTGTCGAAGCTCCTCGCCCACGGCGTGAAGTCCCTGTACCCTCTCAAGAAGATAGAGATCCGGCGGTCGATCGTGCTCGGGATCATCAGCGACGAAGTGCCGGTTCCGGTCCCCGAAGCCGCCCCCGAGGGACCCGCCACCCCGGTCGAGGTCGCCGAGGCCGGCGAGGGCTCCGCGACCTAGGTCATGCCGAGAATGCGGATCGACCGTCCGCTCACTGTCGGAGTGGCTCAGCCTGGTAGAGTACGGGACTCATAGCGGGGCGCGGTCCGCGTCCCGGGGGACATCCTGGGGCCGGGGGTTCAAATCCCCCCTCCGACACATTTAGCGGATTTCTCGCCGAGAAAGGGGATCGACTTCCCGTTCACCTGTTTCGGATATGAACCAGTTTGCCCCTCCGGAAACGGGTCCGATGTCTAAGCGACCGGGTGCGCCTGGCACCGGGTCGTCCGCCGCCTACGCTCGGATCGATGCAGGTCGATCGATTTACTCGCTTCGACACCGTCGTCCCGTTGAAACGAGAGGCGCATGCGTGTCATGCCTTTACTTGGTCGAGGAGGCTGTCCAAGTAGCTTGAAAGACCCGGCTGATCGTGGATGGGTGAAGCGAAAGCAAGGGTCAGTCTGAGTTCGTCGATGAGCCAGGCAAAGAGCTCCCGATTCGCTCGCAACGCTAGGGCGATCGAGAGAGCATCGTATTGCGCTACGGTCTGAGGGAAATCGCGAATCGCCCGGGGGTCTGCCCACTTCTCGAAGAACCTCGCACTGTGCCAAAGGTCCCGGCCCTTCGGCCCGCGCGCGACCGCGTGCAACCGGATGGCGCGTATGAGGATTGCTCGCAAGCATCCGTTGGTTGCCTCCAATGCTGTCAGCAGCTCCCCTCGGCGAAGCTTCTTGGCCGTCCAAACCAAGTGAAACCAGTAATCGCTTACGAGATTCGAAAAATCGGAGAGACTCGGCGTAACCGGAGCTGGCTCGTCCCGAGGCAAGATGAGTTCCACGGAGTCTTTGTTGACTAAGGGGCGAAATCCCCTCCTCAATATCGTAACAGCGCGGGGATCGGCAGTCAGTGCGCCCAGAGATTCCATCGGGAACACTGCGAAGTCGACATCCTGCCCATCATCGAAGAGGACGCGACGTTCTTCTCCCGACTCAAGCGCATTTCCTTCGAGGTGGGAGGTCCAGTAGGTTCCGAGTCCTGAGATCCAGCTTTCGTCTCGGAGGATGCGGTTGGGATCGCGTGCGAACAAGGCGAGGTCGATATCGGAAAACGAATCCGCTGGCATATCCGTCCGCGCTTGGGAGCCCACTAGCAGCGCGAGTCTGACGTTGGGTTCTCCCTCAGCCCATCGTTGGAGCCGAAGGTTCCAAGTTGCCGGTGATGATTCGGTCATACCCTGTCCTGGTCTTCCTGCTCAGCGAGTTCCACTGCCTGCGTTACTCGCCCGGGCAGCTCGGACTTTGCGGGAAATGCCGAGAGATCGCCCCATCAACAGTCCTACGCTCACGGAGAAGAGCGCATCGATGGTTCCCAGCACTACCTGTTGTTGAATCGGGGGATACCCCCCGGGTGGACTGCCAAACTCGAGCGCGCTTGGGAACAGGGCGATAGCGATGCCGATGCGCAGGACGAATGCCCCTACGAAGAGAGCGGCCAGGGAGAATCCTATTCGATACGAGAAGGTCCCCGACAGTCCGGGCGCCACCCGGGTCATGCCTTCCGCGACACTCGTGATTGCGAATGTGGTGATGACCAGGATCACGGAATCCAGCGCGATCAGGTACGGGAGCGCCCAGGGAGTCAGGAGGATCGATTCCAGCTCGCTGAATCCCCAAAGAACCAGTATCAGCGCCGGGAAGCCGACGAGGCGAGCGACCGAATACGGTACGCCTTGTGTCATCGCGTATGAGCGGCGAATGACGAGAAACGCGATCAAAACCTGGATGATTATCGCGGTCAGCTCAGTGGAGGTGTAAGCCGTCACGTTGAGCCCAAGGGTTCCTGCGAGTCGGAAGTTTGTGTGGCTAATGAAACCTCTGAAGGGCAGTGGGGCTGGCAACCCAATCCCCGACGAAACAAGGCTCAGTCGCAATTCCAGCTCGGATTAACTTTCCACCTAACATCCTCGCTCGTCCCGCTCGAACGTCCCTTGCGTCCGCTCTCTATTTACCGGTGGCTTAGCTATGGGTCGGCAGAGAACTGACCACACGCGTTCTTCCTGGACGTTCAAAGAGTTCGACCCACATGCCATGACCGAGCTCCGGAGGGATCACGACGTTGCGTCCCCACGGACCCGCCGAAGGTTCGAGCATTCTCGCAAGGTCCGGCGACATCGAGGTGAGCGCCGAATCGACGCTCGATACCTCGAGGCTTACTCCCGGAAGCTCGATCTTGGATTCGTGGAGTGCGAGGAGCGCTGCCAAGGGCCCATCTGGGGAGGTGCCTTCGAGCAGTAGCAGGGAGCCCCGGTCGAGTGCAAGCTCGACCGCCCGGGACTGTAACCAGTCGAGCTGAAGTTCCCGAACTCGCCGAAGCCCAAGGGCCTCGTACCTAACCAGCGCCTCGTCGAAATCGTCGACTGCAAGCCAAGCCGAGGAGAAGCTCTGGGCGCCGTTGGGTTGCGCTACCCCCCGTTCTTCTTGGCGCTTCCACCACTCCGTTCGACGCGCGGTGTTGTACTCGGTGAAGAATAGAGGGTCGCTCCGCGGCGACGCTCCATGCTGGATAGTCACCGTGTGCCAGAGGGCCAAAGGTGCCTCGTGGCCACCCTCCGGCTGGATGGTCTCCGATGTCGGACCCCCAATCTCAAGGCCAACACCCCGCAGACGTTTCGCGACCTCAGCAGCGGAGGTCACCTCGAGACCGACGTACATCGCTCCCTCGCCCTGGACGAGAAACTCCTCGTTGTCCTGGATCTGTGAGCTCCCGGGCCGGTAAACACTTACGAGCTCAAGATACGGGCCGTGCACTCCGAAGGGAATAATCGCGTTCTCGATCCCCACCGGGAAGCGGCCCCCGGAGAGTACGCGGAATCCGAGCCTGGCGAAGTCATCCGAGGCGGCACGAAGATCGCGAACCATGACCATCGCATGGTCCAGCTTGAGCCCGCTCATGGAGCACGAGTCGCCGGGCATCGTTTGGCATTAAGATTTCACCTGCCGGAAAACGGTACCGCCGCTTCAGGAGCCCCTCCTCGGCTCTGCCATTGCAAGACAGTGCGTTGCAGAATCCTCGGTAGGCTCTCGACCCGCCTGAATCAACTTGAGGTGCTCCGCTTAGGTGGCCCAGCCGCAGGTTGGGCAGTTCCGATCAGTCGATGCTACCACTGCCCCGCAGCGGGGGCACATCGATTCGTCCTGGGGCGCGAGGTAGAACGGAGGTGTCGGAGTCCAAGCTATCGCCAGAACCCCTCCGCCAATTCCCAGCGCTGAACCGAACAGAAAGCCGCCCCCGACGAGCAGGGAGCACATAGCAAGGATCGCGACAAGACCTCCGATCATGCGATGGTACCAGCGGGTCTGGTGGAGTTGAAGGGCCAAGAACAGTATCAGCGTCCCGAACAAGATGTTGGCACCGCCGAGCCAGCTGGAATCGCCGGAGAGCGACGAAAGGCTCAGGCCGGAAAAGTGGACCCCAGAACCAAGGTCGACGAACGCCTCGATGAATGAGAAGATCCCACTTAGCAGTACGAGTAGCACGGAGGTGTGCGGCCGTGAAGGTTCGCGACGTAGCAGCCGGTAGGGTGGGGCTGTGGGTCCCGGGGGTTCCCCCACGGCCGAAGCTCTCGGAGCTGCGGAAGAATCCACGGTCTTCGGAGAGTTGTTTCGAATATATCGTGCCCCGTAGGGATGCGGGCCGTTGCAGGTAACTTTGGTAGCCAGCCCTAGCGTCTGGCGTTGGATCTTGGCGCCTGAAAGGGGCACGTTGCGCTAGTGGACCCGCCACCGAGTCAAATCGGACCGATTTCTTACTAGGGGGTTGTGTAACGGGGGGCCCTTCCGTCTTGAGCCTGAGCCGCCAGGCGGGCGGCTTACATGGGGTATGAACGATTCAGTTTTTCCCCCTCCGAGGCTCGTACACTTCGCGCGCCCGGTCCTGCGGCCCAATCGACGTTCCGAATCCCCGCCGAAGCTCACTTCACTTCGACTTCTAGCAGGATCTTTCGGGAACCAATCTTCGACAGTGCAATGGACTCCGTGCCTTTCAGTCCCATGCTCTGCCGCAGATCCTCTGGGATTCGTAGCACTATGCCTCTTCCGCTATGGGACAGCTTCCGCCTCAGCCGTAATGGCTCTCCCCAGATTCCCAGTCGGCGAGCGACCTTGATCGTCCTCTTGCTAGCCGCCTCATCAATGAACTCCTCGCCGCAAGCGGAGCAACGGTGCCCACGTTCAACGAACGCGAGCCCTTCGATATCCGAAAGGATATCGTCGACCGAAAGGAGGTCTCCCTTGCCGCACACCGGACACCTCATCGTCGAATCATCCCTCTGTTCCAGTGATTACCAGAACCAGCTTCTCTTCGCGATAGAAGCTCAAAACTAGTTTCTTCGATCCGCCCTTTCGGACCCACACCTCCAGTTTGAGTCTTCCTCTGGGGACGACTCTCACGGGGCTCCGAAGTGAGTCCCGGAGATCCGTGATGTCCCAATCCCATTTTCGCATCTTCAGGTTCCGAAAGTGCTTCGACGGTTCGATGCGAACCTCGTCGGGGTCGAACGGTAGCACCTTTCACCACATAATGTATTGAGTTTGATTACTTAAACCCCCCACCAAGGCAGGGATATGAATAGAACGGCGGTGTCCCCCTCCGACATTTTTCTTGGCCCCCGCCGGGATGGAGGTTCACGCTACGGGAGGGCTGGACCCCCTACGACGGGAATCGGTCGAGCTCAGGTAGTTGACTGCCCACTCTTCCTTATACTGGTACAACTCTCGCCGCGACTTGGAGGACCGCATCGTTGCCTTCGCGCATCGGTCTCCGGGCGTAGAGTGACGAACTCAACAACGCCCCTCGCGGTGCTCTGGCTGGTCGTCGTGCTGAGCGCGACGGCCGGGCTCGGATGTGGCGTACTCTCCCCTCATGCGGGAGGAGCAACCCCGGCGGGCTCCCCGCCCGGGGCTGTGCCCGTGGGCCATGCTGCGGCTCTTGGCGTTCCATCGGTGCGACAAGCCTGGGGTGCCAGGAGCGCAGGAACCGGTCCGTCGGTTTCGTCGTTCGCGAGGCCCGCAGCGACCCAGTGGGCCGTCAATCACACCCTGGTAATCTTCAACAACTCCCTCATTCCGGGGAACTTCCCGGTCCCGCTCGACAGCGTCGCGGCGTACGGTAGCTCGCTGGCGTACGACAATCGCTCTGGCGAGATCTATGTCGCAAGCTTCGGAGACTCCGTCAGCGTGGTCTCGGACACCACGAACGAGGTCGTGGACCTGTTCGAACCCTTCGCAACCACCGAGTATCTTACATCCATCGTCTACGATTACAAGGACAACGAGATCTTTACCCAGTATACCGGCAACCCAGGCACGGTCGCCGTGACCTCTGCCATAACGAACACGCTCGTCACGACGGTCGCCGTAGGAGACGTCAGCGAGTACAACACCAACGGGCTGGCGTACGATAGCGGGCTGGGCGAGGTCTTCGCCTCGAACGGACAGTCGAGCAACGTTAGCGTCATCAGTACGGCCACGAACAAGGTGGTTGCCTCGATCACCCTTCCCGGCGAGATTCCCTACGCAGTGGGCTATGACCCCGGGACCCAGCAGGTCTTCGCTGCCAACGCCGCGTCCGGATACTCCAACGGCAACGTTAGCGTGATCTCCGACGCATCCAACACGGTGGTCAAGACCATCGACGTCGGGATCTACCCCGACGCCTTCGCGTACGATAGCGGGAAGGCCGAAATGTTTGTGGCCAACGGCTACTCGGCCAATGTGAGCGTGGTCAACGACACGACGGACGCCGTGCTGACGGCGGTTGGCGTGGGGGCCGTGCCCAAGGCGATGGCCTACGACCTCGCTCAGAACGAAGTTTTCGTAACGTGCGGTACTTCGAACGAGAGCGTCATCTCGGACGTTTCGAATTCCGTGGTCGCTACCGTGCCCCTGGTCCTCGGGACCGACGGCGCGGCGTACGATTCCGGCAAGGGAGAGGTATGGACGCTCAACGGCTTGGTCACGTACGCGAGCGCGATCTCCGACACTTCGAACACCATTGTGGCGAACGTGCTACTCACCTTTGTCTCACGATACTGGGCTTACGACAGTGCGCATCAGGAGGAGTACTTGGCCGATCAGGCGTCCAACGACGTAGCCGTCGTCTCCGACACGACCGACCACGTGGTCGCCGTGATCCAGATCCCCGGCCCGGACCCCGAGCCCTACCGGGTCGCCTACGACAGCGGCAAAGGGGAGATCTTCACCTCGGATTCGGCGGGCGGCGTCGGTCTCAGCGTGATCAACGACACGACCAACACGGTGGTGGATACGATCCACCTACCGGGGGTCGAGCCCACAGGGATGGCCTACGATCCGGCCAAGGGAGAGATCTTCGTGGGCAACGAGCTGGGCTCCAACGTCACGATCATCAACGATACCACGGACACCATCGTCGGGGTGATCCCGAACGTCGGGCAGATCCCCTGGAGCCCTGTCTACGACCCCGAGAAGGGAGAGATCTTCGTGGCCAACCAGGGGACGGGGATATCCGGATCCAACGTCACCGTGATCAACGACACCACCGACGCGATCGTGACCTCGATCAACATCGGAACCGATCCCCTCGGCGACATCGTCTACGATAGCGGGAAGGGCGAGATCATTGTCCCGAACTATGGGAGCGAAAACGTCAGCGTGATCTCGGACGCCACCAACACCGTTGTGGCGACGGTCTTCATCGGCACCCTGGCCTGGGGGGCCGCCTACGACCCCGCAGCCGACGAGATCTTTGTCGGCGACTTCAACGGTGACTATGAGAACATCACGGTGATCTCGGACCTGACCGACAAGACGGTCGACTCGATCTTTCCCGTCGCGTACACCCCCTCGTCCTTCGCGTTCGATCCCGCCACGGGGGACCTTTACGCCGGCGACTCCGGTGATGGGACGGTCGCGATCGTTTCGCCCCTGAGTGGCCCGAGCACGACCCACTACCCGGTGACGTTCACGGAGACCGGGCTCCCCCTCGGGACTTCCTGGGGCGTGACCTTCAACGCGACCTTGAACAGCTCGACGACGAGCTCGATCGGGTTCTCCGTGCTGAACGGCAGCTATTCGTTTGGGGTCGGCGCCGTCTCGGGATACCGCGGGAACCCGAGCTCCGGTCCGGTGACCGTAAGCGGCGGCCCCCAGACCATCCCGATCGTCTTCACTGTGGTCGTTGCGCCGACCTACACGATCACCTTCGAGGAGCAGGGTCTCCCGGCGTCCACCTCGTGGAGCGTGACGCTCCAGTCCACGCCGCAAAGCTCCGCGACCACGCTGATAGAGTTCGTGATGGCGAACGGCACGTACTCGTTTACGGTAGGGGCTGTCCCCGGCTCTTCGGCCTCCCCGTCGTCGGGGTCGGTGTTCGTCCACGGGGCCGACGTGCTCAAGGAGATCAACTTCACCGCGTCGGTGCCGGGTGGAGGCTCGTCCAGCCCGGGGTTCTTGGGCCTCCCCGGGTACGAGGGGTACGTCCTACTGGGCGTGCTGGCGGGGCTCCTGGCCGTCATGCTCTTCTTCTTCGCCGGTTGGCGCCACAAGTCTCGGATCGTGTTCGTCGAAGAGGGATTGCCTCCCGGAACCTCCTGGACCGTGACGCTCGACGAGGTCACGAAGGCGTCCCCGACTCCGGAGATCCTGTTCTTCGTGCGGTCCGGCGATCACCCCTTCAAGGTCGGGTCCGTGAAGGGATGGACCCCTGCGCCCGACTCCGGCATGGCCCACGCGGGCCGCGACCGGGTCGACCTCCACGTCACGTTCACCGGTGTCCCACCGTCTCGGTAACGCCCCCGGCTCTGCTCAGGGCTCGGACCGACCTACTCTGTCCCTCTGACCGAGGGGGCGGCCGGGAGGCTCAGCGACGTCCCGGATTCGCTACGCTCACCGAGTGGATGGAGGGGAAACTGAACGGAATCAATCTCCAGGTCTTCCCCGCGTCGGGGCTGACGATGAGCTGCCCCGTGGTGGTGCCGACGTAGATCCCCGGAGGGCTCAGATTGTCGGTCGCGATCCCCTCGCGTTGCACGCCGAAGTGACCGGGGAACGCCTTCGGACCGAGCAGCTTCCGCCACTTGCGGGTATTGTCGTTCCACTCGTGGACCTGGAAGTGTCCCTCACCGGTGACCCGAGCCTGCCCGTCCAAGCGGACGAAGTACGCCTTGCCGGGAGCCGAGGGAGGGGACGCGACGGTGAACCCAAAGTCGTCGCCCAGGGACTTGCCGATCCGGACCCACTTCTCCATCCGGTCGTGGGAGACGTACATGCCGCCGTGGTCCTGTCGGTAGAAGGTGTCGGGGTCCGCGGCGTCCGCGGCCACGTCGTGCACGCACTGCCCGGTCTCGGGGAACTTGTTCGGAAGGAACGGCGCCTCGACGCCCTTGTTGGTCGGCTTCCAGGTCTGCCCGCCGTCCTCCGACCGGAACGTTCCCACTGCGGACAGGCCGATGTACAGGCGCCGGGCGTCCCGGGGGTCGATGAGGATCGTGTGCAGGCAGGCCCCGCCGAACCCCGGGGCCCAGTCCTTCTTCGCGGGGTGGTTGTTGATGGCGTCGATCGGGTCCCAAGTGGAGCCAAGGTCGGAGGAGCGGAAGATCAGGTGCGGGTCGGCTCCCAGATACAGGGTGTCCGGCTCGCTCGCGAGACCGGGCTCGATGTGCCAGAGGTTCGTCACGGCCCTCTTCACGGCGGCCGCGGGGCTCGAGTCGTCAAAGGGGGACGGGCGGTCCTTCCGGACGGGGGTCAGGGGAGTCCCGATCTCTTTCCAGTGCTTGCCCCAGTCACGGGAGCGTTGGACCTCCGGGCCCCAGAACTGGTTGTTCACGGCCGCGTAGAGGTCGCCCGGATGGCGAGGGTCCGCCACCACGTGGTAGACCTCGTTGCCGGTGTGGGCCACGGGGCCGACCTTCCAGGTCTTCCGCTTGGTGTCCCCCTCGACAACATACGTTCCCTTTCGAGTGCCGACCAGAATCCGGATCTTCTCGTTCGCCGCCACGGTACGGAGCCCCTACCCTCCCGCTATCGAATGGAGGATATCTATAGTTCGTGCGCCCGCGAGCGGCGTGGCCGGGCCCGTCGTCCCGCTGATATCCTGCCCGTCCACGAAGACCCGGACGTACTTGCGCAGCTGCCCCGTCTCGTCCCGAAGCTTGAACCGGAGCCCGGGATACCGTTCCTCGAGCGCGTCGAGCAGGTGCTCGACGGAATCGGCGTCGACCTTCTCCTTCGCCCGAGGGCCGAACTCTCGGAGCCAACTGTCCAGGTGAACCTCGAGCATGGCGCGGCCTAGGGTCGCAAGGGAGCCGGGGTCTTCAAGGGTCCGGAAGGACGACACAGGCCGGGGTGGGCCCGAGGGGCAACTATCACGACGGCTCGCCTCCCCCGTCGCTCTTCGAGGGAAGCTCCCGCTTCAGGCGTTCGAACTCCGGCAGGAGGTCTGCTCGTGCCGCCGGAAGGTTTTGGCGTTCAAGCTCAGCGACGCGACCCAGGGCGTCCGCAGTGTTGCCGCGAGCGAGGGAAAGTTGCCCGAGCCGGAGGACCACGTCGATCTCCTCGAGCGTGTGGTTGAGCCCCCGGAGCAGACGGTGGGCCCCCAGCAGGTCGGCCTCCGCGAGGTCATAGTTGCCCTGTCCCATCGCGATCTGCCCCCGTACCTTCATCGATACGCTCATCCCGACCTGGTCCCCGATCCGGTCGAACAGCTCGCACGCTCGACCGACCTTCTCGGTCGCCTCGTCGAACCGCTTCCGCTCGCACAGGAGCTCCGCGGTCTTGTACAGCGCCCAGGCGATGCGGCGAGGGTCCTTCGCCGTCTCCGCGAACCGGATCGCCTCGCCGTAGACCGCGAGGGCCTCCTCGCGCTGAGGAGGGGTGGACCGGGAGTCGGCCAGGATGTCCCCGAGGAAGAGGTGCGCCATGGCGGACTCACGGGCCGACCCGAACCGGTCGCGCGTGGCGGTAGCCTCGCGCGCCTCAGAGATCGCCTGCTGCGTCTGGCCGATCATCTGGAGGGCGGCGACCCTCCACACCTGGGCACGCGCGAGGACCAGCTCGTTCCCGAATTCCCGGGCGAGTCGGATCTCCTCCGTGTGGTGGTCTAACGCCTCGCGGTAGTTCCCGGCGTAGTAGAGCACAATGCCGGCCTGGCGGTGGGCACCGATGCGCACGAGACGTTCGCCCTCAAGGCCCGGTGTCACGAGCACTTTCTGGGCGAGCTCCGCGGCGGCGGGTCCGTCACCTTCGGCGATCAGGACGCGAGCGAGGAATAGCTCGAGCGTCGCTCGGCGGCTCGAGGACAGGCCCGGGTTGTCCTTCTCCCGGTCGAGGAACTCCTTCAGGATCCCCTCCGAGTCCTTTAGAAGCCCGAGCTCCTCGGTAACGCGCGCGAGATCGAGGACCAGCTCCGACTCTCCGTCGGGATCCTCCGGGATCAGTTCGCGATGGCTTTCGAGGGCTCGCGAGAAGTGGTCCCAGGCCGCGTCCGGTGCCAGGGCCTGCTCGGCGAGCTGGGCGGCGATCTGGTTGTACTGAACCGACCTCTTCCCGTCCCGACCGAGATAGAAGTGGCGCGCCAGAGCGTACGCCCTGGAGATGTCCGGACTTCCCATCGCCTCTAGGGCCCCCCCGGCCCGCCGGTGCAGCTGACGACGGCGGTTCTCGGCGAGGCGGACGTACGCCTCCTCCCGAAGTCGGTCGTCGGGGAACGCAAGGATCTCTCCCTGGTGCTCGAGGAGGAGCCCCCGGCCGACCAGACGGTCGATGATCTCCGTGAGCCGCTCCTCGTCCACCCCGCTCGCGCGCAGCAGGAGGTCGAAGGTGAACTCGGGTCCGAGCACCGCGGCGAGGTCGAGCGTCTGCTGGGCTTCCTCGTCGAGGCGGGCACGGGGCGTTCCCGGACGTCCCTCCGCATCGTCATCCGTTGAGGACCTGCGGGCGAACTGCTGGAGCAGCAGCGGGTTCCCGCCCGTCTCCGAGAATCGCCGAGCGACGTCCTCCGAGGACAGTTCCCGGTATGGGTCGCTCGCCTTCAGGAAGGCGGTGGCCTCGGCCGAGGTCATCGGCGGGAGGGCGATCCGTTCGGCGCGGGTCGCGCGCTCAAACTGCTCGAGCCGCGCTCGCCCCGTTCTCGAAAGCGAGCCGTACGGACGGGTGGCGGCCAGGATCCAGAGGGGCCGGTCCTTGAGCTCGTTCACGAAGAACTCTACCGCGGAGAGCGACGACTCGTCCCCACGGTGGAGGTCGTCGAGGACCACGACCGTGGGTCCGTGTCGGGTGAACTCGAGGAACCGCTCGGCGATATTGGTGAGGACCCGGTCCCGCGAGATCGTGCTCTGCCCGGCCGAGCCGCCCAGCAGGTCGAGGAGCCGGCCCTCGATCCCGACCGGTGCGGGGAGGTCCCTTTCCCCCAGGCGGGGCACGAACCCGATGAGCATCTGTCCGCCGCCGAGGGCGGGGTCCTCGTCGGACCGGAGCGCCGGGTCGTCGTGGGCGCTCTCGATCGCGGACTGGAGGAGCGAGTAGGGCGGGGGATCGTCGAGCGGAAGGGCCCGGCCGATCAGCAGGCGGACCCCGCGGCGACGTATGTCGCGGACGAGCTCGGAGATCAGGGTCGACTTCCCGACCCCGGTGTCGCCCACGAGGAGAGTGACCCCTCCCGCGCCGCCCCGGGCGTCCTCGAACCGGCGGTGAAGGGTCTCGGCCGTCTCCGCACGCCCGACGAAGACGCGTTCGGGGCCGGGATCGACCGTCATCGCCCTCGGGTGAAGAGATGGCGGCGTTCGACTATTTACCTGCCCAAGCGGAGCCGCGGAGCCGGCGATTCCGTGAGTGCGGCACGGGAACCGGTACGATGCCTAGCCTCGGTCCGCCGGGCCTCACGCTCGGGACGGTGCGATCAGCGGGACGGTTCGGCCTCGAGGATCCGGTCGAGCAGCCCGATCGGCGGGCAGCCGGAGCCGAGGACCGCGTCGTGGAACGCCCTGAGCTCCCCGTGGAACTTCTTCGCGAGAACGCGACGGCGCGCGTCGAGGATCGCGATCTTTCCGAGCGTGTAGCAGAAGTACTCCGGGTCGAACGTTCCCCGGAGCGCCTCGCGCTGCGCGGGAAGGCGGTCCATGTGCGCCGCGGTCTCGAACAGCTGGGTCGCCCGTTCGACCGACCAGCTCGCGGTGTGAAGGCCGATCGACGACAGGAGTCGGCAGTTGCGGAGCAGGGCGTCGTGCAGCTGGGCGATCTCCGCGGAAGCGGTCTCCCCGTGCAGGCCGGCCTCGACCGCCAACTGCTCGGTGTAGTGGGCCCAGCCTTCGACGAAGGAGAGCGACATGTAGACCTTCCGGGCGAGCGAGCCCGGAGTGGCCCGAAGGTGCAGGAACTGGAGGTAATGGCCGGGGTAGACCTCGTGCACGGTCACGTTCCTCAGGACCGGGCGGTTCAGCGAGCGCAGCCACTCCTCCTTCTGAACCGGGGTCCACTTCGTGTCGACGAGCGTGACGTAGTAGATCCCCACGGGGGTCTTGGTGTCGAACGGTCCGGGCGGGTTCATGCTCGCGGTGGTGGTGGCGCGGCCGTAGGCCGGCGTCTCTTCGACCCGGCACTCGGCCCCGGCGGGGATCGTGACGAGCTCCTTCGACTCGACGAACGCCCGGGTCTCCTCGACGAACGAGTGCGCGGTCGAGAGGAGCTGGTCGGCGGGCGGATGGTCGAGGCCGATGCCCAGGTGGAGCTCCTCGGGCGGCACGCCCTGAGCCTTCGCGATCTCGGCGAGGCGAGCCTGGTTCCGGGCGAGGTCCGCCTCGCCCGCCCGCCGCATGTCGGCGAACGGGGACTCGATACCCTCCCGCACGAACAGGAGGCGCTGGTACTTCGCGGCCCCGAGAGCGAAATCGTCGGTCGCCTTCGGGAGCATCTCGTCGCGAAGCCATCGAAGGAAGTCGGCGAGGGCCTTCTCCGCAGGGACCCGCACCTTCGCGACCAAGGCGCCGAGACCCGCTGCCGCGGCGAACACCTCCGCGTCCGCGAAATGTGCGGGGATCCCCTCTCCCATCGAGAGCGCGAGCTCCACGAACGGGCGCGGGAGGGGTGCCCGAAGCCGCGCACGGCCTTGCTCGAACATCGTTGGCAGCGCCTCGAGCGTCCGCACGATGGCGGCAACGCGCTCCGGAGCCGAGGCGTAATCGCGGACGAGGTAGGAGGTCAGGGACACGAGGCCGACGTAGCCCATCGGATTGCGGTCGAGGTCCATCGACTCGCGGAGACCGAAGAGCGGGGCCTCGAGGAGCAAGCGCAGCAGCAGCCGGTCGATCCGGCGTTCCTCCGTCAGGGAATCGGGGTCGAGGGCGCCGACGCGCCGGAGCAGTGCATCCGCCTGTGCGGCCCACCGATCCGAGGCCGCGCGCGAGAGGTCCGGCACCCGACCGTCGTACGCGTGCAGACCGAGCCCGACCGCGTACGAGGGCTGAAACTCGAACAGGTGGTCGACGACCGCCTTCTCCACGGCATCGAACTCGGCTGCGGTCGTCACGGACGGGTTCCCCGAGCGAGCCGGGGTCTAAAGCTGGCGGCCTCGAATGGAAGCGGAGCGGTGGTCACTCGACCCAGGTCATGCCACACTTCGGGCAGGCGCCGTGCTCCAGGGCACTGCCGCACACGAAGCAGGTGGCGTAGGTCCCGCGGTGGTCGCGCGCGTCTTCCACCGGTGGGGGAAGTCGGACGGGAAGGGGCGGGGGCGGGAGCGCCAGCTCCGGTTGTGGGACCGGACCCGAGGGCGCGGCGGCGGAGGGGGATTTCGTCCCGGGCGAGGGGCCCTGAGGAACTGCGGAAGGGCGCGGGCTTTGAGCCCCGGGGGGACGCTGACCCGGCGGCCGCGCGGGTGGCTTTCCCGTCGGCCGGGCGGGGGGCCGACCCGCGGGAGGCTTGGGAACAGGGACCGCAGCCTTCTCCCTGGAGTCGGGCTCGTCCGAGTCCCGGCGACGGCGCCGGAAGAACCCCATGCTCCCCCGAACCGCCTCGCTCTTTTACCCTTCTTCCTCCGCACACGCACATCGCTTTCTGGGCCGGCGGCCTCCGCGACCATGTCGTCGCCCGGCGAGCGGCTGAAATCCCTGGGACTCCGTCTGCCGCCCCCTCCTCGACCGGCGGGGGCGTACGTACCCGTTGTGCGGGCGGGCACCCTCGCCTGGGTGTCGGGCCAGATCGCGTTCGAGGCCGGCGCGGTCGTGCGCCCCGGACTGGTCGACCGCGATGTCCCGCTGGAAGTCGCCCAAGGCCTCGCTCGCCAGGCCTCGCTCCAGGCGCTGAGCGCGCTCGAGGCGGAGCTGGGCTCACTCGACCGTATCCAGCGGGTCGTCCGGGTCGGGGTGTTCGTGGCCAGCTCACCCGGATTCCAGCGCCAGCACGAGGTCGCGAACGGGGCGACCGAGGTGCTCATCGAACTGTTCGGGGCGGCCGGTCGGCCCTCTCGCTCCGCGGTCGGTGTGGCGGGCCTCCCGCTCAACGCCCCCGTGGAAGTCGAGGTCTTGGTCGAGACCGGCTGAGCCGTCCCCCGCCCGGAGCCCGTCTCCCCCACCTCATAAACCGTCGGAGGGTGCTCGCTCGTAGTGGAGACCACACGCTGGCCCGGTGTCCATCGCGAGGGGAGGGACCTCTACACCGTCAACGGCGAGCCCGGAACGCGGGTGTACGGAGAGGCGCTCCGGACGGTCGCCGGGGTGGAGTACCGGCTCTGGGACCCGTTCCGGTCGAAGCTCGCGGCGTTCCTTCTTTCGGGGGCGCCCCCCGACCTCCTCCCGCCCGCACGTCGCGTGCTCTACCTAGGCGGGGCGCACGGTACGACCGTGAGCCATCTTTCCGACCTTTGGCCCGAGGCGGGGATCTTCGTCGTGGAGAAGAGCCCGGCCTCGTTCGCCCCTCTCCTCGCCCTTTCGCGGCGGCGGACGAACCTCCTGCCCCTCCTCACGGACGCGCAGCTTCCGGAGAGGTACCGGGCCGACGTGGGTGAGGTCGACTTCCTCTACCAGGACGTCGCCCAACGGGACCAGGCGGGGATCTTCGTGGAGAACGTCGAGGCGTGTCTCGCCTCGGGGGGACGGGCGATCCTGATGGTGAAGGCGCGGTCGGTGACCCAGCGCCGATCCCCGAGCACCATCGTGCGGGAGACCCGCGAACGGCTCGGCCGGGCCGCTCTCCGCATCGAGGGGGAGGCGTCTCTCGCCCCGTTCTCGCGCGACCACGTCGCGCTCGCCGTGCATCGCTGATCTCGCGTTCCATCCCCCGCCGGGGGGTGCGGCCGAAAGACCCCGAACCCGCCTCGGAGCGCCGGGTGGTTGGCTACGCAGCGACGCGTTCGGCCCTGCGCTCGGCACGCCGACCGTGGAGCCGCCCTCCTCGTTCTGTGGATGGTCCTCGCGGCGGCGGCGCCGAACGGGGGGATGGGAGCGGGCGGGACCGTCCGCCCCGGGGCCTCGCTGGAGGGCACCCCCGACCCTGTCGGCCCCTCCCTGACGGTCGCTCCGGCGGATTGGTGGATGGTAGCGGGAACGAACGTCAGCCTCCACGCGAGCTGGATCCAGATCCCGCCCGGCTGCACGATCTCTCCGGAGTGGTTCCGCTGGTCGGTCGCAGTCGGCGGGTCGCTGGGCACCCTTTCCCCCACTAACCTCTCGGGGGCAAACTTCACTGCCGGCGGGTTGGGGAGCGGAGCCACCGGGATCGTCGTCCGGTCCGCGGCCGAGCTCGGATGCGGTTCGAACCAAACGGCCGCGTTCCGAACCGCCCGCTCGAACCTCACGATCGACGCGCCCCTCACCGTGCGGAACCTCTCGATCGCCCCCAACCCAATCCCCGCGAGGGCCGTCGCGTCGCTGTCGGGCATGATCGTCGGGGGCCAACCCCCGTACGAGCTTCGGATCTCGTGGGGGGACGGAACGGTCGGATGGACGAACGTGACCCGCCCCGGCACGTTCTCCTTCAACCGTTCGTTCGAGGCCGGGGTGTATTCTCCCGCCCTGCTCGTCGAGGACGGTGCGGGGTTCCTCGCCAACGATTCGGTGGAGGAGCCGCTCAACGTGAGCCCTGACTTCGCGGTGGGGGTCGTTCCGTCGAGCTTCGTGGCGGAGGTTGGCGTACCCCTGCAGCTGACGATCGCCGACGTGAACTCCCCGTCCGGCTTCTCCTCGGTGCTGTCGTGCGGGGCCGCGGCCTCCGCCGAGAGACCGAGCGGGACCCCATCTCCTTCCCTTGCTTGTACGTTCGCAGACGCCGGGACCTCGCTGGTCGCATTCGAGGCGGTGGGCGCCACCACCCCCTACGCCGTGGCCAGCGCCCTCCTCGACGAGGAGGTCGTTCCGGCTCTCACCGTCCATATCATCAATGTGTCGACGTCCGTGGAGGCGGACCTGCCCGGATACGTCCCGGTGCTGCTCTCGGGCGGCGTCCCACCGTTCGAAATCTCCTGGCGCGTCGTGGGCAACCAGAGCGCCCAGGATGCCGTCGTCTCGGCCGACGGGACGTTCTACGCCGCGGTCCGCATCGCCGTGCCGGGAGCGGACGACCTGACCGTCGAAGTGACGGACGCGCTCGGCGTTTCCGAGACGAGCGCCACCGAGACGATCGATGTTCTCGCGCCGCTTTCGGTGAACGCCACGGCGGCGAGCGGCGCGAGTACCGCAGGGGAGGTCAGCCTCTCCGGCGATGTGGCCGCCGGATCGCCCCCGTTCAACTGGGCCGTGCTGCCCGGCATCGCGCCCGAGAACGGAACCGACCCGACCGGAACCCTCCTCTCGATCGGGTCGTTCGGATGGAACGCCACGATTCGGTCGGAGGGGGCGCTCGCTGTCGCGGTGATCGTGCTGGACGCCGCGGGAGCGGTCTCGCGGCTGAACGTCTCTGCCGACCTGGTCGCCCCGTTACGGGTCTCGGTCGGGTTCGCTCCCGCCACCCCGTCGGGGTTCGAGGCGCAAATCACCATAGTCGGGGGAGCGCCGCCGTTCGCCTACTGGATCAACGACTCGGCAGGAGGGTCCTGGAACGGGTCCGTAGCGGTCGACGGGACACTCAGCGTCCGGGACGATGCCCTGGGGTCCGGGAACACCTCGTTCGTCCTAGCAGTGAGGGACGCCCTTGGCTTCCAGATCTCCTCGGAGGCAGTCGTCGATCTTTCCGCGCCTTCCGACGGTGCGGTCCTAGCAGGCTCGGACGTTGTGGCCGTGGGTGCTGGTCTGGCCGTACTCCTGGCAGCCGGGGGGGCGGGGGTGTGGTGGTGGCGGCGTCGAGCCGGGCACGACCCGCTCCCGGGCCCGGACCCGGAGGCCACTCTTCGAAGGATCATCGCGCCGGCCGACGGCGCTGACCGCGCACTAGTGGAGCTCGTGGCGGAGGAGGAAGGTGTCCCGATGTCCGTCGTTCGGGAGACGCTCGACCGCCTGATCGCCCGTGGCACGGTGAGGGCAGAGCGAGGGCCGGACGGGGAGGAGGTGCTGGCGTGGTCGACCGAACCCGCACCGTAACGGGTTCGTGGCGCCGGGTCGTGTCGGCCGCTCTCGGCGTCGCCCTAGGGATCGTTTGCCTCGTCGCGAGCTCGGCGAGCGGCCAGGCTCACCCGTCGACCGCCGGCGCCACGGGCGCCGCACCGTCGCCGGGGTCGGGGGCCGTGTCGAACTTCACGAACGCGATCAACCGGCTCGTCGAGCTGGTCGGTCTCGCGGGGAGCGGTATCCTCGCGCTCGTCTGGGCCCGTGTCGCGTTCAGCTGGTTCTCCAACGACGTCACGAAGAAGATCCAAGCGAAGGACCGCGCCCGGGACGCGCTCGTCGGGACGCTTCTCTTCACCGCGGCGGTCACAGGACTCGTCTGGGGCCTTGCGCACTGGGTCATCACGGGGAGCTAGCCCGTGGGGATGCCGCTGCTGGCCACCGACTGGGGTTACCTCGTCCAGACGATCCTCTTCCTGCTCTTCGCCGACCTCACGGCCCTCGTCGCGGCGGTCGTCGGCCCGACGTACGACAACCTCCTCGTACCCGAGCTTTCTCCGGGCACCCTCTTCCCTCCGCTCGGCGCCCTTGACCCCGGGCCAGGGAACTTTCTCGCCCCCGCCGTCCGCTTCTCGGACTTCCTCGTCGTGAGCGTGGTCGATCCGGCGGTCGCGCTGGTCGCCGTCGCGGTCGCCGTCCTGTTCCTGGCCCGCGCGAGCGTCGCCCGATGGAGCGCGCAGTTCGACGGTCTCCTGCCCCGCCTCGTCGTCGCCGTCGTCGGGGCGAACTTCGCGGTCCCGATCGCAGGCGCCATTCTGGGGCTTGCCGGGTCGCTCTACCCGGTGATCTCCGGCTGGGACGGAGGATCGTGGCAGCACTGGCAGAACCTGGCGGGCTGGGGCGAGATCAATTTCTCCTGGGACAACGGCGCGGTAGCGTTCGTCCTTTCGCTGGTCGAGTTCGTGGCCGTCTTCGCCCTCGTTCTGGCGGTCGGCCTGAGGGACGCGCTGCTCGCGGTCCTTCTCGTCCTCCTTCCGGTGTTCACGCTCCTCTGGCCGTTCCGGCCTCTTTCGCCGGTCGCGCGGCGGGCCTGGCTCCTGTTCGGCGAGGTCGCATTCCTGCCGTGCGTGATGGTCGTGCCGCTCGAGCTCGCGGTCGGCAGTCCGAACCCGGTGATCCTGGTCGGGTTCCTAGGCGTGGCCCTCGCCTCCCCGTTCCTCCTCTCTGTCGCGGGAACGAACCTGGTCGCGGTCGGGTTCCCCTCGCCGGGGAACCTCCTCCACAGCGGGTCCCAGCAGGGAGTGGCGAGCGCGCCCAGAGCCGCCACGGCCCCGTTCTCTCCCGTCGGCACGGCTATGCGCACCCAGGGCGCCACGGGCCTCGCGGTCTCGAACGGCGTGAGAGCGGCGGGCACCGCCTCGGCGCCGCTCGCCGCACCTCTCGCGGTCGGTCAACTGCTCGGCCACGGGGCCCTCCGACTGGCCCGGCACATCGGGTCGCGCTCCACCGGGTCGGGTCGTCCACCGTCCGTTGGGCCGTTGCGGCCGTGAGGTCGCCGATGAGATGGCCGGAGCCCAGGGTCCGCCGGTGGTCGGATTCCCCGAGAGGCTTGACCGAACGCTGCGGCTCGGGCCGTTCCCGTCGGGCCGGGACGCCCTTCGGTTCGTCACCTACGCGGCCGTGGGGGCTTGCCTCGCTCCGTTCGTTCCGACGTACGTCTGGCTCGGGATCGTCCTCGTCGGGTTCGCGTTGTCCGTGTGGAAGCCCAGCGGAGAGACCGCCGAGAGCCGCATCCTCCGGTTCGCCTCCTGGGAGTTCCGCCGGATCGGTGGCGGGAGGTCGATGAACTCCATGCAGGGCGTCGGCTCGGTCCGCCGAGGACATCTGAGGCTCCGTTCCGGCCTCTACGTTGCGATCGTGCGTGCCGCCGGTCTTCCCCTGGCCTACCTACCCTCCGCCGAACTCGCCCGGCGGTTCGAGCTGTTCCGGGAACTCCTGAGGGGAATCGACGGCGGCTTCGCCCTGTTCGCGTCGCTCGCCCCGATCCATGCCCGCCCGTTCGCGCCGGCAGAACCGGCCCCGGCCGGGGCCGAGGGCGAGGCGCGCGCCGGGTATCGGGAGCTCGTCGAGCTGATCGCCCGCGGCCGCTCGGTTCGTCGTGTTTTCGTCGTGGTCGGGTCCGCGGACGCTGGCCTCGAAGGGGTCGGTCGGCTCGAAGCGACTACGGCCACGCTTCTCGAACGGTTGGGAGCGCTCGGGCTGAAGCCGGTGCGCCTTCGGGACCGTACGCTGGGAGAGGCGGCTCGGCTGATCGGGCTGGCGGAAGGGAGATCGACGCCATGACGGCTCCCTCCCCGGTCGGCTCGCTCCTCGGGTTCGAGACGTTCGGGACCGCCGTCGGTCTCGCCCTGGTCGCCGGGGCCCTTTCCCTTGTCGCTCCGACGTTGACGGTCCTCGCGGGGACGCTCGCGGCCCTCGCGATCGCCGGTTGGGCCTCGCTCCGCTACCGGGAGGGCCGCCCGCGTCGGTGGGCAGGTTCGAGCGCCCGCTGGTTCACCCTGGCTGCCGCGGCGACGGGAGCGCTCGTCTACCTCGACCCGCCCGGGCCGATGGCGCCGTTCCGCGGCCTGGTCCTCGGGATCGGGCTCGTCCCCCTCTGGGTCGGGGAGAGGACCATCGCCCGGCGCGCCCCCGCCGCTGGGTCGAGCGCATGACGGAACCCCCTTCGTCCACGGCCACCGAGAGCGAGGGTGCGACGTGGATGCGCCGGGGCCGTCGCTACCTCGCCCCCCTCCTGGTCCGACGGTTCCCCCCCGAGGTGCCGTTCGGGTTCGTGGGCCGCGCCCTGCCTCCGCACGCCGACGTCGACTTGAGGATCGAGGCGCACCGGGTCCCCCCGGCCCGCTCCCTCGAGATCGTCCACGGCGCACGGGCGGTGGCCGAGGCCGAGCTCGAGGGCGGGCGAGGCGGCAGCGCAACCGCAGAGCTGGAGGTCGAGAGGACCGCCGCGGAGGAGCTCGGACGGGCCATAGCCCAGCGGACCCAGGAGTTGTGGAGGGTCGGCCTCCGGTTCGTGGCGAACGGCTCCTCCCGGTCCCGGGCCGAGGGAGAGCGGTTCCGTCTCACGGAGAGGCTCACCGCGCTGGGCTTCCGGACGCGAATTCCGCGGTACGAGACGAAGGAGGCGCTCGAGCCGACGGACCTTCTCGCGACCGAGTCGCGTCCCACCGGGTACTGGCAGACCCTTTCTACGGACGGTCTCGCGGCACTGTTCCCGTTCGTGGACGAGACCCTGCTGGAACCTGCCGGGATACTGGTCGGCCTGGCCCTCGCCAACGCTAGCCCCGTATTCCTAGACCGCTGGTCGCACTCGAGCTACTCCTGGGGGATCTTCGGCACGACCGGCTCGGGAAAGTCGTTCGCCGCCTCCCTCCTCGTTCTTCGGACACGCTGGCTCCGGCCGGAGACCGAGGTGTTCGTCCTCGACCCCCTCGGAGAGTACACTGGCCTCGTGCGCGCGCTCGGGGGGACGGTCGTGAGGCTCGCGGACCGGAGCGCAGGCCGGCTCAACCCGCTCGACCCCGAGACCACGGGGGGCGACCGGCGGGAGAAGGCCGGTCGCGTCGCGGCGATGCTCCGGGCGCTCTTCCCGAGCCTGAGGGACGAGGAGGCGGCCGCTCTCGACACGGCGGTCAGCCGTCTGTACGCGTCCGACGGGCGGGTCCCGACGTTCGACGACCTGCTGGGCGAGGTCGGTGGGATGACGCCGCCTCCGGGGCGCCTGGCCGCCCTGCTGGAGGTGTTCCGGTCGGGCTCGCTGAGCGCGGTGAACGGCCCGACCACGTTCCGGCCTGACTCACGGACCGTGGCGGTCGATTTCTCCGGCGTCCCGGACGACCAGCTCCCGTTCCACCTCGCCTACGTCCTCGACTGGGCCTACGGTCGGCTCCGTTCGCATCCGGGCCCGAAGCTCGTCCTGATCGACGAGGCCCACCTGCTCGCCCGCAACGAACCGACCGCCGAGTTCCTCGACCGGGTGGTCCGACACATGCGCCACTTCGACGCTGGTCTTCTTCTGGTCACCCAGAACCCGGACGACTTCCTCGCCCGGGCTTCCGGGCGATCGCTGCTCCGGAACCTCTACGCGACCGCGTTCTTCCGACTGCCTGAGGTTTCCGCCGAGGCACGAACGTTCTTCGGGCTCGGGGCCGCGGAGGCAGAATGGCTCCCCAAGGCACGGCTCCCCCGCGACGCCGGCTACTCGGAGTCCCTCTGGCGGATCGGGGAATGGCACCTGCCTCTCGCCGTGGTCGCCTCGACCCCCGAGTACGAGTTCCTGGGGTCGGCCCTCGGGACTCGCTCCCCGCCGTCGACCGGACCGTGATTCGAATCGAGGGCGAGGTTTATACGGCGGGCGCGGACCGTTCCCCTCGTGCGAAGCGACGCGACGGTCGACAGCCCGCCGCCACGACGGACGAGCTGGAGCCTGAAGGCGATCGTCCAGGACGTCGCGGGCAAACCCATGGCAGATTTCCAGGACCCCGGCAGACCCGTCCATCCGTACGTCCGCGCTTCGTCCGGCCCGTCACGGGCGGCCGGCCCGGCGCCCCTGTCGACCTCGAGGGAGACCGAGGGAGAGGCCTACGACCCGGTGGCGCACGTTTACCCTCCCCTCGTGGGCGCGCATGGCCGCGAGTACCACGGTCCCGAGAACGAGCATCATGCGGAGACCCTCGAGCGCCATCGCACCGAAGCGACCTCCGGGCCAGGGCAACCGGCACGAACGCCCGGTCCCTCGCACCAGCCCGAGCGGCTCTACCTCCACTACCTCCTGCTCCACATGGACCGGCTCAGCAACAGCGCCCTCCAGTATCTCCGGGCGGCCGTCGAGGAGGAGGTCGCGCATCGCCAGCGGCCGGTCTCCCCTCCTCCCCCGCTACCGGCGGCCGCCGAGCCGGCGCTCCCGGCGCTCTAGACCTGGCTGAATCCCCGCTTCTTCCCGGCGTCGACCAGAGCTTCGAACACCGTTGGGTCCCATTCGACACCGATCGCGTTGCGCCCGCACCGCGCGGCGGCCCAGAGCGTGGTCCCGGTGCCCGCGAACGGGTCGAGGACCGTGTCCCCGACCACCGAGAACATCCGAACGAGACGCTCGGCCAGCTGATCCGGGAACGCGGCCGTCCGGCGAGCGCCGCGGCCCTGCCTCACCCCACGCACGTCCGTCCACACCTGGCTGAACCATCGGTCCCGTTGCGCTCGGGTGAGGCGGCTCGCGGCCCGCCGAGGGTCGTGCGGAGGGAACGCCCGGAGGGCTCCCTTCCGGAACAAGAGGACGAACTCGCAGTCGAGGGTGACGTAGGCGTTGGGAGGAAGGAAACCGGACCCCAGGTAGGCGTTGGGCTTGTTCGTCGGCTTCTGCCAGAGAATGTAGGGTAGGGGCCGGAACCCCACCTCGAGGGCGTCAACGGTCGTCCTTGCGTGGTTCGGCCATAACTGAAACCCTTCCGCCGACCTTCGCAGAGCGTCCCCGATTACGACCGCGAGCAGACCCCCTGGCGAGAGGGCCCGATAGCACTCCCTCCATGCCTCTCGGAGGACACGATGCATGCCGTCGTAGTCGTCAGCACCCAGGCTCCGGAAGAGCGTGTCCCACTGCGCGATCATAGGGTAGGGCGGGGAGGTCACGACCAGCTGGACGGAGCCGGCCTTCACGGCGAGCAGGCGGCGTGCGTCTCCGCGTACGAGACGCACACGCCCCGTTGCTGCTGCGCTCAACACCGATGGAGTCACGGATTGGTTAATAGCGGCCTCCACCTCAGATGAAGGTATGCGGCTCGAGAGGCCGGTCCTTCAGGTCGCGCTAGACTTCGAGAACCTGTCGCGGGCGCTCGTCGCGGCGCGCGAGGCGGTCGAGGGCGGCGCAGATTGGGTGGAAGCCGGTACTCCGCTGATCAAGAGCGAGGGTCTGGACGCAGTCCGCCAGCTCAAGAAGGCCGTTCCCGGCCACCGGATCGTTGCCGATATGAAGATCATGGACACCGGGGCCTTTGAGGTCGAGATTGCCGCGAAAGCGGGGGCCGACCTGGTCACCGTGCTCGGGGCCGCGGACGACGACACGATCGCCGACGCGGTTCGCGGCGGCCGCCTCTACGGGGCGGAGGTCGTGGTCGACCTGATCGGCGTGCCGGACCCGATCGCCCGGGCCAAGAAGGCGGCGGAGCTCGGGGCGGCCGCGGTCTGCTGGCACGTCGGGATCGATGTCCAGATGCAGGGGAAGACTCCGTTCTCCATTCTCGGCGAACTCGCCAAAGCCTCACCGATTCCGGTGAGCGTCGCGGGCGGCCTCAACAGCGAAACGGTCGCCCAGGCCGTGCGGGCGGGGGCGCAGATCCTGATCGTCGGCGGCGCGATCACGAAGAGCACCGACATCCCCGAGGCGACTCGGCGCGTCCGAGAGGCTATCGCCACGCAGAAGGAGGTCGCGTCGGAGCTGTTCCGCCGCTATTCTGGGGACGAGATCCGGGAAGCGTTCCTCAAGGTCTCAAGCCCGAACGTGACCGACGCGCTCCAGCGGCAGGGGGCGATGCACGGGATCGTGGCCCACCTCAAGGATCGTTCCGTAAGGATGGCCGGGCGAGCGGTCACCGTCGTCACTCGGGACGGAGACTGGGCGAAGCCTGTCGAGGCGATCGACCGGGCCGGTCCGGGCGACGTGGTCGTCGTGGATGCGGGAGGGGGCTACACGGCGGTCTGGGGGGAGCTCGCGAGCTGGAGCGCCCACGGCCGGAATATCGCCGGGGTGGTCATCGACGGAGCGGTCCGCGACTTGGACGCCATCCTCGACCTCGGATTCCCTGCGTTCAGTCGCCACGTCAGCTCGGACGCCGGCGAGCCGAAGGGACTGGGAGAGATCGGGGTCGAGGTCACCGTGGGGGGCCAGCGGGTTCGGCCCGGAGATTGGATTGTCGGTGATACGAGCGGAGTCGTGGTCGTTCCCGCGGAACGGGCGGCCGAGGTCGCGAACCGGTCGCTGGACGTCCTAGAGCACGAGAACCGGATCCGTGAGGAGATCCAACGAGGCTCGACGCTCAGCTCGGTGCAGAAGCTCGAGCGCTGGGAGCGCGTCGGCTAGCTCGGGCTCACGGGGGTGCTCCTAATCGTCCCTCCGGGGGGCTGAGCGCGACCATCGGAGACACTCGCGATCGCACGGCGACGAGTCACGGCCGAACCGGGAGGGAGCGCAGAACGTCACGGCGAACACCTAGGGAGTCGAACACGAGTCTCGCTCTGGCCTTCTGTCGACGATTCGGGCCCTCCCATCGATTCGTCCATCGGAGTGGATACTGGACATCCCAGAGCACCAACCCCTCGGGTTCGGCCATTGGCAGGAGGAGGCGAACCTCACCGCGCGCTCCCGCAGCGAGCCGCTCAATCGGAAGTCGACCGGCGCCGTGCTCGCGGAGAGCGCCCACCAGCTTGCGGACCATCCCCCACACGAACGAGGGAGCGCGCACCTCGATCACCGCTCCGCGTCCGCGCTGAGTCACAGTAATCGATTCAATCGTGCGCCAGACCGGTTCCGTGCGCGGGATCGACCGACCGAACGAACGGACGTCCACGTCTCCCACCAGGACCGCTGCGGCCTTCTTCCACGCGCCAAAGTCCCGGCCGGACCCGGGCTCGTAGTACCGGTAGACCCTCCGGTCGGAGCTCCGCACGCGGAACGAATAGGGCACTGCAACCGCGGCCGTGCAGTATATCTCGGATGAGATTCCGTTCAGAGCGCGCAGAAGCGTCGGACCCTCGAGCGCAGTGGAAAGGGCGAGTGCGTTTCCGCGTGCGCTCACTCCCCGGTCGGTCCGGCTCGCGACCTCGAGACGTAGAGTCTCTGCCGAGGCAGCGAGACCGTAACGAACCAGACCGTTCCTAACCTCGCCTTCAACGGTCTTGGCTCCGGGTTGTCTCGCCCACCCCTGGAACGAAGCCCCGTCGTAGCCAACCCGGACCAACCAGCGCATCGTAGTGGCCGCCCGAACCACACGTGCCTATGAGAGGGAGCCGAAGGTAATCGGGGCGTTTCGCCGTGCGCTCCCGTGTCACGCAGACATCTATGGTGGACTATGTATTCTACATCGATTCTCCCTATATCACCGTCGTGAGTTGCCCGAATGATGACGGCCCCAGCGGGGCCCGCCTCCGCACAGAGGCAGGCGCACCCGTGACGAGTCGACCATCGACATAAGAACGAGGTGGATGACGTTGAGTGGACAGAGCTCTAGCACGACGACAGGAACGACAGGGACAACGACCACGGACACGCTCGGATCGCCCTTGCGAAAGCGGTCCGGAACGGTAGGCATGGGAGTCGCGGTTGCGCTCGCTATCGTGCTGCTACTCGTGGGACTCGGTGGCGGTTACGTTTGGGGCAACTCGACGGCAAAGTCAAGCTCTACGAGCTCAGTGCAGCTCACCGAGACCGGCTCGAGCCTGCTCTATCCTCTCATGACCAGCTGGGCGGCCGCGTACACGGGCGCCACGATCTCGGCCGCATCGACAGGAAGCGGCACGGGACAGAGCGACGCTGAGACGGGCCTCGTGAACATCGGCGCTTCCGACGGATATCTCACCACCGCGGCCGCGAACAACCTCATCAACGTCCCGGTAGCCATCTCGGCGCAGCTCGTCTACTACAACCTCCCTGGCCTCACTGGGCACTTGAATCTGAACGGTACGATGCTCGCGGAGATCTACAACGGCACAATCACGACTTGGAACGACCCGCTCATCCTTAACGCACAGAACGCGTCGCTGAAGACGGCCCTGAACGGACTGGCGAGCGAGACCATCCACCCAATCAAGCGGGCAGACTCGAGCGGGGACACGTTCCTGTTCACCTCGTTCTGCTACGAATCCTGGGCCAAGTGGCCGTTCGGCTACGGCACTAGCAACCTCACCGGCGACACTGCCGCGACGGGCGCCACGGGGAACTCGGGCATGGTCAGCGCGCTCAACTCCACGGCGAACTCCGTCGCCTACGTCGGGATCAGCTACGAGGCCTCGGCCGGAGCTGAGCCCAACCACCTCCAGTACGCCGCGCTCGGCGACAACAACGCGTCGACCACCGCGGGGGGCATCGTGGCTGCCAACTATATCCTTCCCACCTCCACGACCATCTCGCAGGACGCGAACCTCGGTCTGAACGGACTGAACTTCACTGCAGACCAGCTCGAGATCAGCCTAATCCTCGGTGGAAGCTCCGCGGGGCCTGTGACCCTCAGCCTGGGAGGCGGCGGGTCGATGCCCACCCTCGCGTCCCCGGCACCCTACCCGATCGTTAACCTCGAGTATATGCTGATCAAGACGGCCCCCACGGGGTCGGTCGTGACGAGCACGGCGCTCGCGGCGACGGTCGCGTTCCTCCAGTGGGCGATCTCCATCGGGAACTGGGCCAGTGGCGGGACGGAGTCTACGTTCCTGAGTGCAGTGCATTTCATCCCGCTGACACCGGCCGTCGCAGGATACGACATGCAGGAGCTCGCCACGGTCCAGCCGTGAGGCGTGGGTAGACCGGTAGGGATTGCCGTGAGCCCGAACCCGGTCCGCGACGTGTCCGCAGATCGGGAACCCCTTCCAGCCCCCTCCTCTCCGACTACTGCCGGACCTAAACGACTTCGTTTCCGCCAGCCAGTCTGGTGGTTGTTCGCCTACATCCCCGCCGTAGTCCCGGCAGCCATCGTCATTGCCATAGCAGCGACACTGCTTGAGGCGAGCCACCTCCACAACTTCGGCGCTGCGTTCTTCGGTCTGACGTTCAACAGTAGCACCAACCAATTCGGGATGCTCGTCTTCATCGTTGGGTCGCTTCTCACCGCCATTCCGGCCCTCCTCCTATCGATGGGCATCGGATTGGGAATCGCGATTGCCTCGACGACGTACCTCCCGCGGTACCTTGCCCGGATCCTCGACCCGTTCGTGGACCTGCTGGCCGGGATTCCCAGCGTCGTCTACGGAATCTGGGCGTTCGTTGTCGTCGCGCCGATTTTCGGCCTTGTTCTGAACCCGTGGGCGGTGGAGCATCTATCGTTCGTTCCCGGATTCGCAGGAAACTCTCTCTCGCCCACTACCGCCGGCTACGGCCTACCCATCTCCATCTTCGTCCTAACGCTCATGGCGCTCCCGATCACGACCCTGCTAATCCGGGATGCACTCCAATCGATACCTAAGGACCTCTGGGAGAGCGGCCTCGCCCTCGGAGCGACTCGCTGGGAGGTCGTCCGCCGGGTCAGCCTGCGCCAGGGTAGCCGGGGAATCTGGAGCGCCGCGTTTCTCGGGTTCGGCCGGGCGATGGGGGAGACCGTGGCGGTCGCCATGGTAATCGGTTCGACAGCGAAGCTACCGACGAACGTGTACGACGTTACGTATACGATGGCCTCGTTCATGTTTGAAACCCTGGACGCGGCGTACGGGAACTCCCTCTACCTCTCGGCGCTGGCAGAGCTCGCCCTCGTCCTCCTCGCGATCACGTTCGCCGTCAATCTGGTCGGCCGCCGCCTCGTTGCCCACATCTACGCGGAGCAGGTTGCGGGCCTGTAGGATCGAAGAATGGCGACCAACGAGGGCCCCAACGAACGGATCGATCCTGCCGACGACCTGCGGCGAGGGGAGACATGGGGTCTGCGATGGAGAACCGGGTTCGACCGGTGGATGGGCCTCCTATTGCCACTGCTCTTCGCAGTTGCCATCCTGCCGATCGCGGACCTGGTCTACTTCATCTCCGCGAAGGCCGTCCCCACTCTCTCTTGGCACGTAGTGACGAGCTACTCAGACTATCAGGCCCACGATACGCTAGGGGTCCCGCTCATGACCACGTTCCTGTTCATGGCACTGGCCACGTCCATAGCGGTCGTTCTCGGGCTGTTCGGCGGCATAGCGGCTGCCGAGTTTCTGCCCGAGCGTGCGGCAGGCTGGGTGCGGATGTCCGCCAACCTCCTCGCCGGAATGCCGTCTGTGATCGTGGGGTACTTCGGCTACTTCGCGTTCGTGCTCTACTTTGGCTGGGGGCTCAGCTTCATCGCGGGTGTCTTCACCCTTGCGTTCTTCATGACCCCGTATGTGTACCGCACGGCGGACCTCGCGTTCTCGTCCATTCCTCGACCGATCCGCGAGGCGGCGTACGGCTCCGGGGCTAAACCGGTCCAATACATCCTCAGGGTGGGCGCCCCCATCGCCTTCCCCCAGATCCTGACGGGCGTCTTCCTTGCGATGGCGATTGGAGTGGGCGAGACTGCGCCAATCATCCTGACGACACAACCCGGGCTCCTGGTACCGAGCACCGTGTTCCAGCCGGCGGTCTTCATGACCTACCTCATCTGGACAGGATTCAGCCAGCCGGCGGGCTCGGTCGCGCTGACCCTCGCCTATCAGGCAGCCTTCTTCATCATCGTGGTGGTCCTGGCGCTCAACATCGTGGTGCGGGTTGTGGCTGGCCGCTTCCGCAAGCGCCTCCAGGGGCTGTACCAATGAGCGGAGTGCTCCCGGCCTCGAACGGGTCCGTCCTCAGCATCCAGGGCCTTTCGGTCTCCTCGAAGGACCGGACAATCCTGGACCGGATTGACCTCGATTTCGGACCCCGGAGCCTCACTGCGGTCGTTGGACCGTCGGGCTGCGGTAAGACGACGCTCGTCCGCACGCTCAATCGGATGGTCGAGCTGACCCCTGGCCTTTCGGTGGAAGGTTCGGTCCTCTACCTCGGCCAGGACATCTACGAGTCCGGGATCGACCCCGTTCTTGTCCGTCGTCGAATTGGCATGGTGTTCCAACGACCCACGGTCTTCCCGATGTCGGTCTTCGAGAATGCGGCGTTCGGTCTACGGCTGATCCACGAATCCGAGGAGGAGATCGATCGCGCAGTGCGGGAGGCCCTGACCCGCTCCGGACTGTGGGACGAGGTCAAGGGTGACCTCAATCGCTCGGCGTTCTCCCTCTCCGGTGGCCAACAGCAGCGCCTCTGTATTGCGAGGGCGCTGGCGGTGCGGCCGAAGGTACTTCTCCTGGACGAGCCTACCTCGGCCCTGGACCCGGCGGCGACCCAGCGGATTGAGGCGACCATGCAGCGACTGAAGGAGGAGATCGTTCTCGTCCTGGTTACCCACAACGTGGGGCAGGCCGCACGCGTTTCCGACCGCGTCGCGTTCCTTCACTCGGGCCGACTCATCGAAGTGGGACCGACAGCAGATATCCTCGAGCGGCCTCGCAACCCTCTCACCGTGCAGTTCATCACGGGGAGGTTCGAATGACGGAAGGAGCCGACGGCGAGAACCCGCCCTCTTGGGGGGATCGACAACGCGAGATCGCAGAGCTGAAGCAGCACGTCGCCGACATGACCGTCCTCGCGGTCGGGATGGTCGCGGACGGTACCCGGGCGCTCCTCAACGCTGACCCGGAGCTGAGCCAGTCGGTCGTATCGCGAGACGCTCCGCTCGATCGTCACGACCTGAGCATCGAGATAGCGACGATCCATCTTGTGGCCGTATGGCAACCGGAAGGCCCCGATTTGAGGACGGTTGAGTCCGTGCTGAAGATCGCCAATTGCGTCGATCGGGTCGGACGTCTGGGGTACGACCTGGCCCGGAACATCGTTCCGGCTCAGGGGACGGTCGACGCCGAACCCCGGGAGCTCCTCCGAAGGATGGACGAGCGCGCCCGCGCAATGGTGACCGAGGCGGTGGACGCGTTCCTCGCGAACGATGCGGCCCGGGCGAAGGCCGTCTTTCCGATGGACGACGAGGTTGATGCGCTCCACCGGGAAGTTCAACGGAAGCTGATCGACCTCTTGCGTCGAGGAGGGCCGGCTACCGATCGTCTGGCCCACGAACTCCTGGGCGCTCGACACCTCGAACGGGTCGCCGACAACGCCTGTAAGATCGCCGAGAAGGCAGTCTATGCCATCACCGGCGAGCGCCGATCGGAGTACATGCCCCGACCGCTCACGCCGAGGACCCATTCCCCGTCACCCGAGGAACGTCTGCCCTAGGCAGTGCCTCACCCCCACACGAAATCGCCTTAGAGCGTCGCGCGCCTGCCGTTTTCCCGGAACGTGCTCCCGTAGTCTAGTCCGGTCAAGGATTCGAGGCCTTCGACCTTGCGACGCGGGTTCAAATCCCGCCGGGAGCATGCTCGCCACGCGCTCCGACGCCGCGGCGTTCCGACGCGTTTCACGAATAGTACATAGTCTATTGTTTTAATGCTTAAAGGTCCATACTGCTTCCCTTCGCCGGGCCGCTCCTCATGGAAGGCCGTAAGCTGCAGCTCGCCGGCAAGTCGACGTTCCTGGTCTCTCTGCCGAAGCGCTGGGTCACTAGCGCGGGCCTCAAGGCTGGCGACACCCTCTTCGTCGACACCGAGTCGGATGGATCGGTATCGATCCGCCAACGGTCGAACACACGCCCCCTAGTTCGTCGAAAGGCGTTCCACGAACGGGGCGAGGAGACGCGAGAGCACCTTCTCCGGAAGCTCATCGGGGCGTACGTCTCCGGATTCGGACTCATCGAGATTCGTTTCGCGCCGGCGCGCAGCCCGTTCATTCGAAAGGTCGCGCGGGAATTTTGCCGCCTAGTGATAGGACCGGAGGTGATCGAGGAGACGGCGAACACGATCTTGATCCAGGACCTTTCGGACCCAACGGAACTAAGTTCGGAGAAGTGTCTCCGTCGGATGCACCTCACCGTCCGCGCGATGCTCGAGGACGCTGTCGGCGCCCTCAAGGATGCCGACGAGGCTGTCGCGCACGACGTCGATCTTCGGAGCCAGGATGTGAACCGGCTCTACTGGATGGTGGCGAAGCAGTACCACAACGCCCACTCAGGTCCGTCCGAGGGATCCGTCGCGGCGACGATCCACGGCCACCGCCTCATCGCGAAGCTCCTTCAGCGGATCGGAGAGCACGCCCAGCGGATCGCCGCCGCCTCGACGATCCTCCGGGGGGAAAAAAACGTGGATCCGAAGCTCCTGGAACAACTCACGGAAGCGCGAAGCTCCGCGGTCGCCATTCTCGACAAGGCATTCCAGGCGCTCGTCACCCGCAACATCGAGACCGCCAACGAAGCGATTGACGCTCGCGTCGATCACCAGCGCCTCATTGACGCGCTCGCGCGCCGCGTATCAACACGCCGAGGCGAGGCGCTCCTCGCTCTCGGGGGCATCGTCGACAGTCTGGGCCGGACGGCGGTCTATGCGACCGAGATCGCCGAGGAAGCGATCGATCTCGCGGTCTTTCTGGAACCAGGGCCAGCGTAAGGGCTACTTCCGCTTTCCCCAAAGCGAGGGTCGTTCCGCCTTACGGGCGGAGGCAGCATGTGACCCCAGGGGTGGGACGGACTCCGAGGGCGGGGAATCGGGCGCCACGTCCTTTTCGGCAACGCCGACATCCTCCCGGTAGACCAGCGCGGAGTTCACCAGGTCTCGGTCGATCTGGTAGGCGCGCATTACGACAGCCCGCTCGAGAACAAAATCCGCGATCTCGAACAGGCGACGCGGGTTCCCTCGTGCGGCCCGGTTGAGCTCAAGGACGGCCTCGCGGTCAAACGGGTAAGTAGGTTCGAGATCCTCGACGATCCGCTTCGAGAGAAGCTTCTTCGCGAGGACGAGCCGCGCCTCGTCGTCCGAGAGGCCTGCGAGTGGGATCGCGCGATTGATCCGCGAAGCGAAGGCCGGTTGGTTCGCCGTGAGCCACGCGAGGTAACTCGCGTAGCACGAGAACATGACGAGGACACCGGGCTTGATGCTCGACGTGACCTCCTCGAGGGTCTTCACGAAGACCTCGACCTCCTTCAACTCGACCAGGTTGTGGAGATCGTTCAGGAGAAGGAACGAAGGAGCCGTCGCGTTGAGCGCCTCGGCAATCTGCCGTCCTGCCTCCTTCGGGTCGTACTCCCCGGTCTTCGATTTTGCGTGGGCTCCAAGCGTACGGAGCCACGAAGGGGACCCGAGCATCTTTACGAGTCCGGCACCCTTCGCGGCGTTCTGGAATGCCTCGGCGAGCCCGCGCAAGACCCACGGGCTCTGACTGGTGACGTCAAAGTAGACTACGAAGGCATGGCGCTCCCTCGCCTCGGCGGCGGTAACCAGAAGTCGTTGGGTCTTTCCTACACCCTGGGGTCCAGTGACGGCCACTACCGCTCGGTTCTCTCGGTCGAGCACCTCCTCACGGATAGTTCGGAGCGCGTCGTCCGCGGTCTGATTGACGTGGTAGATGGTCACATCAGCGAGATTCTCGCTGGCAAGCTCCCGGAACGGGTTACCGGTGAGACCGTAGCGCTCGTAACTCCCGCTCGGCGTGGCAACCCCCCCTAGAGGACCCGACTCCGCAAATCGATGGCAATACGCTTGCCGTCGAACTCGTAGTAGACATTTCGGTCGACGAATTTGCCCTCGGTCCACTTCGGGACTCGAAGGAACCGCACGACCCCCTCGGCGCCCTCACGCGTGTGGAACTGGAGGAATCCGTCCGCGAGATGGGTCGCCACAGCCTCCGAGTGGGGATCGAACATTCCCCGATCCGTCGCGAGCACGGCCGTGGTGCCTCGGTGACGGCACAGCGATCGCAGGTTGCGCAGGGAGTGGGCGAGAGAGTTCGGTGCCAGGTCGAGGGTGAGGAACGAGAACGAGTCGATCGCGAGAAGCCCCCCCGCTCCGCCGAATTCCTGGAGATCGTCGACGGAGTCCCTCTCGTGGATGTTGATCCAGTGATCGGACAGGACCGTAGCCCCTCGCTCGAGCGCAAACTGCGATTGGAGCTCGTCGCGGTCCCGGGACGTCACGAAGGTTACTGGCCAGCCGACCTGCCCCGCCGTGAGGCACAGCCGCCGCACGAAGAAGCTCTTCACGGTATCCGCGCCACTCTCAACGACCACGAGCTTGCCCTCACTGAGCTCGGGGATGATGGTGTCGAGACCCGGCACATCGATTGGGATGCTCATTCCCCTCGAATGGACCGAGGACGCATAACACCACGACGCGAGGAAACTACGTGCCACTACGGTAGCCCCGATGTACTACGTACTTTCCGGGGACCTGCCCTAAGGAGGAGACAGACGGTCGACCCACCGATGCGTTCATTCCGGAGGGACCGCCAGGGGCTCGCCGAGATTGTCGGCACCCTGATGCTGGTGGTGATTGTCGTTGCGGCCGCGACGGCGTTCTCGTTCTTCGTCGCCGCGTACCAGAAGCAGCTCCAGGCAGAGGAGACGCTGAACCACGACCGAAGCTTGGAGGCAGTCAAGGTGATTGGAATCTCGGAACTCCCGTGCTCCTCTACGGTTTGCGATACGCCCTGCACCGGATGTTTCGCCAACGTGACAATCACTGTGGCGAGTCTGGACGTCAATCCGATTACCGTGACCGGCCTTTTCCTAGACCAACATCCGGTGGTGAATTATACAATGGAGTTCAACGGGGCCACGCTGACCCCCTGCTACAATGGCAGCAGCCGAAACAACTCGACGTTCGGGTTGATACCCTGCCAACCGGTTAACCTCCCGGCGTTGGCGGAGGCCCAGCTAATCTTCAACTTGGACAACAACAAGACCCACACCGCGTTTTGGGCCTTCGGGGGCTCCTTTTCGAGTCTGTTCCCTACCTCCTACATCGCCTTGCAGATCTTGACAGGACTCGGGAATGAGTTTTCAGGGTCCTTCGTGCCCCCCGTCGCCATCGCGGCGATCACCTACGTTAGCGGAACTCCGGTCTTAGACGCCACTACATCCTACCAGCCCAGTGGCAACGCTACGATCATCTCCTGGGAATGGGACGTAACGTCGCCGCTCGGGTGCCATAATGACACGACGGCGCCGTGCGGGCCGTTATCTGGGCAGGAGGCGGAGCTAGGCGCAGCGCTTACTCCCACGGATAACTATTCCATTTCCCTTGTGGTCCTTAACTCGTACGGGCTGACGGGATCGGCAACAATCCAGTACATGGCTCCCTGAGAATTCGGCGCATTTTGTGACCGACCGCCGGTCACGCCTCCGCGCGATTGAGCCGGGCGTTTCCGGAACTCGCTGAGCACCGATATCGCGACGGGAAGGGCCAGTGCCGCGAGCTACGCCACCTTACGGGAACAGGAGCAGGAACGCGATTGCCGTCGCGGCGACTAGTCCCAAGGAGTGGAGGATTCCGTATCGTGCCCGTCCCTCGGTGAAGGCACCGATAATCGCGCCGGTCCCCAGTGCGTTGATGGTCATCAACTCGAAAAATCGCTCCTTCAATGTAGCATCGGTCAACCGGGGAACCGCCGTCGCTGGGGAAGCCGCACCCCCTGAGGAACTAATCGGCGTCCCGAGCCCGATGAACGAGACGTTGAGCGTACCCAGGGTCGGGGCGATGTACAGGAGAGCGAACAAAACAGCCATCAAGACTGCGAAGGCGATGTAGATCACTGCGACCGGCAGCATCAACTGTTTCTCGCGTTCCTCCTCGATCTTGACGAAGTCGTCCATGTCCTTGGCCGCGCGGTAGACGACTGTTGCGGTCTCACCCCCAATCGAGGAAGCGTCAGCGACCAGCCCCGCATAGCGGGTGATAAGGGGGCTCCGCATCGGCGCCACCATCTCTCGGAGGATAGCCTCGAACGGTCGGCCGAGCCGGACCCCGTCGGCGGCTATCCGGAGAGATTTCGCCAGGATGTTCGTGTGCGTCTTCGATAGTTCCACGAGGGCCTTCGCAGGATCGATTCCACCTCGCATCGCGTCCGCCATTTCGAAAAGGAACTGAGCGAACGCACGTTCGAACGCCCGAATTCTCTGCATCTCCGCTCGGGCGTCGATCCCAAAGGCGGTGAGAGCGATGAATATCGCGATGATGAGAACGTAGTCGAAGGCGTTCGACGGCAGCCCCGGGGTGCTGAACACGTACGAGAAGCCTACAAGAAGGAACACGAACGCGACTCCTACCGGCAGGTAGAGGACGAGGTAGGTCCGGCGCACCGGGTGCGTCGCGAAGTACCTCCGGAAAGTGAAACGTGTCGTTTGCCGCAGGAACAGGATGTACCCTCCTACCCCGGCGCCGCAGAGAGCTGCCGTCACCCCCAGATACAGCAGAATCGTCGTTGGCTTCAGCCCACCAAACGGGTTGGACGGCAGAGGGGACGACGGGCTGACGGTGAAGTTCCAGGAAATCGACGCGGAGTTGTGTACCCCGTCCGACGCCATCACCGTTACGTTATTCGGCCCGTTCGGCAGTTTCAGGATCGACGGAACAGTGTAGGATATGGTACTGGTGCCCACCACGACGTAGCCGGTCGCGGTGACGTTCACCCGGTCCACGAACAGGCTAACGGAGGAGGGATCTATCGTAGCTACGGAGTCGGAGAACGACACCACGATCGTGGGCGTGTTAGACCCAACGGTGGCGTTCGGAAGAGGGCTCACAACGACGAGATGCAGGGGGCCTGACGATTGCGGGGTCGTGGCGACGGCCGCTGGCGGCGTGAGGAGGAGGGATAGAACGATGAGAATCCCGAACGGGATCCACCATCGGCCGTTCATTCTGCCCTCGAGTAGGCGATCGAGACCAGGATGATTGTCATCGCCACCGCCATGGGCACCAGCCCGAACGTAAGGAGGAGAAGCAGCTCGTTAGCGTTGAACGGGCCGGCGGTGCTTCCCAGCGCGTTCAGTAGGAATGCCCCGACGGCGATCATCAAGACCCCCACAAGCACGAGGCTCACATACATGTCGAGGAATGTGGAGAGGCGTTCGATGAACTCCTTCTGGACGAGCCGCTTGAGGCTCATGACGGCGTCCGACTTGCTACGGAGGTACTCGTCGAGGTTGCCTCCCTGGTGGATCATGTTGCCCAGGTCCCAGAGGGTGTCGCGGACGGACGTGGACGGACTCTCCTTGGCGGTCTCCGCGAGCGCGGTGATCAAGTCCTTCCCCTGGACGTCGGCCTTGTAGGCGATCTGACGGAAGGTCGCGGTAAGCGCCGGGTCGTGGTCCCTCCGCGCCATGTGACGGATCAGACGGATCGGGGAGCTCCCGGTGCTCGCCAGGACCGACAGCTCGCTAAGGCTGAAGGGCAGTTCCCGGTCGAGCTGGTCCTTTCGGTTCGAGATGCGGGAATCCACCAGGAAGCGAAACCCGCCGGCGACGGACCCGAGTCCAACGGCCGCCAGCAGTCCGACATACAGGAACCACTGCACTTCGTGTAAGATCATGAAGAACAGGAGGAATGCGACGGCCGCCGTCACCGCACCCGCGATGAGGGCGGTGAGGAGAAGCATGGCATTGAACACCGCAGGAGACATGTTCATCCCCGCCCGCTTCAGTCGATCTCCCAGTACCTCGGAGCCTCCCGACCGCTCCAACCGCGCGCCGAGCAGGCGAAAGCAGAACATCCGGTACCTTGCGACTAGGTTGCGGGGAGGCGCTTTCGCCTTCGGCCCGGGCCCGGTCGCGTCCGGTTTCGCAACCGTCTCGGAGGCGGGCGACATCGTGAGCCATCACGACGTGCGCTGCTCGAGTCGACGGTAGGCGGCCGCGGGGTCGACATAGTAATCGGCGATCGCCCGGCTCACGTCGCGGAAGTAACTCATCTGCAAACGATCCATCAAACGAAGGTACAGCTCCTTCCGCCGCAGCTCGGCGGAGAGCCCATCAAAGTCCACTCCGGACTTCTTGGCGATCTCCTCTAGAACGAAGCTCCGGCCGAGGTAAGTGAACGTGTCCGTTGTCGGCTCCCATCGGAACGTGTCGTTGGTAAGGAGTTCCTTCGTCGTGGCGTCGATCTCCAGAACCTCCGTGACTCCGGTGACCCGTCGCACCCGGTTCCGGTTCACGGTGACCTGCGCGGGGAACGCAACCGCGTCGAGTGCTTGGAAGAGTACTCGAGGAATATTCATCGGCTCGTTCTCCACCCGGTGAATCAACTCGGCGATCGAACCCGCGTGGATCGTCGAAAGCGAGGCATGACCGACAGAGATCGCCTGGAACAGGGTAAACGCCTCGACTCCCCGTACCTCTCCCACGATGACATACTCGGGTCGCTGACGCAGGGCGGCTACGAGAAGGTCGAAAAGGGTCACACTCCCGGAGGGCTTGGCATGAGCGGCCGAGACCCCCGAGACTCCTGAAGCGCCGCTGCTCGAACCCATGCCATAGCCCGTCCGAGCGATCGATTGGATCCAGTTCTGGTGGTCGATCTGGATTTCTGGAGTGTCCTCGATAGAGACGATCTTGTCCTCGGGTCGGATGAACATGGAGATCGCGTTGAGGAAGGTCGTTTTTCCCGCGGCTGTTCCCCCCGAAATCAGGAGCGATCGATGGTTCTCGATGAGGGTCCAGAAGTAGGCGAGTTCGTACGCGGACACCGATCCGAACCTGAGCAGATCGATCGGGGAAACGGGGTCCTGGGAGAACTTCCGCACGCTGAACGTCGAGCCCTTTCGGGTCACTTCCGTACCGAGGGTGAGGTTGATCCTGCTTCCGTCCTGGAGCGTCGCATCCAAGATCGGCTGGTAGATCGAGACGTGCTTGCCGGCGATCTGTGCCAGTCGGAAGATGTAGCGGTTGAGCTCGAGTTCTCCCGTATACGTGATGTTGGTTCGCATCGATCCGTAGACGCGGTGGAACACGAAGAGGGGGATACCGGGACCGAGGCAGCTGATGTCCTCGAGGAACGGGTCGCGAAGCACGGCGTCAGTGCGGCCCAGGCCGACGAACTCTCGCCGCAAGTAGTAGAGCAGGACCGAACGGCGTCGCTCGGGAACGTCGATGTCGTACAGGTCGATGGTGTAGAGGAACTTCTGGCGGAGGTACTCCTGCAGCGCCGGAGACTCCTCGAGGCTCTGCCCGTCAGTGATTGGAAGCTCCTCCTGGGCCATCGACGCTTCCATGCGTCCTCGGATCCGTACTATCTGGTCCTGTTCGCCAGGTCGTAGCGTAGGCTCGAGGATATGGTAGAGCAGTTCGGCGTCCTTCGGGCTGAAGAAGATCCGTACGAACGCGTACGGCGGGCGGACAGGATACGTCACATCGACGGTCTTGCGGTCGACGAGCAGCTGACGCCGCATGTAGCCTAGCTCGCCCTGAATCTGGGTCTTTTCAGAGATCACTTCGCGCGGGAGGAGTCGGGCATCGAGGGCACGGGCCTCCTTGCGAAGAGTTTCTCGGTCCTTTGGCTTGTGCGCCCCTAGCCCGCGATGGCTGCCCGAGGTTCGAGGGCCCTCGACTAGTATGACCGCCCGAGGGGATACCGAATCCTGCGGGACCATCAGGAGAAAAGGCGGAATCCAGAGGTTAAGAGCCTAACCCGTCGCACGGAGTTACCGTAGACTCTGTAGCTCTCTGGTGGGCCCGGTTCACACCGGTCGACTACCGTCGCAACGAACTCTCGGACCGGTTACGGCTTCTCTTTCGGCCCGCAATATCAACCGGCCAGAGCCTCCGATAGTCGTGGCAGGGTCTCGGCGAGACCAGGGACCTGCGCCGCACCTAACAAAGGGGGAAACGAAAACAGAAATGAGCGAGAAGAGCGAGAGACTGAACGATCGACGCCAGGGGTTCCGCCGGCGCATGCGCGGGCAGGACCGGGCAGTGTCGCCCGTCGTGGCGACGCTGATTCTGATCCTGATAGCGGTTGCGGCCGCGGCGGCGCTGTACCTGTGGTTGGTCGGTTGGCAGGGGAACATTACCAAGGGGATTGGTAACCAGGGGCCCCAGGCCACGCTGACCATCGGCGGGAGCACGTCCGTCTATCCATTTGATGAGCTAGCGGTTACCCAATTCCAGCAGAACCATTCGGACATCGTCATTAGCAACAACCAGGGCGGATCCGGCGCGGGCATGATCGCCGTCTGCCTTGGGGCAGTCGACATCGGAGCGGCATCGTTCCCTGTTGACGCACCCACTCTCGTCTCGACCTACGGGTGTTCGTCCTCGGTCGAGTCGACCGCGGTGGTCACGACGGTTGCCTATGACGCAGTCGATGTGATCACCTCGACCAACAACCACCACGGCCTTCTGAGCATCAACTTCGACACACTGGCCCTCGCCTACGCAGACGCGACGGTTGAGACCGGCGCGTCCGCTAAGTTGATACCGACGACCGTCAACGGCCAGGCAATACCGGCCGTCATCGCGACCCCGGGGACCATCACATTCGGAACGCCGGCGACCTACCTCCTGTGGAACCAGCTCCCTGGCGCCGTTGAAGGTGCCACGGTCGGCGCATTCACCCAGGCGCTCGCCCCCGCCGCCACCTGGACTGGCGCACCGTGCGGAGCGGGCGCTCTCGCCAACACCGAATGCTACACCGCCGGCGGCGCGACTGCCTCCACGTGCGGCTTCGTTGTTTGCGCGACCGGGAACAACGTCGTCACGACCTGGGCCCGATCGGACGCCAGCGGCACAACGCAATCGTTCGAGGCGCGCCTTCTGGACGCCGAGAGCTCGAGCACGTTCGCGACCCAGGCTCAGCTTATTGCCCCAACGACCGGCTTCAGCGGCTGCGGAAGCGCGAACTACATCTCGGACTGCGGCTACGTAGCGACGGGCACCGGCAACGGCAACCCGGGTGTCATCTCGGGAGTCGCCGGGGACGTCAACGCCATCGGCTATGCGTCCGACGGACTCGCTCGCGCGTCCGGCTCTGGTGTGAGCCTCGTCGCCTACACCGGCGTTGGTCAGAGCCCTGCGACAGATGCTTCTCTCGCGGCGTGGTACGGCGGAATCCTGCCCACGACCGGCGGCTCGGGAACAATTGCGAACGGCATCAAGGCGTCGACGACCTCTTCGGACTACGTCATCGGCTACCTTGGTTGGAGGCCCTTCGACCTGGTGACGTTGGCCGCCCCGACGGGCGAGGCTCAGGCGTTCCTGACCTTCGCCCTCGACCCGGCGAACAACATCGCCCTCGCGTCGGAGGCGCAGGAAGTCAGCATCTACTCGGTCTAGGCCGAGCAGAAGATTGTACCGCACGGCAACCCTTTCCCCCGGGGGTGAACCCCCCGGGGCGAGTTCCTTTTCTGGGGTCAGATGATTTAATACAAGTTGGAGATGCTCACCCGTGAGTATCCTGGTTTGATCACGGGCCGACTTGTCAGTTACCCGAAACCTCTCCCTCGCACCTCACGAGCCAGCCCCAAGTGTCAGACCCCTCGGGGAGAGAGTTAAGCCAAACTCTTGCGGATGGTTCCTGACCAACGTCGCTGGGAGTGACGGTGGTAGTGGCCGGACGTTCCGGTCAACTGCAGGTGATGGGTCTACGCTGGCCCTAGCGTAAGTTCGGTGTAGAACCCGACGAGAGTTGTGTTGAGCTCGTTGGGATTTACGAACGCCAAGTCCCAGGCGCCGGCGCTCACATTCAGGTTAAGAATCTCGACTGAGCTGTTGGCAATCTTTCCCGAGGTCCACTCGTAGCTCGGTATCAAACCGGTCTTCGCAAGGTGATCGAGTTCGCTGGGAGTCAGCGTGTAGACTATGATCCCAAATGTATCGTAAAAAGTACCCTCAATCACTGAGTTCGAACTTATCGTGAAGGCAATCGCGTTGAATTGGGAGCCAGGGATCGAGAACAGCGTATCCTTTGGCACAAGAACAGATACCGAACTGCTCCCCGGTTTGTGAATCGTTTCGAGAAACAAGTACGCCCCGAACACCAACACTATCACTACGGCGACAGACGCCACGACGACGAGTCGTGATCGAGGTTTCGATTGCACGCCAGACAGGGGTGAGCGGGCGGGTAGGGCCTTCCGTGCCTCGGACGCTCTCGTTGGGCTATCCGCCGTCAGGTTTGTGCCCACGAAGGAGTCGATGCGACGCGACATATGAAGCATCGCTCCGCACGGGTGAGCGTCTTAGAAATCTACGTAAGGATTCGAAGATTCCGGAGATTCGAATTGACCGCAAGTCCGCTGCGGACTGAACAACTCTTGGTCGGTCCAGCCCCCGCTCTATCAGAGGTACCGACGCCAAGGACGCCCGGCAAACGAGCCCGATGGAATCCCCGCAGCCCGGGATCACTACCCGGGCTGCGATGACTCGGGGGTGGACAACGAGACACGGGATGATGTGCGACCCGCGCGAACCTCGTACGCACGTGCCTCACGGGTCCTTCGACCGCGCCGGAACTCGGTGAACCCCAGTTCGTGGGCCGTCACTGCATGCTTCAGCTTGTCCAGTCCGACTTCCGAGAGGTCACACGGCGGCACTTTCGGATCCTTCCGCCAGATGAGCAACCGTTCGTCATCCGTTGGTTTGCGCCGTGGCCGAACGAAGATATCGAACGCGAGACCGGGGTCAGTCCATGAGGCTGCCCGGATTTCTCCATTGTGGAGGATAAGCTCGATCCCATCGTTCCATAGGTGCGCCTGGTCGACCCAGTGCATTCGATCACGTCGGAGAAGTACATGCTCCACCAACCCCAAGCCGATTAAGATCGCGCCGAAGGAAACCAGGGCTTCCGCGACGATGGAGCCGTGAGTGAACCAGAGCGCGGCGCCAGCACCGGCACAGATCGAGCCGAGAAGGAGAAGAAGGCTGCGGCCGATTTCGCCAGGCCGTTCCCTCCGGCGACGAAGTTTCTCCACCTCTTCCCCAGGTCGAAGGAGCACGACGCCGGCCTCCTGAGCTGAGGGGGGAGTCACGAAAGGCTCTGCATCGGGCATGCGCGCTGTGAATCCCTACGGTCGGGTACCCATAAGGGGCGCGTTCTACTGATGCCGGCCGAAATAGCTTAACACTCCTCGAGGAGAAACGTCCCTTGACCCGATCCGCCGGCATTGTCAG
>Ga0209415_10001252_pt1 | contig 48518 bp, 37 predicted proteins | sample PeaSoiSIISIP2007_FD_187696 | JGI IMG/M metagenome (GOLD analysis project Ga0209415, IMG submission 187696) | Peat soil microbial communities from Weissenstadt, Germany - SII-SIP-2007 (SPAdes) (version 2) | ecosystem: Environmental > Terrestrial > Soil > Wetlands > Peat | place: Germany... | reverse complement strand
CGTTTAAAGAACGGAAAAAAGCGAATATCGAACTGCCCCAATACCCATTCCTAAGAAGTTTTTTCACAGCTTCTGTGTCTCTGTGGTAAGGAATTCGATGCGTCGAACCCGCCGTTGCTTATTCCGAGAAATCAATCCCGCGGATCGGAGACTGGCTTCGCTCTAGCTCTAACCTGCGTCCGCCAATCTGAGAATCAACGCGCAGGCAACTTTCCAGTTACGGCATGTCCCACGGGCAACTCGGAACCAATCACGAATCGCAGTTTTTCATGCGCCGCGCGCAAGACGGCCTCAACCTCCTCGGGCGTACCCCCGCGCGCAAAAATAAATCCCAGATAGCTCGAGCCTTCCGGCCAGGCAATAATTGCATCCTTCAACCGCGCCGTAATTTCGATGGACGCGACGCCTGGCGTCGTCCGCGCTTCTTCGATTCCCCCCACGCGTTCAAGGACACCATTTGCGGGCACGGGAATCATCATCACTCCCGACGCGGCCTCCTCGCGCTCCAATTCACTTCCGGGCATGCCAAGCGCATGGCGCACCAGCAGTTCTTCGAGGGAAACCAGTTCCGGCCCAAAACGCAGCGCTCGCGCACACAGCCCGCCAATCGGACGCGGCGCCACTTCCAGAGGCCACACTCCCTGGTCATTCAATCGAAATTCCGCGTGGATCGGGCCATGCACTAATCCCAGCGCGCGCGCAGCATCCGTAGCGCACTTCGCAATCGCACTCTGCCGATCCCCCGGAAGCCGAGAAGGTGTCACGTAAATCGTCTCTTCAAAATACGGTCCCTCCAGCCGATCGGGCTTGTCGAAAATCGCCAGGATGCGCAGCGACCCCTCGGTTAGCAATCCCTCGACGGCCACTTCCCTTCCCGGGATGTACCCCTCGACGATCATGCGGTCCAAATTCGGATCGCGCGACGCGCGCAATTCCGGTGATTCCTGCAGCCGCGCCAGCCGTTCCACCGCGCGTGAAAATTCCGCGGAATTGTTGGCACGCATCACTCCCTGGCTGGCGGAAAGGCAAATCGGTTTCACCACGCACGGAAACGAAATCCCCGAAAGCGCGGGATCGGGAGCGGGCTTCAGAGCAAGCGCCCGGAACCACGGAGTGGGCAAACCGGCGGCGCGAAAGGCCTCGCGCGTTCGCTCTTTGCTCCTGCAAGCCTCCACCGCCGCCGGATGATTGTGGAACAGCCCCTGCCCGCGCGCCACATAAGCCGCGGTGATCACTGACCGGTCGCCCAGCGCCAGAACGCCATCTGGCTCCACGCCGCGCAGCGTCTCCAAAATTGTGTACGCCGCCGCTTCCGGCTCCTCAAAATGCACCGGAATCGCGCGGTCATTCCACGGATCATCCAGCTGATGGCACCGGTCCGTGGCATAAATCGTTTCCGCGCCAAGTTTGCGCCCCGCGTCGGCAAAGCTCCGCGTCTGATATCCCAGCTTGCTCGTCAGCAGCAGCAGCCGCTTCCCCGTCAATTGTGATTCAGCATTCATCTCACTTGTAGCTCATGGCGCCATGCCAGTTTACGCCGTGGACCCTGTGGCCCTGCGGCCATGTCGTTTGCGTTTTTTCCCACGCTCGAGCAGCATCCGCATCCCAAACTGAATCCGCCGCTCGCGCGTTTTCTCCGCCTTTGCAGCATTCAACCAGTTCACAAACTCTCGCCGTAAATTTACCGTGCACGCCCGGTACGCCGCCAGCGCTCCCGGCTGTTCCGAAAGAGCCGCCGCCAAATCCTCCGGCACGATGGGCTCGCGCGGCTCCTCATCTACCTCCAGCGCAATTTCTACATAATCTCCGCTGTCGACGCGCAGCCTCTTCCAGATCCGGCTATGCAAAAACATCTTGAAGCAGCCTCGTCCACCAGGCACCAGCGTGGCCAGCAATCGAACTCCGGAGACGCTTCCCCGGACGGAAACATACTTCGCATGATTGGCCTTGTTCCCCTCGCGAAGCGCCTCGGACACATCCTTGGGCATATCCACGCATCGAAGGATCCCGGATTTGTAAATCCTCCCAATAAAGCTGTGCGCGCGCTTTTCGTTCCATCTGCTTCGCTCGGTCATTAGTTTCACTAATAGAGGAACTCCTGCCTGTGCTCTTTCTCGAACCGCCGGCCTCCGTGCCGGCGCGGTCGGTTTCTCCGCTGCGCCTTCGCAGTTTCTCCTCTTGATCTTGTACATCTGCGCCGACCCCAATGCAAAACCCATTTCCCCCAAAACAAAACGCGGCCCACTGAACTGCGAAGATCGGGCCGGTATGGGCGTAGCTATAGGAGCAGGTAGCCCGGAACAATGGGACACGCTTCATTCATGGCGGAGAGCTTCGGCGGGTGGGACGGCAATGGCATGGAGGGCGGGCAACAGGCAGGCCAGGAGTGCGCTGAGAGCGAGGAGCGCCGCGGCTGCGAACAGACTGCCCGCGGCAAAGGCGTTTTGCATCCAGTGGGCCAGGACCACGCCGAGAAAGCTGTCAAAGGCAATACCGATCATAATGCCTACGCCCGCGCTGACCAGCGCGATTCGCGCGGCGACCCACAGGACGTGCCCGCGTGGCGCGCCCAGCGCAAGGCGGACGCCGAATTCCCTGGTGCGCTGCGCCACACTGTAAGCGACCACGCTGAAGATGCCCACTAGCGCGAGCGTCAGCGCCATGGCAGAGAAGATGCCAAACAATATGGAGAAGAGCCGCTGGCGGATGTACTGTGCGTCGCGCTCGATGGCTTCGTTGAGGGTGAAGGTGCTGTTGAAGGTGCCGTTGGAGATCTGTTGGTCGCGAGCGACGGATGCGATAGCGGCGCGGATGGATTGCAGGTAGACGAGCGGATCGCCTTGGGTGCGGACCAGGAACTGCGCGTAGGGCAGCATCACGGCGGTATACGGTATGTAGATGGCGGGGACGACGGGGCGATCAACGCCATCGTTGCGCGCATCGCCGACGACGCCGATGATCTGACGCGAGGCGCTGCTTTGCGCAGAGGCGACCTGGTAGTGATTCTGAGGTGTGAGACCGGGAATGCGTAGCTGTCGGCCCAAGGCATTGGACGACGAGAGATAGTGCGTCGCAAAAGCTCGATTGACTACCGCGATGAAATCTCCGCGGGTGTTTTCATCCCTATTCCAGATGCGACCGTCAAGCAGAGGAATGCGGAGCGCATCGAAATATCCCTGGCCGACCAGCATCACTCGGGCCTGCGGCTGCTCGCGATCGCTAGTTCCGTCGAGATTGAATGAGCTTTCACCGCCAGCGTTGGGCGGCGTGGCATCGGTGCCGACAGCGACAGTGGACACACCGGGGACGGATGCGATCTTCTCCCGGATCTGCTCGATGTAAGCGGTGCGCCCTTCGCGCGACTGAATGCGGCTCCACTCGCTTGGGTCGTGGGCGTGCAGCATGATGCCGATCTTCATCACATTTGCGGGATCGTAGCCCAGCGGCATCTGCATTATCTTGAGAAAGCTGCGGATGGCCGTGCCCGCTGTGGCCATCAGAAGAAGCGTGAGCGCCACTTGCGCGGCGATCAGAACGCTCCAGCGATGCTTTGCAGAACCAGCGACAACGCCAATCTGCCTGCCGGGGAGCATACGCGCGGAATCGTGACGCGAGAGACGCAATGCGGGAACAAGACCGAACAGAATGCCACAGACCAGCGCGAGCGAGACGGAGAAAGCCAGGATGGGAGCGTTGATGCGGATGACGGATTCGGCTGGAAAGGAATCCGGAGAAAGCAACAAGGGCAGCTTTGCAAGCCAGTAGGACGCCGCAACGCCAAGCACGGCGCCGCTGCAGGAGATGACCACAGCTTCAACCAACAACTGGCGGACAATGCGCCAGCGACTGGCGCCGATCGCACTGCGGATGGCCAGTTCAGGCTGGCGCGTGTGGCCGCGCGCCAGCAGAAGGATGGAGCAGTTGGTGCAGCCGATGATGAGCAGGAGCACGACGCCTGCGAGAAGGAGCGTCAGGGTGCCGCCGGTTTCCTGCTGGTAAGGCACGATGATGGGCTGCAGCGCGAGATGCCAGTGATCGGGAAAGCGATCGGGATGCTGTTGCGCAAACTGGCGCACGATGGGCTCGAGCGCAGCGTTGGCGGCGGCAAGTGTGACCTGTGGACGGAGCTTGATCCACGGTACGTAGGCCAGGTAGGGAACGTTGAAAAGACCCCGCATTAGACTACCCGGCAGGTAGACATCGCCGACGCCGTTGGAGTCATTGAATGCGAAACTGCGCGGCATGACCCCGATGATCGTGTAGGGGGCGTGATTGATTTCCAGCGTTCGACCGATAACTTGGGGATCGCCGCCGAAGTGGCCCTGCCAGAAACGGTAGTTTAAAACAACCACGGAGCGGCCGCCGTTCTCTGCATCGGATGGCTCGATGTTGCGGCCGAGAAGCGGGCGCAAGCCAAAGAACGTCCCGGCATTCTCTGTGAGGTAGATGCCCGAGATGTCTTCCGGCAATGCGCTGCCGGTGATCTCCATGTTCGCCTTGTTGAAGCCAAGCGCCGAATCAACCGGGGCTGCAAGCTGCAGATCGTCAAACTGTGCCTTGCTAAGGGGAAACCATTGAGACTCGTCAGGATGTTGCTCGTCGAGGACGACGGGGTTCATGATGCGGTCGGCCCCGGCATAGGGAAACGGGTGCAGCAGGACGGCGTAGATGAGCGAGAACATCGCCGTGGTGGCGCCGATGCCCAGCGCCAGTGAGAGCACGGCGACGGCGGCGAAGCCAGGATTGCGGCGCAGCGCGCTCAGGCCGTAGCGGATGTCTCCGCCCAACTCATCGAAGAGGCGGAGTCCCATGGTGTCGCGGTAAGTTTCGTCTTGGGCGGGCAGGCGGGCCACCTTTGAAAATGGTTTTACCACGAGCGTATGATAGCACTGCGAAAGATAACCGCGGAGTGATTGGACCTCAGTTGGATGTGAGTGGCGTGTGGCTCATCCTTGAACGCGTAGCTCGCATGCCCTTTGCTTTTCCGTTGGAAAAAGACCGGGTATTTGAATTTACTTTTGAACTCCGAATTATTCTTCTATTTTCTGCCGCGGATTTATTTCCACCAACCCTCGCTTCCCGAAATGTAATCCATAGATTGCCCCATGAGTTGTTTTAAGTCTGGGATTGTTTCGGGATACAACGCTCAACTTTCGGAAGCAATTCCACAATCAAGCAGTAACCACTAGCGTGCAAGCGCTTACAATCCAGCCCGTGCGGTGAACCATTTCCTTGCCTCAGACGGCTATTGGCAGTAACTTACTGTCAGCCAAGCGGTCCGAGGTTGGATTCCAGGCGTGATCCGTCCCGTCCACTCCTGCGCTAGAAGAAGCCTGCGAAGATCGGCTTGTCGGAGAATTAAGAAATGATTCGCGTGCCCTATTCCCGGTTGATGGTTTCCCCGGTTTGCTTGGTGCGCTTCGCTGCCGTGCTTCTGGCTGCTTTTCTTTCGACGGGTGCCTGTTTTCCTCAAGCGAGCGCGCCTCGAGGAATGAGCGGACAGGGCAGTCTGATTATCCACCTGATTAGCGTGGATGGATCAACCATGCCGGTGGCCATCGTGACTTTATATACCGACATGGGCGATTCCACGGGGAACAATGTTTCCCGCCTGCAGGAAGGTGATGACTACTACTATCAATTCTCCGGAGTTCTTCCGGGGCGCTACGTCATCCAGGTCAGTGCTCCTGGTTTCCAGGAATCCAAGCAGACGGTTGATTTGTCCAACGCCAGTCTGAATGAGGCTCTTATTTTCTACATGAAACCAATCGGGTACAAGGGCGGAGCTCCGGACGTTCCCCCCTCTTCGGTTTTCACTCCCAAGGCGCAAAAAGAAACTCAGAGCGCCTTGAAGGATTTGCAATCCAAGAACTTTGATAGCGCCCAAAAGCATTTGACAGTGGCTCTGAAAGCTTCACCGGGAAATTCGCAGATCAATTTCTTATTGGGGATGACCTACATCTGGATGAATCATCCTGCTGACGGCAAGCCCTATCTCGAGAAGGCAATTTCGCTTGATCCCAAGCACGTGGAATCGCTGGTAGCCCTGGGCACCTTGAAGTACCGCGACGGAGATTATCCGGGAGCAATCGATCTGCTCGCCAAGGCGGTGCAAGTATCGTCGACCTCGTGGCAGGCCCGCCTTACCCTCGCGCAGGCTTATCTCCATCAAAACAATTTCGCCGACGCCAACGAGCAGGCCGGAAAAGCATTTGAAATTGGCCGAGAAAAGGCTGCGGGAGCTCAGCTAGTGCAAGCTCAAGCGCTGGCCGGACTGGGCAAGAACCACGAATCGGCCAATGTCCTTAGCTCCTACTTGACGGCCAATCCCAATGATCCCAACGCAGGAAAATTGCGCGGCTGGATTACGGAATTGGAGCGGCCGGTTGAAGATGTGGCGACAGTTCAACAAGTACCAGTTGCTGCCCCCGTGGCCGCCTCCGATGCCACTCCAGTCGACTCGCTCCCCGCGCCGCCATCCAAGAAGGACACCTGGGCACCGCCGGATTCCGATGCCATCGTACCGACGGTTGTGCCCGGCAGGCCTTGCTCGCTTCCGAAAGTGCTCGCTGGCGCCGGAAAGCGCGCGCAGGAGCTGGTCGCGAATCTTGAGCAGTTCACCGCGCTGGAAAAATACGAGACCGTGGAGATCAAGAGCAACGGACAACTTTCAACGCCTACAGATTCTGTGTTCACGTACATGGCCTTCATCCACAGCCTGGGGCACGGAATGTTTAGCGTGCGGGAAGTCCATCAGCAGAACAGGACCGACGCGGTAGTGCCGGGCCGCATCCAGGAAATTGGATCCCCGGGCCTTGCGCTACTTTTCCATCCGCAATACCAGGGCGATTTCGACATGAAATGCGAGGGACTTGGCCAGTGGAATGGCGAGCCTACCTGGCTGGTGCACTTTCAACAGCGGCTTGACAAGCCCGCCCGCATGCAGGGATTTGTGTTGGACCAGAGGCAGTTTCCCATGAAGCTCCGCGGCCGGGCCTGGATATCCGCGGACAATTCGCAAGTCGTGCATTTGGAAACCGACCTCCTCGAGCCCGTGACGGAAGTCCAGCTTCGGCGGGAACACATGTCCATTGACTACCGGCTGGTTCCCTTCCCGAATCACAAAGTGGATCTTTGGCTCCCGGAGCAAGTCGATTCCTATCTCGATTACAAGGGCCACTTCTATCATCACTACCACAAGTTCAGCGATTTCCAGTTGATCTCCGTGGATGTCCAGCACAAAGTCAGCAAACCGAAGTAGAAGCCAACCGCCAATGAGTTGAGACGACAGGCCGTGCGCGTGGCGCTGCCCTTGCGGCCGATTCACATCTTCACGCGCAGGTTTTGCCTTCGCAGGGGCAACCTTTTTACCCTGAGCGAGCAAAGGGCAGGTTGTCTGCGTTTTTTCTGGCGGGCAGCCCAAATGAGCCGACACCGTCATCTAATCAGCCCGCAATGACTCTAATCATCCAATCAGCAATCACAATTCAACTAAGAGGATGCTTCCTTGTCCCAAGAAAATTCGACAGTCGCACCTGCAAGATACAAGAATGAATTCCACTCTTCGAGAAAGAATCGGTAAACAGTAGCGTTTGGAGGAAGAACTGGCAGGAGGCGATCAACCTCCGCGCTCAGTCCGACCTTTACCGACTCGCCGTCAACGTTGAACGCCTTCCCCTTCGGAATGAAATGATATTTAGGATCTGGAGGCTCAATGAAAAACAGATACGGAGACAATATTTTAAGCGTCCCAGGGCGGTAACGATCAGGTTCGGGGCCACCCAGCTGCCCGACCCAGATGTCCATGCTGATTACAATTAAGGGGTTAATGAAGTCCAAATCGATCTTTCGGATCGCGGCGTCATGAAATCCGTTCGGTAATTCTCGATTTATTTCTTCAAAAGTCATTTCGTCGAGAGAGACTCGGTGAGCTTTAGATGTGAACCGGTGATTGTGGCGGCGCTGGATCCGCGTATCTGACCAAACCACAGCTTGAACATCGTCGCGAGGACCACAGCCATGCGATAACAGGGAGGATTAGGAGTCCGCAAAACCTCCTTCCGCATCTTGGACACGGCCACCACTGGATCCGAGCACTAAAGACCAAGAGCACGAACCCCCATCCACCCAAAATTACGAAGCGCAGGGCGGTGTAAAGAAAAACCCAATGGCGAAGCCTGTCCACCCGGCAAGTGCCGTGCCACCCACAACCATTCCGCCCAAGAAGAGGAGCATCATCCTGCGGCGCAGCCGACGGAACTCTTGCCATTGCTGGGCATAATCACTCATATCATTTCGTTCAATTCCCTTCTGGGTTAGCGCATGGTATCACGAAATTCCGAGGCGGGTCGCGCAGCCTTTGCAGTCGATTCACATCTTCGCGGCGCGGTTTCTCCTTCCTAGGAACAACCGGAATTCATCCCGATGAATTCCATCGGCAGGTTGTCCGCGCTTTTTCTTTTCTCCTCCTGCGGACGGATTGCACTTTCGGGAGCGGCACCTCTTCGATAATCGTCAGTACCTGCGGATATTTCGGTTCAGAATTGAACTGGCGTGTGGCGCAGCCTTTGTCTTGCAGGGTCAATCAAGATTGCGGGTGATGTTACCCTTTCAAGTATTTATCGTCAATAGAATACTTCGCTAATCGAATGTAGAAAAGATTTCGAAAACAGAGGAGGAACGTGGGTGTACCATGACCCGGACATTTCTATTACCGGAGGTCGATATGCCACCTCGTGAGCCTACAAGAGTCAACCTAGATGCGCTCATAATCCGCCAAGATATGGAGGGGGGCGTACAGAAAAACGTTCCTCACGATTTCGGATTTAAGCACTCTGACCTTGTTCAGAAGGGCGGCATGACATATGCCATCTCGAGAAAACCTGATTTTCAGCGATCAACGTCTAGTTGGACCCCTGAGAAAGTTCGTGACATGGTGGTCGCATATATCGAGGGCGAAACAGTTCGTGGCGTAATCGTATGGCGCTCCCAGCAAAGCGACCTATTCGTAATAGATGGAGCGCACCGACTAAGCTCTATTATCGCGTGGATAAACGATGATTACGGAGATGGGGATATTTCGAAAGCCCATTACGGAGAACCGCAAAACCCGTTAGCTGCTCAAAAAGCGCGTGACCTAATAAAGACCAGCGTGGGGTCATACACGAACCTGATAGAAGCCGTGACCGACTCTACAGCTAATCCTAAGCATCAGGAGAATGCCAAGAAGTTGGTATTCGCAACTCTGCCGGTTCAGGAACTTAAAAAGGTTTCGGATGCAGCAACAGCCGAAAAGTCATTCCTGAAAATAAACGAACAGGGGGTGATTGTCTCCGATACCGAAAAATGGTTGATAAATTCGCGATATTGTCCAAATTCAATTGCAGCGCGGGCGATTAGCCTCAAAGGAGCGGGTGGTGCATATTGGGAACGTTTCAAGGATACGAAAAACAAAGATGAGATATCGAAACTTAGTGGTTCTGTACATAAGCTGCTTTTTTCTCCCGAATTGGATGCAGGTGAATTGAAGACCGTCGATTTGCCTATTGCTGGGTCTTTCACTTCGTCTAACGCATTAAATCTCATTTTTCAGTTTGTGAATTTTGCGAACGATGTGCAGTCAAGACCCCCCGCCAACCGCGCAGAAGCCGAGAAGCTAATTCCCAGAGATGCAGACGGAGCCGCCACGATCAGATTCCTGAAAAAAACCAAGCGGATAGCATCACTGTTAAGCAATTTGCGCACAAGCAGCTATGCGCATTCTCTTGACCTCCATCCGTTTGTCTATTTCTATTCCCACCAAGGGAATCACCAGCCCACAATGTTTTTGGCCACGGCATACTGGTTGCGAGAGCTGGACAAGCGCAAGAAAATACCAGAGCTGGCAAAGGACGGACTGAGGGGGCGAGTAGAAGATTTCTTGTTAGAGAACGCTTTTCTTGTTCAGACCATTTCTCGTAGAGCGCGAGGTGAAGAAAAGGCTGTTCGGCGCCTTAAAGAATTTTTGGTCTTCCTAGCCGAGAATATTTCTAAAACAACATCCGGCGATTTACTTGAGCAAGTCGGCAAACATTTCAGAGTCGCGACAATACCGGAACCGGAAGAGGAAGAAGAGCCGACTGCCCCAGGTTCACGCATTCCAATTCACGTAAGGAACTCGATGTTTATCGACCAAGAACTGAACAACGCCCAGAAATGCGAGTTGTGTACAGCCCGCATTCCTCCGAGGGGGCTAAGCCGAGATCACCGTAAGGACCGCAAGCAAGGTGGCACCGGTACAAAGGCGAATGCCGCCCCTACCCATCATGCCTGCAACAGTGCCAAGGACAAAATTACTGGGCGCGTGGCTCAGCATTAATTGAGCGGCCGACGGAGTGCGACTTGCTGCAGCTCCGCGGGCGGGTGGCGCGGCCTTAGCCTCGAGGGTGGCCCATCCTTTGCGGGCGTGCGCAAAAGGTGGGAGTCCTGAATTGCATTCCAATCAAAACCCGTAACGAACCCCCCCTTGCCCCAAGTTTGTTCTTTCAAGTTTTCAGGTGTCAACTCGAGGAGTTCGTTAAACAAACCCATCCGGCTGCGCCAGCGATTGCGGCTCCGCCTTGGGCGCGCGAGCTTGTCCAATCGAAACCAACTGGTCGCTGGTCGGCTCCGCGCAGCAATACCACGGCTCATTCATGTGCGGGATTCCAGCGCGCCCTCCTCGTGGCTCGCGAAGAGCAATTGGCATTTCGCGCGATTCTCCCGTCGCCTGGGCCGCCGCTTCCCAAATCAAAGCAAATATTTCCGCTCGGCGGCCGCCCTGCCTCGACCCATCGCCGCGCCGCTTTTCTTCCCGCTCCACAATTTGCTGCACCTCTGCCGCCAAAGCATCCACGCGCGGATCAGCGTGCCTCCACGGATAAACCAGCGCTGCAGCATCAAACGGCTCAACTCCCTCGCATATCTCCGGAAGCTCCAGCAAGCGCGATCCCGCCGGAACCAGCATCCGAATGGCCAGCTGGATCGGCGCGACATTTTCGATCAAGCCCTGCTCCACAATTACTTCCAACAAATCCAAATATCCGCTCAGAGTCGTCCACGGCGTGAAGGGCATAAACGTCGGCTGCAATGTGAGATTTGTTTCCTGGAACATTTCCACAACGCGCAAAAAATCCGCGCGCGTGTGCTCCTTCGCCAGCCTTTCCAAAATGTGATCGTCCACCGATTCCACCGCGCTGATCACAAACAGGCATCCCGTGTCCCGCAGCTTCGACAAATGCTTTTTATGGTATAATAGATGTTGAACTTTAATGGTTGCGTCATAGCTAAGGTTGGGGAACTCGCTGTGCATCGCCTCCACAATCGCCAGCGCATGTGACGGCCCGTTAAAAAAGTCCGGATCGCCGAAGCTGATGTGCTCCGCGCCCCCCGCAACCTGGCGGCGAATATCCTCCAGAACGATTTCGCGCTGCACGATGCGGAAGGTTCCGTTGTACACCGGCACGATCGGACAGTGCCGGCAGAGATGTTTGCACCCGCGGCTCGCTTCGGTGTACCCGGCCACGCGGTAAGCTCCATCCGGCAGGATCAGATGAGCGTACTTCGCCAGCGCCGGCAGTCCGCTGCGGTCCGGCACTCGAAATTGCTGCCGCGCGACCGATATATCTCCTCTCAAAGTTCGTGTTTTTTCAATTTTTTCGTTTTCGCCTAATTGAGTTGACCGGTTGACTAAATAAGCCAGCCCCTCCTCAAACTCCCCGCCTTCAATGGTTTGCGCGCCCATGGCCCTCAAATAGTCAGCATTCACCGGCGCATAGAGCCCATAGAAGCAGATGTGCGCCGACGGATTCAGCGTCCTCACTTTCGGCAACAATGCCACCGCCAATCGCGTCGCCGTGTGCATCGGAACATAGAATGCAATCAGATCCGCATCACGGATCGGCTCTTCGCGAAATTCTTCTCGCGACAAATCAAAACAAGTTACTTTCGCTCCAAGTTCCGCAATCCATGCGGCAGGAGATGCCAGTCCAAATGACTGGTGGCCCAGTTCATAAGTGGAGATGAGTACGACGTTCATTTTGGTTTCGTATGAATCCAGATTTTATTCTAGCAGGATATGCCAATCCTGTTTGCGATGCATGCGCACAGGCCGTGCGCCGTGCAGCCGCGGCGCGGTTCGGCTATCATAGAATGTGAACATTTGCGCATGAAAGGAAATTGACGAAATGTCAGTTGCCCGCTCCAACAGTTTTCGCAGCCTCACCCCGCTCGAAGTTTCTGGCGCCACATACAACATTTACAGACTGGATTCCCTCGCGAAACGCAGCATCGGCCACGTGGATGTGCTTCCCTTTTCACTGAAAGTTCTGCTGGAGAATTTGCTGCGTTGCGAAGACGGCCGGTTCGTGCATCCCGAAGACATCGAAGCTTTAGCTGAATGGAAACCGAATGATGCGGGGCGCAAGGAAATCGCCTTCATGCCCGCTCGCGTGCTGCTGCAGGATTTTACGGGCGTCCCCGCGGTAGTGGATTTGGCGGCGATGCGTGAAGCGATGCGTCAGATGGGCGGCGACCCGAAGAAAATCAATCCCCTGCTGCCCGCCGAATTGGTGATTGACCACTCGGTGCAAGTGGATAAGTTCGGAACGGCGGACTCATTTTCCGTAAATGCGTTGATGGAAAATCAGCGGAATGTTGAGCGGTACGCATTTTTGCGCTGGGGCGCGCAATCGTTCAAAAATTTCGCAGTGGTGCCGCCGGATACGGGGATTTGCCACCAAGTGAATCTGGAATATCTGGCAAGAGTGGTTTGCGACGTTCCGGGTGATGGCGGAAAAGTTGCTTATCCCGATTCGCTGGTGGGAACTGATTCGCACACAACCATGGTGAATTCGCTGGGAGTTTTCGGATGGGGCGTCGGCGGAATTGAAGCGGAGGCCGCGATGTTGGGTCAACCGCTTTCGATGGTGATTCCCGACGTGGCGGGATTCAAATTGCACGGAAAATTGCCTGCGGGATCAACCGCAACGGATCTCGTGCTGGTCGTGACGCAGATGCTGCGATCCAAGGGCGTGGTTGGAAAATTCGTGGAGTTTTATGGGACGGGGCTTTCGAGCTTGTCTCTGCCGGACCGCGCCACGATTGCGAATATGTCACCGGAATATGGCGCGACGATGGGATTTTTTCCCGTGGACGAGGAGACGCTCAACTATTTGCGATTTACGGGACGCGATGCGGCGCGCGTTGCCTTGGTGGAAGCGTACACGAAGGAACAGGGCTTGTTCCGTACGGATGAAACGCCCGATCCTATTTTTACGACAACGTTGGAGCTGGATCTGAGTACCGTGGAACCGACTCTCGCGGGGCCGAAGCGTCCACAAGACCGCGTGGCGCTGCGACAGGCGAAGCAAATGTTTGTGAAGAGCATCGAAGGAGTGCCAAGCAAACACGCGCAGGTGAAGAACAATGGCGACCAATTTGATTTGTCGAATGGTTCGGTGGTGATTGCGGCGATCACCAGCTGCACGAACACCTCAAACCCTTCGCTGATGATTGGCGCGGGATTGCTGGCGAAAAAAGCAGTGGAGCGCGGGCTTTCGTCGAAGCCCTGGGTGAAAACGAGTTTGGCTCCGGGATCGAAAGTGGTGACGGATTATCTGGACGCGTCAGGCCTGACACCCTATTTGGAGAAATTACATTTCAATCTGGTGGGATTTGGCTGCACAACGTGCATCGGAAATAGCGGACCACTTCCGGAGGCAATTGGCGCGGCAATTAAGGAAAACAACATGGTGGCCGTGTCGGTTTTAAGCGGCAACCGGAATTTCGAGGGGCGAATACATCCGCTGGTCCGCGCAAATTATCTGGCGTCGCCGCCGCTGGTGGTGGCCTACGCTCTGGCAGGACGCATGGATATGGATTTGACGACGGAGCCGCTGGGGAAGGATTCCTCGGGCAAGCCGGTTTTCCTGAGGGAGATTTGGCCATCACCGCTTGAAATCGAGAATGCTGTGCGCGCGGCGGTGACCACGGCGATGTATAGCAAGGAATACGGAAGAATATTTGAAGGAGACACGAGCTGGAAGAACTTGAAAGTGCCGGAAGGCGAGCTTTACGTTTGGGAAGCAAAATCCACTTACATCAAGCTGCCGCCATTTTTTGAGAACATGCCGCGGACGCCCGCGCCGTTGATGGATATGCAGGGAGCGCGAGTGCTGGCTATGCTGGGCGACAGTGTGACCACGGATCACATTTCTCCCGCCGGATCAATTGCGGTGGACGGACCCGCGGGAAAATACCTAATTGCGCAGGGAGTGAAGCCTTCGGAATTTAATTCGTACGGAGCGAGGCGCGGAAACCATGAAGTGATGATGCGCGGCACGTTTGCGAATATCCGTCTGCGCAACCAACTTGCGCCGGGAACCGAGGGCGGGTGGACTCTGCACCAGCCGAGCGGCGAGCAGATGTCGATTTACGATGCAGCCATGCGTTACAAGAAAGAAAATGTGCCGCTGGTGGTGCTGACGGGCAAGGAGTATGGGTCCGGGTCATCGCGCGATTGGGCGGCGAAAGGGACGCTGCTGCTGGGCGTGCGAGTGGTGATCGCGGAAAGTTACGAGCGAATCCATCGAAGCAATCTGGTGGGCATGGGCGTTCTGCCGCTGGAATATATCGCGGGGCAAACGCGGGAGTCGCTCGGACTGACGGGCCATGAGCAATACTCGATTGAGGGGATCAGCGCATTGAAGCCGCGCGCGAGATTCACGGTGCGGGCGCGCGATACAGAAGGATACGAGAAGTGCTTCGATGTGGTCGCGCGAGTGGATACGCCGGAAGAAGTGGCGTACTACCAGCATGGGGGGATTCTGCCGTATGTGTTGAGGCAAATGTTGTAGAAAGTTTCCTTCCTCCAGAAATCAAGAGGAGATCGCCGAAATCCCGCAACTGGGCCATCCTTTTGCTAGGTCGTCCTGAAGCACAATCGTTCGCTCACAAACCTGGAAGCCTTCGCCCTCGGCAAGAGAGTGACTGAATGATTTGCTGATCCGAATCAGAACGGAGGGTTAACGTCGTGGCGGAAAGTTGTCCCCTGACCAAATACTTGCGGCAATTAACTGCGCAAAAACAATTTAGGAGGCGGCGACCTCAACCAATGCGAAACAACGCCGTTTCTTGGCAGGATTTCACCAAGGGTCTAAGACGAAATTCGTGAATAGTTATCCAGCCTGGTTGAAGGCCTGTTTCACATCAGGCCTATTCAAGTACATCAGGATCCAAACATAAATGGCCAGCCAGATTAGTTGCCAGATGATCAGCCCGACACTGGTTGTGGTCATATGGGACACCGCACCTAGCAGGCCGAGGAGCCCGAATATGGCGCCAAGTGCTACCAATATCATGGTGATTATGCGACCCCAATTCTGAAGCGCCAAAAGTCCATAACCGGTAACGCCATAGAGAGCCGCGAACAATAGGCAGACTACACCTACGACAGCTACTGCTCCGCCAGCAAGGGCGCCCATCCCCGGCGCCTTAGCCAGGAGTTGAGCGATGAATGCACCACTGGCGAAAGCCAAAAGGCCGAGCATTAGGAGACAGGCAGCGCCAAGAAATTCTAGGACTGCGAGAATAGTTACGCCAGTGGGCCGTTGCATCCATCCACCTCCATCGAAAACCGATCTTGCTCCATCAAAATGCCTGGACCACGCGCGGGAAGGGTACTCGTGAGCCGGAGGGTATGCGATATGCGCCAGAAAGGTCAAGAGGTCATTTCGGGAGTTCCAGGAGATTGGCGCGGCCGAAGTTGATCATCGGATATTCGAGATGGAATTTTTCACCGTGTCGTGTTTGGTCTTCAAGATGTTGCTGACCATGGTGAATTGGCGATTCTCGTTCTGCATGTTGTTTTGGAGCTGGAGGTATTGAAGATTAAAGCTCATTTGCGTTTCCTGAAGATTCTGGAGAGATTGCATCAGGTCCGGCGGGAGATTTTTGGCGTTGGCGGCAAGCTTCGCGGTGTCAGCGGCTTTCTGGCGCAAGGATTCAAAGAGCTGCGACATTTTCGCATTCATGTCGACAATTTTGGCATGGCTCTCTTCGAGTTTAGCGAGATTCGCAGATAAGTCGTCAAGGGAGCGGAGCGCGTCCGCCTTGGAAGGAGAGATGGCTGTAGCGGATTGCCCCGCAGGCTGGGCGGCCTGATCCCCCGATGGACAGAGGGCTAGCGTAGCAACGACCAGAATTAGCGATGCGACAAAAATTAGCTTTTTCATGACTGGCCTCCATATAAGCAAATTTGAGTGCGTGGCTAAGCCGTACTCGCCCGCGTGCGCAAGAGAATGACAACGCCGAGAAGAATGCCGGCAAGGGAGGCGGTCTGGGCGTTGGTCATGCCGAAAAAGGAGCGCGGGTTCAAGCGAATGAACTCGACAAGGAACCGGGCTACGCCACTTAGCAAGAGATAGACCGCAAAGATGTTTCCGACCGTGCGCGGATTGCGCATCCAACGCGCACCCAATTTCCAAAGAATCCAGAAAATTAGGACTGCTGCCAAGAATTCATAGATGGGCGTGGGATGGACGCGATCGGTGGTGGGCACAAGCCCATTCGGGAAACTCATCCCCCAGGGGAGCGATGTGGGCGTGCCATAGTCGCCGTCGCCGGAGATGAGGCAGCCGACGCGGCCGAAACCGTAGCCGATGGCGGCGGCGGGAGAGGCGATATCGAGCATCAGGAGCGCGGACATTTTGTAATGACGGGCGATGAGCAGGAGCGCGACGAGCCCGCCGATAGCCGCACCGAACCAGGCGAATCCCATGGTGCTGAAGAGAAGGGGCCAAGGATTGGCGAAAAACTCGTGCGGAGTTTCAAGGAGATGGTAGAGGCGCGAACAGGCAAGACCCGCCAGCCCCGTGAAGCCGACGATTGCATTTGGATCCGCAGAGAGACCGCGGCGATGCAGGTCGGATTGGACTACGAAAAAACCAACCAGGAGACCGATGGCGACGAAGATGCCGTAGGTGCCGAGTGTGATGGGGCCAATATGGATGAAAGGAAGCATGAATTTAGCGAAGGCAAGTATATATGAGGTTGGAGAAAGGTTGGGCGAGTCCGCGAGAATTAGAAGCTGAGGCGGACGCCCAGTTGGGCAGCAAAAGGTACGCCGACGGTGGTGCCGGGGCCGAAAAAATCGCCGAGAGCGCCTGCCGGAAAGCGGAGCTGATTGAGGCTGGTGATGGCCTGAGTCTGCGTGCATGCGGCGTTCAGGCAAAAAGCCGTGGCATTGGCAAGATTGTTGACGGGCATGGGAAGCGCGGCAAGGTTGGTGACGTAATTCGCGCCGGGATTACTGCGATTGAATAGGTTGAAGAACTCGATGAAGGGATAGATGGTCCAGCGATCCTGAAGCTTGATTGGCCTGCTGACGCGGAGATCGACCTGGAAGTAGGGAGCGCCGCGGAATTCATCGAGGGTGGTTTCGACACCGTTGATGACCGCGCGGGTGCCGACTGGGGTTGTGATGGTGAAGGGCCGCGCGCTCTCCACTTGAGTGAGAGTGGTCAGCTCGAATCCGGCGGGAGCATAGTAAGTTCCGGCGAGTACGGCGCGATGGCGAACGTCTTCGCCGGAAGGGCCGTAGTCGCCTGAGGCAAAGGCGTTCTGAGGGTTACAAACACCGTTCACATAATCAAAAAGCTCGCCCAATACACATCCCCAAGTGTCGGCGCTGGCGAGTGTGTAGTTCAGAACGAGGTTGAAGCGGTGAGTGACGTTACCCTGGAGACGCAACAACAAGGCGTCGTAGCGGGAGCGGTTGTCGGTGCGAAATACAGCGAGGCTGGAGACGTTTGGGTCACTGGGAACGGGAATTACGTTGTACTGATAGTGGCGGAAGGCATGAACGCCTTGCTCATGGATGAAACTCGCGCTAATTAACCAATTGGAGTTAAAGGCGTGCTCGAGTCCAGCGGTTGCGTGAAGGGCATAGGGAGTTTTGTAGTTGGGATCGATTAGAGACGCCGCGCCGGAGGATGGGCCGCCATTTACAGACTGTAGCGCCGCGACCCAACCAGTCTGGGCAAGGTCGTTGTAATACAGGCCGATACCAGCGCGAATGACGGTCTTTTCGGAGTCGCCGGGTGAATACGCGATACCAAGGCGAGGCCCGAATTGCAAGTGATCATCATTCGGGGTCGTGCTGGTAGTCGAAAAAGGAAGTTGGGGCAAGAATGCTAATGCGGGGTTAGCGAGCTGACTGTGGCCAGAAGCGTTGAATAGGCCAAAGGTGGTGTCGTACCGCAATCCATAATTGACGGTGAGGTGCGAGGTTACTCTCCAGGAGTCCTCAGCGTAGAGACCGAGGCGCTGAACATTTTGCGAAAAGCCGCCGTTACTCAGAGGAGTGTTCGTACAAGAAGTGCCCGGCGTGATGGCGAGGCCTCCGGCACCCGAGCATTCAAAATCCGCGGCAAATTGAGATTGGTTGCCGAGGTAGTCCGTCGGGTTCATGGCGAAGGTGGTGAAGATTTCCGGGTTGCCGGTTAAGGCGCCGCTCAGGACCGGTTCGTGAATGATGTCCACGCCGAATCGCAGGGCATGGTGCGCGAAGGAATGGCTGACGTCATAGCGGAACTGATATTTTTCCTGGTTGCGCAGAACAGGAAAATTGGTGATTCCGGTGACAAATTGGTTGTCGCCAAATGTTTCGAGGCCCGAAATCGTGCTGGATGTGGAAGTGAATGGGAAGGCGAGAGCAAAACCGAAATCTGAATTGCGTGTCTCGGTGTGATGCAAGAGGCTCGCGCCAAATGTGAACGTGGCCACCCAATTCGGACCGAAAGTGTATTGCTGGCTGACCACGGCATTGAGGTAATTGGAATGTGAAGTCGCGCCAGTGGAAGGAAGCGATCCCTGCTGAACCAGGTCATTCCCAGTGATATAAGTGTCACCGGAAACCCGGAGAAACCATTGTGAGCGATTTGATTGGGCCCAATCCAATCTTTCGGACCCCAGGAAATCGTGGAACGGAACTGAGGTACTGGATGGAACCGCAATGGAATTAACGCCGGGAATCAATCCTTGCGAAGCCAAACTGGCAAGGGCATTGAACTGAGCCAAGCTGGCGTTGCTGTAGGCGATGCTGGCGGTCTCAGGAACGTATTCAAATGAGGTGTAAGTCCAAAGCTTGTCGGTCACGATTGGCCCGCCGAGCGTGCCGACATAATTTTGTCTGGAGAAGGGCTGCTTGGGATTCGGCGCCGGATTATCAATGGGGAAGCGGGCATTTAAGGCAGCGTCACGTTCGTAAAAAGCGGCGTCGCCATGCCAGATATTGCTGCCACGCTTGGTGGTGATCACCACGGAGCCACCGACAGTCCGGCCGGTGTCGGCATCTTCCTGCGATGTGCGCACGGCAAACTCCTGAATGGCGTCGGGAGAGAAATTCTGCAGGAAGCCGCCAATATAGTCGTCGGAATTATCAGCGCCATCCACGGAGAGCACGTCATTCAGGCCGGAGCTGCCGCCAAAGGAGACGGCAGTGATGCGGGCCTTGGTGGGATCGGAAGGCTCGACTGGTTCCGTGCCCGGCGTCATGAACGCGATGTTGGCGAAGCTGCGGTGCGCAAGCGGGACAGACTCCAGATCGTGCACGGTCACAATGCCTTGATTCACGGTGCTGGAGGCGTCAATTTGCTGCGTGGTGATGGAGGAAGCTTCGGCTTGAACGTTGACGGTCTGGGACACGGGAGCTGGTTTGAGAGTGACAAGAATATCTTTGACGGAGCTTACGACTACGGTGACATCGGAGCGTGCTTCTGAAAATCCAGGATAATCCACGGCGAGGTGATATTCGCCGGGGAGCAAATCATTGATGCGGAACTCGCCCTGGCTGTCGGCTGTAACCTGGCGCTCGAAGGAAGATTCGGTAGCGCGAATGGTTATTTTGGCGGAAGCGATGCGTCCGCCAGCGGAGTCTTGCACTTCGCCGATGAGACTGCCACGGAACTCCTGAGCGCCAGCGAGCGAAGACATCACCGACGCTAAAATGATGCACAAACAAATTTGGAAACCCTTCACGTGTGGCTCCTGAGCCGGCACCTCGTGTTGAGACAAACTTTTTGAAACCACAGGAGAGTACCTTACGGACGGAGGTACTACCATTGCTCGTAGATGAGTGTCGCGGGAGAATCAAATAGATGCAAACATGCGCGGATACGAAGGACTAATGAATTAAGCGTTCTAGAAGCTGGTAGACGGAATAGAGCGTCGAAGGACGAGACGCTGCAATCATTACAAGCAGACCCATGGCGATGCCCGAGCAGCCGACGAAATTGGCCCACCGCTTCGGAGGATTGTTGCCGGCCGGCGCCGGATGCAAAAGGCGGTCCACGCGATCGGCGAGATCGGAGTCCGCGTTGGCGGCGTCACCGGAGACGAGCGCGGTGCACAAGGGCGACAGGCGTGGAGGAGCGCCCAACTGCGCCACACGAATCAGAGCAGAGGCGAGTGAGAGCGAACGCAGGGCATCGTTTTCGACTGCAGAATCGTCGGCCGCCCATTCTGATGTTTTCTTCCAAGCCTGTTCGATAGGAGAGAAGGCATGGACGAATGGGAATATTTCTGGGGAGAACATAACCAAGAGGCGTTTTAGATTGTCGGCGGAGGTGAGATGAGCCCGCTCATGCCGGACGGCCGCCGCCAACTGGTCGTGCGACAGTGAATTAAGCACGCCCTGCGACACAACAAGGCGCGGCCGTATCACGCCAGCCATGGCAAGGATGGGAACCTCCGACTCGACGATCACAACCGAAGCAGATTCTGCTGAAAGAAGTAGCTCTCGTCCACCTTTGAGGCATGACCGTGTGTATTTACGGGTGATGAGCACGGCGCGGAATGCGCGGAAGAACGATTGGGAGCAAAGAGATATTCCCAAAAAACCAGCGAGAATGCAGGCTAATCCGACGCGTTCGGTTGTGGCGCCGGGCTCAAACCAAAGATAACTGGGCACGCAAAACCCAAATACGAAGATTGAGGCAAGTCCAAAAGGAACAAGCCGAACGAAAAGCAGGAGACGCGCGGCCACACGCGGCCGGAACTTCCGTGAAAACCTGATGATTGCGGGCGAAACCAGTCGTACACAAAGACCGACTATGGCATGGACCAGAAACATGATCGCGGAGCTGATCAAAAGCAGCCTCAGGATGTACGGGAGGGTCATCGCGGACTCCGACGAAGGAGTTTCTTGCGCTCGCCGCGAATCTTTTTTTCCAGGTCGGCCAAAAATTCCCGGTCGTGGTGGCCCACGGCATCCAGGAAACTGGACAACAGAAGCTCCCGCCCCGATGCGGGTCCGGACAGGAAACCCGCGATCAGGCTGTTGGCGCGGGCACGATCATATTCATTTCGAGATAATCGCGGAGAGTACACAAATGCCCGGTCTGATTTATGGCGCGTCAAGAGGCCTTTCTTAAATAGGCGGTCGAGAGTGGTCATCACCGTGGTATAGGCCAGGGGCCGTTCCAACTCTTGTATGACGTCGCGGACGCTGCTCTCCCCGCGGGCCCAGAGGATTTCCATAACGTTTTCCTCGAGAGGGCCAAGAGGCGCCGGTGCGAGGGATTCACGTTGGGTGAAAGACCGAGTTTTCCAGAAGCGGAACATTGCATTTAATTTGATGCAGCCGCTGACAATACAACCCTCCAGCATCGAAACAAGACTGGAGGCAGAAAGGGATTGTACACCTTGCGAGGAAAATTGGAACTGAAGCTCGAAGAATTCGGCCAATGAAAGCGGAGAAACAACGATAATGGAAGCGTCCCGAGCGTTTTGCAGTTTTATGCGGTGGGAAGTAAGATTCATTCGATTGTGAAGATGACTGATATGGGTTTGAGTTGAGCGTGTCGAGAACAACGACAATCCGGTCACTTTTGCGCAAGAGGTTCGCCGTGATTGCGGCGGTCATCTTTGGGACTGCTTCCTCGATGCTCACTGCGCTGGCGCCAGTGCATACGGTGGTGGTGAAAGGCCCGCAATTTGTGGTGGATGGGCGGCCTCTACAAATCATTTCCGGGGAGATGCACTATGCACGCGTCCCGCGGGAATATTGGCGCGACCGAATGCGCAAGGCACGCGCGATGGGGCTGAATGCCATATCCACTTACATTTTCTGGAATGTGCATGAGCCGCGGCCGGGAGTATTCGATTTCGGCGGGCAACTCGACGTAGCGTCATTTGTGCGAACGGCGCAGGAGGAGGGGCTATACGTGCTGCTGAGGCCGGGGCCTTACGTTTGCGCCGAATGGGATTTGGGTGGGCTGCCGGCCTCGTTGCTCGCGGATCCCAGCATCGTGCTGCGGAGTGCTGACCCCAAATTTATCGGCGCTGCTGAAAAATATTTGAAGAGGTTAGGGCAGGAGCTGGCCCCGCTGCAGGCCACTCGTGGCGGACCGATTATCGGCGTGCAAGTTGAAAATGAGTACGGGTCATTTGGGCAAGATGCGGAGTACATGGAGAAGATTCGAGGTGCGATTGCGGCCGCGGGGTTAGGGGAGGTGCCACTCTTCACAGCAGACGGTCCTGAGCAGGTTCCATTTGGATCGCTGCCCAATTTGCCCGCGGCAATCAATTTTGGGCCGGGTGGAGCAGAAGGCGGATTTGCGACGATTGCGCGTCTGCGGCCCGATGGATTGCGGATGAATCAGGAATATTGGGCTGGCTGGTTCGACTCTTGGGGGAAGGCTCATCATGTGACGAATGTTGAAGCCGAGGCCAGTGAATTGGATTGGATGCTGGCGCAAGGGTATTCGGTGAATTTGTACATGTTTCACGGGGGGACTACTTTTGGCTTCATGAATGGAGCTAATTTCAATCACGTTTATTCTCCGCAGACCACAAGTTACGATTACAACGCGGCACTGGATGAATCCGGTGAGCCGACGCCAAAATTCTCCGCGTTTCGAGAGGTGATTGCCAAGCATCGAGTGAGCGAGCAATTCCCTGCCCTGCCGGCGGAAATGCAACGGAGTGAGATTCCTGAATTTGCGTTGAGTGAGTCGAGCTCGTTGTGGACCAATCTCGGAGCCGGAGTGGACGCGCGTTCGCCGCGGCCGATGGAGACGTTTGGGCAGTCCTATGGATACATTCTTTATCGCACCCAAGTGGACGGACCAAAGTCGGGAAAGCTGACCATTCACGAACTGCATGATTATGCCCAAATCTATTTGGACGGAAAACTTTTGGGCACGCTAGATCGGCGGATGAACGAGGACTCGATTGAATTGGAGTTGACGGCGGGGGCGCACAGTCTCGACATCCTGGTGGAGAATTCAGGGCGAATCAATTTTGGACCGAAAATACGAGAGGATCGGAAAGGGATCACAGAGTCAGTAAGTCTTGGGGAAAGCACTCTGATGGGTTGGAAGGTGTTTTGTCTGCCGATGAGCGATCTTCATGAAGTTGCATTCTCACAAAAAGCGACGGATGGTCCGGCATTCTATCGCGGGTACTTCCAATTGGAGCAGACTGGAGACACTTTTCTTGATATCCGCAAATACGGTAAAGGCGCGGTCTGGGTAAACGGGCACGCGCTGGGGCGATTCTGGCGTATCGGGCCGCAACAGACGCTCTTTCTTCCCGGAGCCTGGTTAAAGAAGGGACGAAATGAAGTGATCGTTTTCGATTTGACCACGCACCTGGACACCCCAAAATTGAGCGGACTTACTCACTCAATCCTCGATATGGTGAACGAGACAGCCACGCCAAAATTGAATTGAGTATTGAGCTGCGAAAGCGGCCACCTGAGTCGTGGCAGCCACCCTTCACGAAACTCGTTCGGGGCAAGCAGATCCTTCGCGCATCCTTGTCGGATGTGCTCAAGATGACAAAGTTGGTGCTGGCGAAAGGCGAGATGAAATGAGAATCAGTTTTGCGGGGCCGGGTGGCGAATGAAGAATCGCCATTTGTCGATGTTGGCGGGCACCGCAATGTCGAAGAATCCGACCAGCATTTCATCTGAAGTTTGATCGCCCCAACGGACCGCTTTGCTGGGATCAGGATTGTGCGGATTGTGGGATGAATTATCGAACCAGCCGACGGCTTCGAGGTTGGTTCCGGCCTTGAGAGGCCGAGGCACGGCGAGACGGTAGCTGAGTTGCCAGTGGAAATCGTAATTGACCAGGAGAAGAGTTTCTTTGGTCTTATCCGGATAAACGATGTTGTACGCGAAACGCTTTCCACGCAGATGCATGTGCGGGAAGAGACTGAGGAGTGTGGCGTCATTCGGCAGAGTGCCTTGGACTTTGACGGGGAAATCGTCAGCGCCGGGGGGGATGACAAAGGAATCGTTGGTCAGTTGGAGGGTGATGACACGCTGCTGCGGCGGCTGTTTTGCGAAAATAATTCCGGCGCTGGTTTGATCCACGGCGGGGTGGCCATTGGTGGTGTAATGCATTTGAAAAACCAGGTCGGAACCAGCGGGGATTATTTTGGCCATTCCGGCGGGCCAATTATCGGGAGAGCTTCCCGGCGCGTACACCAGGAGCATATCGCTATCGGTCCAGTGGGAATCATTGACGAGTTTTGGGTCGTGCAAGGTGGATGCAGAAAACGGAACGCCGATGGGCGCGCTGCGCAGCCAAGGTGAATCCGGTGGACGGATGTAAACCACAGCGTGATGGACGTGTTCCGGGCTGGATGGGAGCACCTGCGAAATCTGCACCCATTTGTCTTCGGTGAATCCGGTGTGAACAATTTCGTAGGTGTATTCGACCGTGCCTCGAGCAGGGATATTTATGGCGGCGGGCATTTTCAAAACCACGTCGGGCTGAGGGATATTCCAGCCGCCCACCCAGTGCAACGCAGGAGGGGCATCGCGCGGATCGCCTGCCGGAGCACCGGCTGCGGCCCAAGCACGGAGCGTGGCGATGTCCTGAGTGGAGAGCGACGGATCGTTGGAGAAATGGCCGAAACGAGGGTCGGCAAACCACGGGGGCATTTCGCGCGAGGTGACTTTGCCGGCGATGCCGGAGGCCTTTCGACGCGCCTGGTCGAAGGTCTCAAGGGGCATGGGGCCAATACCTTCGGCATGATGGCAAGTCTGGCAATGCTGCTGGAGGATGGGCAGGACATCCCGATAAAAAGCGGGCGCGCGTGAAGAAGAAGGAGTACTGGCCGGGCTTTGATGCGGCGACGCAGCCGCAAACAGGATTGCGGGAATACACACGCACAGTAGAGTGAAAACAAATCGCCGAATTTGCCGGACTCGCATGGAATTCAAGTTTGCCATAGGGCATGGCGCAAATCACATTCGACATTGTTTTCCGAGCTATGATTTCCCATTGGGCTGAGATTGCTGATGCTGCGCTAAGCGTGTAGGATTTGGACGACGAACGAAAGGCGATGGAGTTCGCCTGAACCGCCCCCAAGGGCTGATGACTCCTGGCCGCCGCAAGGCGCTCAGGAGTTTTTTTTCCGGGCACCGCGGCTCGCGGAAAATGGAGCGACCGTGCGCATTGCATTGCTGATTATTTTCGGAGCTGCTGGAACGCTCGCCCGGTACGGATTGCAAGGATTTGTGCAATACCGTGCAAGCTCATCTTTTCCCACCGGAACGCTAGTCGTAAATCTCATAGGATGCCTGCTGCTGGGCGGAGTGACGCAATACGGGCTGCACCATTTGTCGATTCCGCCGGAATGGCGAATCGGGATCAGTGTTGGGTTCCTGGGCGCGTTCACGACATTTTCGACATTCGGCCTGGAGACGGTGCGGTTGTTGGAAGATGGTGAATGGATACGAGCATTGCTTTATACGAGCTTGAGCGTGGTTGGGGGACTGCTGGCGATTGTGCTGGGAATGCGCATCGCGAACGCCCTCTAGGAGGACACTGTGACCCATGAACGATTTGAAGGCGCGCGCACATTGATGCGCATTCACATTGGTGAATCGGACCGGTGGCACGGAAAGCCGCTCTACGAGGCCCTGGTGGAAATGCTGCGCCGCGAGAAGTTTTCCGGGGTGACGGTGCTCCGGGGCGTGGGCGGGTTTGGGTCAACCAGCGTTTACCACACGGAAAAAATTCTGCGCTTGTCGCAAGACCTGCCGATTGTGCTGGAGACGGTGGAATTCACGGAGCGGATCGAACAGATATTGCCGCGACTGGATGAAATGATTGGCGGAGGGCTGATCACGCTGGAAAAAGTTCGCGTAATACTTTACCGCTCGACGCCTGAGGGGCGGCGCTGAATACATTCCTCAAACACTGATAGGATGCACGCCGCGGAGGAAAAATATGAAAAGGGCAATTCCAATATTAATGGTTTTGATTGCAGGCGTTTGTGAGTTGGCGACCGCGCGGGCGGCGCGACCACAGACAGCGACGCCGGCATATACCATCGAAGCGATTCGATATGCAAAGGTGCCGCAGTTTCCGCTTTCTGGGTTGATCATGGGAGCGCCGGCCGACCAAAAAATAGAGCTGGCCATGGTCGTATGGCTGGTTCGCGGCGGCGGCCACACGATTCTCTTCGACAGCGGATTCCACCTTCAAAAATATATTGACCAATTTAAGGTGACTGAATTTCTTTCGCCGGATAAGGCCGTGCAGGAAGCGGGAATTGATCCCGCGGTGGTGACCGACATCATCATAAGCCACGCGCATTGGGATCATATGGGCGGTATTGACCTGTTTCCCAAGGCGACGATTTGGATTCAGAAGGCGGAATTCGAGTATTACACGGGAGCTGCCTGGCAGCCGGGAGGCCGCCATGGAGGCATCGAACCGGAGGACGTGAAGGAGCTGGTGCGAAGAAATCTTGGCGGGCAGGTGCGGTTGGTGGATGGCGACGACAAGGAAATTCTGCCTGGAATTCGCGCGTACACCGGCGCGCGGCACACTTATGCGTCGCAGTACCTGCGTGTGGATGGGCAGCCTCCGTTTGTGCTGGCGTCCGACAATTGTTATCTGTACGAAAACATCAAGCAACATCGGGCCGGGGCGACGTTTGAACGCTCGGATGCAGAGGCCAATATTGCGGCGCAGAATCGCATGGTAGAGCTTGCAGGCTCCGCGGATCGAGTTGTGCCGGGACATGACCCCGCGCAATTCGAGCACTTCCCCACCACGGGCCGGATCGCCAAGATTCGATAGTTTACTTGAGGGGTTAACACCCCTGAAGTGGACGCGGGCTCAGGCGGCGAAAGCCGCGACCTGCCAATCGAAAACCGATGCTCTGGATCACTTTTGTTCAGAAGACGGTTTGACGGCGGTCAACTCTTTGAGTAAAACCTTGCCTTTCGCAAACCAAGGGCGCTCAATTCGCTGCATGTAATGGGGCAAAGTGCGTTTCTTCTCGAAGAGGCGTTGCAACCACTCGAGCGATTCGTCGCGGCGGTTCTGTGATTTCAAGAAAACCGCGTAGTTGTACAGTATTTCCGGCGTGATGTTGTGCTTCGCCACTTCCTCAAAAAGAGTTGCGGCCTCCTCGGTACGGCCGGTTGCGGCGTAAGCTTGAGCGAGAAACATTCCGGGGCGACAGAAATCCATCTTGGGGTCGCCACGATATGCGACTTCCAGGTCGGGGATGGCAGCCGCAGGATCGCCAAGCTCCAGGGCGCACTGGCCACAACGGTAGAAAGTACGGGGCGAATCGCTTTTGGACGTGATGGCAAGATCAAAAGCTTGGCGAGACTTGGCATATTGCTTCTCGTCCCAATAAAGCTCGCCAAGTTCTTCGAGATTTGCGATGGAGGGATTGTCCACAATCATGGCTTCCACGAGTTGGATGCGAGTCTTCCGGCCATGGCTTTGAAACATGGCGCGGATCAGACCCGCGTCGGGCAGAACTTCGGCAACGATGTAAACCACGGCTCCGATGGCTCCGCCAATGAGAATGATCCAAACCCAATACCATTCGCCGCGACGGCGAAAAAAATGGACCAGGGCAAGAATCTGGAGGATGAATCCCCAGGGATAGAATAGTTGGCTGACAAAACCCATGAGGGAGCGGCTCCTGGACCTGAGCGATTAGTCGGGCTCTTGGGTGACGATGTGGACGTCCACCGCGGGAGCCTCGCGAAGGAAGCGATTCATGGCGGTCATATAGACCCATTTACGCCAGCCGTCGACAGCCGACCTGCCGAAAATCACCTGAGTGATGTGCTTTTCGTGAACGAAAGCGGCCACGGAATCGGCGACATTGTCGCTCTTCAAGCGGGCAACGGTTGCTCCCAGGCTTTCTGCGAATTGAATATTTGCTTCGAGAGTTTTCTGGTCGTCGGGCCCCCTGTCCTGGCCGACGTCTACGTGGACAGCATAGAGTTCCGCGTCAATGCGACGGGCCATGCGGGCCGCGCGGGCAATTAAGTACTGCGCCCGTGGATGCGAACTGATGCAGACGGCGATGCGCTCCCGAACCGCCCAGTTCTCCTGAATGTCCTTCTGCTCCATGTAGGTTTCAAGCGACTTGTCCACCTGCTCAGCGACCTGGCGCAGAGCCAATTCGCGGAGGGCAATCAAATTTCCGCGGCGAAAGAAATTCTTGAGAGCCTGGTCCACTTTTTCGGTGGTGTACACGTCGCCGCGCTTCATGCGGTTCTGCAAGGCTTCCGGGGTCAAGTCCACCATGACCGCTTCCTCGGCGGTGCGCACAACCCAGTCGGGCAGGGTCTCACGGACTTTTATTCCAGTTATCGCAGCGACGGTTGGGGCGATGCTTTCCAGATGCTGGATGTTCAGTGTGGAGAGCACATCGATCCCCGCAGCGAGGATTTCGAGCACATCCTCGTAGCGTTTTCGATGCCGGCTGCCGGGGATATTGGTGTGAGCCAATTCGTCCACCACCACCACCTGTGGTTTTTTCGCGAGGATGGCGTCAATATCCATTTCCTCGAACAGGGTACCCTTGTACTCGATTTTCTTGCGCGGGATCGCTTCCAATTGAGATGCCAATTCCTGGATGCCTTTGCGGCCGTGGGACTCCACAACTCCAGCGACCACGTCTTCGCCGCGGCTGTGGCGGCGAATCGCCTCGCTCAGCATGGTAAACGTTTTCCCGACACCGGGAGCATAGCCGAGGAAAACCTTCAAATTGCCGCGGGTCTTCTTCGGCGGCGAGGCAACTTCCAGCCATTGCTCGGGTGTCTTGGGCATTTATTTCAACTCACCTATAGGGAATAGACCAGCTAGGCTAGAATAAACCGGTGCGTCGCTTCCTTTCCAGCCGTCTTCCCGGGTTCGCCGTGGCCTTATCCACAGTGGCCGCGATCACATTCGTTTGTTTCCGGGTGGTCCATCTAAATAACACGACTGTGGCCATGCTTTTCATCCTTGCGATTCTAGCAGTGTCCACGGTCTGGGACATCGCTGTTTCCTCTGTAATGTCCGTGGCGGCGATGCTGGCCTATAACTATTTCTTTCTGCCGCCCATCCTGAAGCTGACGATTGCCGACCCTCAAAATTGGATAGCCCTGATTGCGTTTCTTATTACGGCTTTAATAGGTAGCCACCTTTCGTCGAGAGCTCAGAGGCAGGCGGAAGAGGCGAATCGGAGGCGGCGAGAAATCGAAAAGCTCTATGAGTTCAGCCAGAGGCTTTTGAGCGCGGGAAATGCGATAGAACTGCTGAATGAGATTCCACGTTTGGTAGTGGATTCGTTTGAAGTGGGCGCGGCGGCGCTGTTTCTGTCTGAAAAACAGAAGGTGTACCGGTCGGGGCTGCTGATTCCACAATTGGAAAAGGAGCGGCTGCAGGCAGTGGTAGCGCGCGAAGAAATGCAGTTGGATGAAGAGCAGAGCCTGTGCTTTGTCCCTGTCCGGTTGGGCGTGCGGGTGATAGGAAGCCTGGGAATTTCCGGGCGAATTCTCTCGCGACAATCACTGGAGGCGGTGGGGACGCTCATTGCTGTTGCCGTGGAAAGGGCGCGCGCCGTCGAGGCGCTTGGAAAGACGGAAGCGGCGCGAGAAGGCGAGCGGTTGAAATCGGCGCTGTTGGATTCGATTACGCACGATTTCCGAACACCACTGACCTCCATTAAGGCTTCAGTCACGAGTTTGTTGTCGGATTCAAGATCGGATGAAAAACACCGCGAGGAATTGCTGACCATTATTGACGAGGAAACCAACCGGCTGAACGATCTGGTGGGTGAGGCCGCCGAGATGGCGCGATTGGAAGCGGGCGAATTTGAGCTTGAATTGAAACCGCAATCGATTGCCGAGATCATTCAAGCTGCGATCCATCAGGTGAAAGGTCTGTTAAATGGCCGGCCAGTCCGTGTTCAAGTGACGGAGAATTTGCCTCCGGTGCGCGCGGATTTGGAAAGGACGAAACAAGTGCTGGTTCAGTTGATTACCAACGCTCACAATTATTCAACCGCGGGAACACCCATCACCATCACGGCGGAACTTAATGGGGACAATGTGGTGACCAGCGTGGCGGACCATGGCCCGGGGATTGAAGAATATGAGCTGGGGCTGATCTTCGACAAATTTTATCGCGGGCGGGAACAGCGATATCTTGTGCAAGGAACGGGAATGGGATTGCCCATAGCGAAGGCCATTGTTGAAGCGCACGGGGGCACGATTAGCGTGGTGAGCCAGTTGGGCCAGGGATCGGTTTTCTCTTTTACGCTGCCGGTGAGCCGCGAACAGGCGGGGCGCAGATGAGTTTGGCGACAATCCTGGTGGTGGACGATGAGCCGCAAATCCGGCGGGTGATGCGCGCATCGCTGGCCAGCCAAGGATATGAGATTACCGAAGCACGGAGCGGCGAAGAGGCGTTGGAGCAGCTGAGAGGCAAGCAGCCGGACTTGGTGATCCTGGATGTGAACATGCCGGGGATCGGCGGCTTGGAAGCCTGCCGCGAAATACGGGAGCGCTCCGATGTGCCGATCATCATGCTCACAGTCAGGAGCGGGGAGCGTGACAAAGTGCAGGCGCTGGATGCAGGGGCGGACGATTATGTGGTGAAGCCATTTGGAATTGAGGAGTTGCTGGCGCGCATACGGGCGGCCTTGCGCAGAGCGTCTGCAGCCGATCCTCTGGCACCGGTGAATTCGCCAGACCTGCAAATTGATTTTGAACGCCGGAGAGTGGTGGTGCGAGGGCAACCGGTGCGCCTGACACCCAAGGAATTTGGGCTATTGAGGCAATTGGTGGCCAATGCCGGAAAACCATTGTCGCACCGCGGCTTGCTGCAAGCGGTGTGGGGACCCGATTACGGCGAGGAGACGGAATACTTGCGGGTGTTCATCAACCAGCTGAGGAAAAAGATAGAACCTGACCCGAAGAACCCCCGATACATTTGCACGGAGCCGTGGATTGGCTACCGGTTCGAGCTTCCCGCGGCCAGCGCATCCAAAGCACGACACTGATTCCAATGGCCGCTCAGTGGAGTGGATGTCGCTGGTCGAGCTCAAGATTTAATTCAAGGACATGGACCCGCGGTTCGCCCAGAAAACCGAATTGGCGATCTTCCGTGTGATTGTGGACCAATGAACGCACCTCGCTCTCGCTGATCTTGCGCTCGCGGGCAACACGCGGAATCTGGAACTCAGCCGAGGCAGGAGAGATATCCGGATCCAGACCTGAACCCGAAGCGGTCACCAAATCAGCGGGAATTGGAGCATTGGGGTTTTCGGCTTGCAGCTTTTGGACATCCCCTGAAACACGGTCAATCAGAGTCTTGTTGGTGGGGCCGAGATAAGAGCCCCCGGAAGCCGTCGAATCGTAACCAGCTGGACCCGCGCTCGATGGCCTGGTTCGGAAATAACCTGGAGCAGTGAAGGACTGGCCAAGCAAGCGGGACCCGACCGTCTGGCCATTGACCTGAATCAACTGACCATTGGCCTGAGCCGGGAAAAAGAGTTGGGCCAAACCAGTAACAACCAGCGGATAGATCACGCCCAGAAGGACCGTGGTCACCAGGGTCATCCAAATCGAAATAAAGAGGTTTCGTTTCACGATTGTCTCACGCCAAACCAATTCGAGTGATGATCAGGTCAATCAGCTTGATACCGGCAAATGGAGCGATGATGCCGCCCAGTCCGTAGATGAACAAATTGCGTTGTAGCAGCGCCTCCGCGCCCAGCGGACGATACTTTACTCCGCGCAAAGCCAGAGGAACCAAGGCGATAATAATCAGCGCGTTAAAAATGACGGCGGAAAGCACCGCCGATTCGGACGTCTTCAGATGCATGATATTCAGGACGTTCAGCTGGGGAAAAGCTCCCGCAAACATGGCGGGAATGATGGCGAAGTACTTGGCGACGTCATTGGCGACTGAAAAAGTGGTGAGAGCGCCGCGAGTAATCAGCAATTGCTTGCCAATTTCGACGATTTCAATGAGCTTGGTGGGATTGGAGTCGAGGTCCACCATGTTGCCCGCTTCCTTGGCGGCCTGCGTACCGGCGTTCATGGCCACTCCGACATCGGCCTGAGCCAGGGCCGGGGCGTCATTGGTGCCGTCACCGGTCATGGCGACAAGCTTTCCTTTCGCCTGTTCGCTGCGAATCAATGCGAGTTTGTCCTCGGGCTTGGCCTCGGCGAGAAAATCGTCAACTCCGGCCTCCTGGGCAATTGCAGCGGCGGTGAGCGGATTGTCGCCGGTAATCATGACGGTGCGAATCCCCATGGCGCGCAACTGATCAAACCGCTCGCGCATACCGCCCTTGACGATGTCCTTCAGAAATATGGTGCCCAGGACTTTGCGATTTTCCGCGACTAACAGTGGAGTTCCACCGGCATTCGACATCCGCCGCACACTTTCCTGAACCTCGGGAGGAACGGTGCCACCCGCCTCCATGACATACTTTTCGATGGCGCTGGGCGCACCCTTGCGAATCTCGCGGTCATCGAGACTCACCCCTGACATCCGAGTGTGAGCCGAGAAAGGGATGAATGTTGCGGAATGCATAGCGATGTCGCGTCCGCGCAAGGAGTATTTTTCCTTGGCGAGGACAACCACGGAGCGACCCTCCGGCGTTTCATCCGCGAGGGAGGCCAGTTGCGCTGCGTCCGCCATCTCCATATCGGTGACTCCGGGAGCGGAGATGAACTCAGTTGCCCTGCGGTTACCAAGCGTGATGGTGCCGGTCTTGTCAAGGAGGAGTGTGTCCACATCACCGGCGGCTTCGACGGCCCGTCCGGACATGGCCAGAACATTGCGCTGAACGACGCGATCCATGCCGGCGATTCCTATGGCCGAGAGCAGGCCTCCGATGGTGGTTGGAATCAAGCAAACCAGCAGAGCAATGAGGACGAAAAGCGTCTGGGGGGCTCCGGAATAAATGGCCATGGGCTGAAGAGTGACAACGGCCAGGAGAAAAATAATGGTGAGCCCGGCAAGCAGGATGTTGAGCGCGATTTCATTTGGCGTTTTCTGGCGTTCCGCACCCTCGACCAGCTTGATCATTCGATCGAGAAAAGTCTCGCCCGGGTTGGAGGTAATCCGGACTTTGATTTCGTCGGAAAGCACGCGCGTACCGCCAGTGACCGCGGAGCGATCGCCGCCCGATTCGCGGATAACCGGGGCCGATTCACCCGTAATTGCGGATTCGTCCACCGATGCGACGCCTTCAATGACTTCACCATCGCCGGGAATGAAATCACCGGCAACAACCTTGACAATATCCCCGGCCCTGAGCTTTGACCCGGAGATCTCTTCCGTCTTGCCATCCGGCATCAGTCTTTGCGCAACCGTTTCCGCACGCGCCCTGCGCAGGGTATCCGCCTGTGCTTTTCCGCGGCCTTCTGCCATGGCCTCGGCGAAGTTTGCAAACAAGACTGTGAACCAGAGCCATAGGGTGATCTGCAATGCAAAGCTGAAACCGCGGGCGTGGGTGGCGAGACCGTAGATCAAATCCACGGAGGTGACCACCGAGCCGACTTCCACGACAAACATCACGGGATTCTTCATCAGCGTGCGCGGATTCAACTTGATGAGGCAATCCTTCATCGCACCGACGACAATATTGGAGGTCCAAAGTGATTTCTTACTTTCACCCGCACGCTTGGTCATGATGGCCTCAGAAAGTCCTTCCAGCGTGCATCAGCAAGTGCTCGAGAATCGGCCCCAAGCTGAGCGCCGGGAAAAATGTCAGGGCGCTTACAATCAAAATCACGGAAACCAGCAGCCCCGCAAAGAGAGGAGTCGTTACCGGAAATGTGCCGGCGGATTCAGGAACGATCTTTTTGCGGGCCAGATTGCCGGCAATGGCCAACACGGGGATAAGCATGAAGAACCGGCCCAGAAGCATGACGACCGCTGTGGAAACGTTGTACCAGAGGGAGTTCCAATTGCCGCCGCCGAATGCCGACCCGTTATTTGCCGCCGAGGAGGTGTAAGCGTAGAGAATCTGTGACAGCCCGTGCGGCCCGGGGTTCGATATTCCCGCCTTGCCATAGGGCGTCACCACGCCGATAGCCGTGAATACCAATATGATCAGTGAGAAAACGAGCACCGAAAGCATGGCCATCTTCACGTCGTAGGCCTCGATTTTCTTGCCGAGATATTCCGGAGTGCGACCGACCATGAGGCCGGCGATGAATACGGACAATATGATCATCACCACCATGCCGTAGAGACCCGAACCGACACCGCCGAAGACTACCTCACCCAACATCAGGTTAATGAGGGGAATCATGCCGCCGAGTGGAGTGAATGAGTCGTGTTGGGAATTGACCGCACCGCAACTGGTGTCGGTTGTAACCGTGGCAAAGAGAGCGGAATTCGCGACTCCGAAACGAACCTCCTTGCCCTCCATGTTTCCGCCGGGTTGAAGAGAACTGGCAGATTGGTCCACCCCTTTGAATAGGGCATTTCCTTGCGATTCCGCTGCATAGACACAAACCACGGCCACGACAAAAAGCGAAGCCATGGCGGCCCACACCGCCCATCCGTGCCTCTGCGAACCGGTCATCCGACCGAGCGTGTACGTTAAACCTGCCGGAATGGAAAAGATCAGGAGCATCTCCATGAAATTGGTGAGCGGAGTGGGATTTTCGTAAGGATGGGCGCTGTTGGCATTAAAAAAACCGCCGCCATTGGTTCCGAATTCCTTGATGATTTCCTGCGATGCGACGGGCCCCTGGGCGATCACCTGATCGGTGACCGTGACGGTAGCCGTCTTTCCATCCGAGGCGGTTTGCTGCACGGTTTGCGGGTTGAGCAAACGCGCTGTATCGTAAGGCTTGAAATTCTGGACGACCCCTTGAGAAACCAGCACAAGCGAACCAACCAGACAGACCGGGAGCAAAATCCACAAAATACATCGCGTAAAATCCACCCAAAAATTGCCCAGCGTATCTTTTTCCCGGCGGGCAATACCGCGGATGACGGCGATCGCCAACACGATTCCGACAGCAGCCGAGGTGAAATTGTGGTAGGCGAGACCCGCCATCTGAGTGAAGTAAGTCATGGTGGTCTCGGGAACATAGGACTGCCAATTGGTATTGGTCGTGAAAGACGCCGCGGTATTGAATGCAACGTCGGGCGGTACGCCTGCCAATCGTTGCGGATTCCAAGGCAGCCAATACTGCAGCCGTTCAATGAAGAAAAGAAGAAGCATTGAAACGAAGCTGAAAAGCAACATGGCAACGGTATATTCCGTCCAGCGCATCTCCCGGGTTTCGTCCACTCCAGTGAGGCGGTAAAGGATCCGCTCGATGGGGCGAAGGACGGGATCGAGGAAAGTCTTTTCGTTGGAAAACACTCGCGCCATGTAAGCGCCGAGCGGCTTGGTGATTACCAGGACCACCAGCAAGAAGAGTCCGATCTGAAACCAGCCATTGGCAGTCATGGTCAGAATTTCTCCGGCCAAAGCATCGCCGCCACCAAATAACCCAACAACAGCACGCATATGGCGAGAACAATGATGTTCCCAAGCATCTTGGAGGACTCCCTACTTCAATCGCTCACATCCGCGGACATAGATGACCGAAAGCGTAAAAAAAACCACTGTTGCGATTACAAAGATTATGTCGAGCATTGATCTACTTACCTCACCCAAGCCTTTTCCAAATGCGCGGAGGAAATCGCAGGCGCAGTGAACTGTGCCTGCGATCCCTCAACAAACCTTTAGAATTTCACAAGCAGCGCCAAGTTGATCCGGCTCTCATCCTTCCGCAGGTCGGGCGTAAACCCGGGCACCAGCACTCCGGGCGTGCCAGTGTTCCCTCCCACAGGTGTCACGCCTCCCGGCCCGGCGAAGTAAGGAACGTTCGCATGGCGGTAGTCGTACTCCCACCGGAAAGTAATGAATTGTGCCGGCATGTAATCAAAGGTCGCGGAAGCATCCCAGGCCTTAAACGGATCGCCGGGGTTTCCAGTGAAGTACGGTGTTCCGGTGATTGCCGTGGCTCCATTGATGGGCGGGACGAGAACCAGGTAACGTCCCGGATTGTTGATCATGCCGCCGCCGATGGTCAGACCGAATTTATCCCTATCAAACCAGAAGCGATGGTAGGCCATGAAACCCAAAAAGCTCTGTTTGGGGCAATTGGTGTTGCCAGCAACTGGAATACATCCGCCTCCCTTCCTGGTTCCAAAACAGCTCACCCCGCCGCCGTATTCGCATCCGGCGTCGCCGGTTAAAGTGAATGCCATCTTGTCCAAGAAGTTGTCCTTCTGGTCGTAATATTTCACCTCCACGCTGTAATCTGCGTGGATCCTGGAGCGGGCGGGGATCCCCAGCGTGTCAGTCCCGAGACCATAATTGTTGAATATGAATCTCAACCGGCCATTGGGTCTCCACTCAATCTGCCCTCCTGCTCCGGGATAGTGGTTAAATTTTCCGTACGACTGCCAACCGTTGATAAACCAGGGCTCGAACTTCAACTTGTCGGTTGGGAAAATCTGAACGCGAACGCCTTCAAAGAACCAAGGTGTGTTGGAAGAAACATAGGACGGCTGGTAAGCCCAGTTGTCAAAATTGTAGTAGCTGAACAGCCCGATGTAGGACATGAAGATGCCGGCATCCACGTTGACGCCGTGCAGCACATTGAAGTGATACCCGCCGTAAGCCTCGGAAATATAGCGATACGCATCGGCCAGATTCCATTGGCCGACTCCCGGGCTTCCGTCATTCCTCGGCGTCATCGTGGAATACATCCCGAATTGTGTCATCAATCTCCCGCGGACATTTCCGACGTGGAAATCCCCGCCGACGCCCAACTGCTGGAGTTGCACCTCGCCGGTTCTTCCGCTCTCGGAGGAACCAACAAGAGTGTGGTCCGATGGATGATTAAAATCTTCGATGTAGCTCACGTCCGCTCGGAATTCCGGGGTGAAAAACTTTGTATCCATCGGCGATTCTGAAGTTCTACTACTGCCATTCAGCCAGGTAAAATCGGCGAAGGCGAACGGTTCGGTTGGGGCGGGTTTAGTCTGGTCGGCTTGAACCACCACAGACTTGCTCGACGAAATTGCGCTTGAGGTCGCTGGCACAACGCCGGAAGCCGGCGGTTGAGAGATGGGAGCCACATCAGCCGTCGTTGCGGACGATCCTGCCGGGGCTGGCGTTGGCGCATCCCCGCTCTGTTCCTTCAAACGAGCTTCCAGCTCCTGAATCCGCGCGCGCATCTGCTCAAGCTCCGCGAGGATTTCGGCGGTAGTGGGTTTGGCTGAGGTCTTTGAAGCGCTGTCGTCCTTGACCGTGGCTCCTGCGGGCGGAACCGGGGGCGTTTTGTCGTCATGGACCACCGACTGGCCATTGCTGGGGCTCTGGTTGCTCTGAGAATAGCTTGGAGCTTGCCAGGCCAGCAGTCCGAGCAAACAAGCGGCAACCGCGACAATTAATCTCCTGTGGATATTGGTCATGGAAATTCTCCCCTCAAAATGGGTTGTTCGTAGATAAACCAGAACGCCGACCGCTGGATTAGAGCTGGATATGCATGCTCCGCAAAGAATCACACCGCAGGGCCACTTCTTTCCCCCGATGTGAAAACTTACTCCCAAACTCATTAGGGTGCCATAAGGAGTCCATAAAGATTTTGTAAGCAAGGGTTCCGGTCCACCGGCCGAAGTGCGCAGCAGGTGGACCTGTTGTTCCTATAGGGCGGGCTTGGTCGCGTGCTGAGGATGTCGTGCAGGTGCGCGGCGAGGGATTTCGCGCGAAAGCCTGCGGAGCCAGCGCAGTTCGACTTTCATCTGCTGAATGACCAGCGTGACCATCCAAATCGCCTCGTGATACTTGTGCCCTACCTCCTTGTGGATTCCGCGAATTGTGGCTTCCTCTCGGGCGAGCTCCGATTCCAGAAATTCCCCGCGGCGCGCCAACTGTTTCCGAAACACGCCCGGACGCGCCTGCCAGGAGAGCGCCAGCCAAGTGCCGAACACAGGGAGATCGCGGCCCGTTGTCCAGTCTTCTCGCTCGAGCGCATCCGCGAGAGCCGTGCGGCCCTTGGCAGTAGTGACGAACACGCGGCGCTCCGGCCCGGCGGCAGGCTCGTCGCTTCCAGCGGTGTGAATCAGTCCAAGGTGAGAGAGCTTCTCCAGCGAGTAATAAACCTGGGGGCGGGAAATTCCCGCCCAATCGCGCACCTGCCTTCGCTCCAGCTCGAGGTTGGCCTCGTAGCCGTGCATGGCGCGCTCCGCAAGAAGACTGAGCAACACCAGGTCCGGCGTGGTGAGAACGCCTTCCTTCCTAGCGCGCATCGCGTTCCTTTCGTTTGCGGCTCCAATACCACCAGTTGCATTGCTCCGCGGGAAGCTGCGGATTTTTCGCCTGCGCTACGGCGGCGGAGAAAGTGTCCAGGCAGCAGACGTCGACATGCTGCTTCAGGACGCGGCAGAGTTTATCGTAAAGTTTCCTGGGATCCTGACGTGCAAGCTGGGAAATGGTGTGGATGCCCAGCAGGTCGAAATCCCGGAGCATCGCGGGGCCGATGGATACCAGGTCTTGCAAACGGCGTTGCTCTTTTTTCATAACAATCTCCTTGACAGGAAAAGGATGGTCCCGTACTCTCAACTAGTCTAAATGAGACTAGCTCATTTGGCAAGGAGAAAATTCAACATGCGCATCTCAATTGTCGCTCTCTCGCTCGCCGCATTATTCTTCGCCCCGCTGCACACCGTGCGGGTACATCAGGAAAAGGAGAAGACCATGTCCGTGAAGAAAGCAACCGCTGTGCTGTTTGTGGAAGATGTGGAGCCCTGCATGAAATTTTGGGTCGACCGCCTGGGCTTTGAGAAAACTGTCGAGGTGCCCGACGGCAATAAGCTGGCGTTCGTTATCCTCAAAAAGGGCGACGTGGAATTGATGTACCAGAGCTATGCCAGCGTCGAAAAGGACGTACCGGCCCACGCGCAGTTGGCGCGGAAGGGTCCCACGTTCTTGTACGTGGAGGTGGACAATCTTGACGAGGTCATCGCGGCGATGAAGGGCGTTGATGTTTCCATGCCAGTGCGCACGACATTCTATGGCTCGAAGGAAATCGGATATAAAGATCCGGGAGGCCACATGATCACGTTTGCGCAGTTGGGCGTCGTGCCGCACCAGTGACAATTGTTTGCAGCCGCCGGATTTCGGGGCACGAAATGAGTGCCCCGATGGCACATTCAGATCTGTATGAAACCCCGGTTAATGCCGCTCAATCAATTCCCCGACTGATTCAGTGCGGTCTGGGTTGAAGGTATGTCCTTGAACGCGAAATGCGTCCTGAGATCCTCATAAGGCTTTCCGCCCAACTCGGCATAGGGATAGACGAAATAATTCAGGCGATCGCCGGTCTGCGCGGGTGACAACCTGATGTCCCGCCCCGTCGAGAATTGGACTCGGTTGAAACAGTGCGCGCCAAAGAAGTAGTCGCGCTTGTCGGGGTGCTTCCAGCCTTCGGAAGCATCAATGGGAATCCATCCGATACCATCGAGATAGAATTCCGCCCAGCAGTGATAACCGGGAATGTCGCTCGCAGTCTTATCCTCCGGCAGGGGAAAGCCAATTTCAAAACGAGCAGGAATTCCGGCCACGCGAGCCATGCCGATGAATAGCGAGTGAAAGTCAGTGCAGTTGCCGCGCTTGGCGGTGCAAGCCCACATCGCGTCGCCATGTCCCCACCCGGTGCCGGACTTGTCGTATTTCATGGTGGCGAGGACGTAGTCATAAAGTTTACGGGCTTTTGCGAGCGGGTCGGAGATGCCCTGTGTCTGCTCTTGTGAAAGTTTCGCGATCGTGTCGTTGAGCGGAATGAGATTGTCGGGTTGAAGGTAACGCTCGCGCATTTCGGGCGAGAGAGTTTCGCCGGATAAGGCCGATGCATTTACGAGAGAAACTTTGTGCTCCCGTCTGGTGGCGACAAAATGCATTTCGACCGTGAAGCCTCTGGCGGCCTGTTGGGCGGATGGGGCGAAGTAAGCCGACCGGTCGCCATATTCAGATTCGCTCGCCTCCGTGTGTGATATCGAGCTAACTATTTTCAGGCCGGAGATCTGCTGAAAAGCGTCGTCCGGAGGCAAAGGAATCCATAGTCGCAGAGGCCCGCTACCGGAAGGCTGCGGAGGAACGGTCACCTCGTATGTGAATTCAAAATGGCGGGATGGGATTTGAGAAGGGCCGTCTCCTCGGGCAGGGGACATCATTGAGGTAATGATTGCCAGCATGACTACCGGAGTACTGAGAAGAAGGCGGAGATGCAGATTGCCTTTCATAAGATTCCCATCCAAGGAGGATCGAGCGCGTAAATCGCGTCCCGAAGATTTTGATGCAACCCACTGCAGAATCTGAAAAGCGAGAAAGAGTCTACTACAGATGACTGGCGACCAAGAACTACGGAGATAGGCGAGAGCCGCGCCGCAAATTATGCCGGACTTGCAATTCCGGCAAATGTGGCTGGACCCGCAAATTAGTGGCGCGCCCGACTGGAGTCGAACCAGCGACCTTGTGCTTCGGAGGCACACGCTCTATCCATCTGAGCTACGGGCGCGCAATTTGCACCGCAGGTGAATTCGCGGGGGGCAACGCAAGGATTGTAGCGCGGATTGATGTGTCAGGCCAACGCGAGGAAGGCTGCTAGTTCTGCTTTGGATTCCCGCGCCAGGTCAGATTACTGAATCGCTTTGGACGTTTGAGGCGGGATTCGGCGAGATCATCAGCAACCGCGGCGGTTGATATGGCCCGATCGCGGGCAAGATTGAGAACCCGCCGGGTGCGGTCGTAAATCTTCGCGATACTGGTCATGCTTTCGGAGCGCCCCAACATGAAATACTCTGCGCCACGAATTAGACCACCCGCGTTCACCAGATAGTCCGGCGCGTATATGATGCCGCGATGAGCCATCGCCTCTCCGGCATCCGGGCCTGCGAGGATGTTGTTGGCGGAGCCGCAGACAATTCGGGCTTGAATCTGGGGAACCGTTTTGAGGGAAATGACTCCGCCGAGCGCACAGGGCGCAAGCACATCGCAATTCGCGGAAAGAATTTCATCCGCCTGGGCGACGCGCGCTCCCAGTTCACCGGCGACTTTGGCAACGCGCGTGGGGTCAATGTCCGCGAGAATCAGTTCAAACCCTTCCCGGTGCAGAATGCGCGCGAGCAGGTGACCGACGCTCCCGACACCCTGAATTGCAACGCGTATTTTGCCGGAAATTCCTGCGAACTCGAGGCACGCGCGCATCCCATGCCAAACTCCGATGGCCGTATGCTCGCTGACATCGCCCAAATCGGGAGACGGTTCGCGTGCGACGAACCGCGTGGTGGACGCGATAGCGGCAAGATCCGCGTCAGCGATGCCGACATCCCGCGCACAAAAATAGCGGCCTGACAGGCTTTCCACCATACATCCGAAATCCGCGAAGGCTTCCTGCCTGCGCAAGCCATCGTGCAGCAAGATGACTGTCTTGCCGCCGCCGCAAGGCAACTCGGCGAGCGAGGCTTTGTAAGTCATGGCGCGCGAAAGGAGGAGCGCATCGGTGAGAGCGGCATCGTCGTTTTCATAGCGCCAGATGCGGACGCCGCCAAACGCGGAGCCTAACGTTGTATCGTGAATAGCAAGAAAGCCGCGGAGCCCCGTAGCGTTATTGTTGAAGGCAATGACTTGCTCGTGCTCGCCAAGCCGCTGGAACATTTCCATCAGAGTGAACTTTGCTGGATGGGGCACTGCCCGTCAACGGCCAATGTGGCCGCAAAGGCGGAAATCACTGCCAGGAGAAAAGCAACGGCCCCGCAGGCCAAATTGTCACGGCATGCGGGGCCGCGCACAGAGGCGGGCCGACCTTACTGCCTGCCGGGAATATTCTTCGGTGGATTCTTCTGCAACTCCTGCTTGAGAGTTTCGATGGCCTTTTCAAGCTGTGCGTCGCGTCCGGCAAGATCGTCGGGAGGAGTATTATCCACCCAAACATCGGCAGGGACGCCGTAGTTCTCGAGGTTGTAGCCCTCGATGTCCCACAGACCGGTGCCCGGGGTTCGCACCATTTCGCCGTCAATCAGCCGGTACGCGCCCGTACCAATCACGGAGCTATTGCTGTTTGTGCCGACCGTCTTGCCGAGCCCGAGGCGGCGGATGCCGTCAGGGAAAACCTCGGCGTCGCTGAAGGAACGCTCATTTTCCATGACCACAATCGGCCCGAAGAACGCGCGTTGCGGCCGGGTGACATAGGTCGAATCGCGGCCGCGCGTGAATTGATACTGGTGCTGCTCAAGGATTTCGAGCAGCTCCTGATCAATTCCACCGCCGCCATTGAAGCGCTGGTCAATGATCAGCGCTTTCTTGAAGTGGTTGTCGGAAAGATCGCGCTCAAATTTCGCAAGCGAGGGCGCATTCATGGCGCGAATGTGCAGGTAGCCGATTTCGCCGTTGGTCATTTTTTCGACCAAGGCCGTCCGGTCAGCCACCCACTTTTCATATTGCAGCGTGGTGTTGGCCATGGCATTGACGGGCGTGATGCGCACGGTCCAAGCACCATCGGCGGCCGGGCGAGAGTTCACCAGGAACTCAAACTTGCGGCCCGAGGCCATGTTGTAATACTTCCAGTAATTGTCGCCGGAATGGAGCACCGCTCCATTTACAGCAATGATGAAGTTGCCGGAGGCAATCTTGATGAAATCGTGGTCGGCCGGCCCCCCCTTGTAAATGGTGGTCACTTTGTAGAAGCCGGAAGAATCCGGAACGATTTCGAATCCGGGATATCGCGTTTGCAATGCGTCACGGTTCGGATCGCCGCCGCCGCTCATGCCGGTGTGCGATGCGTTCAGCTCGCCAATCATTTGCAAGGTTACGTTTTGCAGCTCCTGACGGTCGCCGACATCCGGCAGCAGCGCCTCATACACCTGTTTGTAGTGGTCCCAATCCACGCCGTTCATCTTTCCGTCGTAGAAGCGATACTTCATGGTGCGCCAGGCCTCTTCAAAGATTTGCTTTCGCTCGGCCTTTTCGTCGACTTCAACGCGAACGGTGAAGGTTACGCGCCGGCGCGCGGCGGATGATTCACTTCCACCGGCAGCAGCTCCCCCAGCTGCGCCCCCTCCGCCTGCTGCGGCTCCTGCGCCACCCGTGGCTGCGGCAGCGCGCACGGACCAAATCCCATTTCGCTCCAGAAAATATAGCGTGGCGCCGTCGCGCGAGAATTGAAGGCTTGAAATTCCCCCTGCACCCGCGCCTGCCGCTGCCGGAGGAGCATTTTCATCCTCCGCAGGCGGCGCGGACTGGGACAACCGCCGCAACGCCGAGCCATCAGCCTGAATGACGTAAAGCGTGGGGCTTGGGCGCCCTTCCACATCCACGGAGGCCACGAAGGCGTAGCTGCGGCTGTCGGGAGAGGGGACGACGGTCATGATGCTGTCCGTCAAATGGGTGACCTGAGTGATTCGCCGGTCCATACCGTTGAAATCAATCTTGGTTTCGGGCGGAGCTGCGGGAGCGCCGGCTCCTCCACCCCTTCCACCGCGACCAGCGGCTACCATGGCGCGGGCCTGCTCTTCCGTGTCAACGTCGCGCGACATGGTGTCGGCATCCTCTTGCGCGAGCGACAAACTGTAAACGACAGCAACATTGGTGCGGAGCGTTGCGGATCCGCCCTGCACATATCCGCCCAGGAAGATCAATTTCTTGCCGTCTGGCGTGAAGCGTGGATCATAGCTGCTGAATTGCAGGTCGTCGGGCAAGCGGTGCTCTTCCCCACCGGCTGCTGCGACGAAATAAACATGCTGGCGCAGTTCGTGGTCCGCCTTGGAGTATGCGATCCACATTCCGTCCGGAGATACGGTCACGCCCGATATGCCGCTCGAATCATTTGTTGCCAGCGTGCGCATCTGCCCCGATTCGGCGTTAACCAAATTGAGCTTGTGGTCTGAGGTCGTGTAAAGGAACGACTTGGAGTCGGGCATCCAGTTGATCGTGAGTTTTTCGGAGTCTGCGTCGGAGAGCAGCTTCGCTCCAGCGCCATCTGTCGTGGCAACCCATACCTCGGGCCGGCCAGTCTGATCGCTCACATAGGCGATCCACCTGCCATCGGCCGACCAGCGCGGATCCGTTTCGCGGAAGTAGGAGTTGGTCACACGCGTGACATCGCCCCGGTCGGTGGCAATGGTAAAAACTTCACCGTGTGTGGAAATCACGGCGCGCAAGGTTGAAGGTGAGAGGTCGTAGCTATCCGTCTCTCCGTTGATGGTCAGGACGCGGAAGTTGTTGGATTTGTCGTCCGCGGAAATATCGATTTTCACTTCACTGGCACGACCACTGGCGACATCGAGTTTCCAAAGACCGAAATTTTCCTCGAAAACAATTACCTTGCCATCGGAGGAAATCGAAGGGAAAAACAGCGAGCCGTCGGTGAAGTGCGTCACCTGCGTAGGCGTGCCGCCACTGTCGGAAATTTTGTAGAGATTGTAGGTGGATTTCCAAACCTTGGGATCGCCGGCCTTGGCCATCACATTCCTGTCGGACACAAAATAGATCGTTCCATCGGGGGCGTATTGCGGCCAGGAATTGTAGGGCTTCATCTGGTCGTCAACATCCGTGTCCAGGATGCGTTTGTAGGTCCTGGCCTTGATATCCATCACCCAAAGGTCCGTCGCGCCGCTCCCGCGATAGTGCTTGCGCCACCAGATGGGCACGTGCCGGTTGAAAGCAAATTTCGATCCGTCGGCAGAGTAGCTGCCCCAATAACCGGCATCGGTGGGCATGGTCTGTTCCAAGCCTCCGTCGATGGAAACTTGAAACAGATTAGCTTGCCCGGGGAATCCGCTCCCGCGCGGCGAAGTGAAGATGACAAATTTGGAATCGCGCGACCATCCCACGACGGTGTCCGGAGATGAATTAAACGTAAGCTGCCTGGCTTCGCCGCCTTCCGAAGGGATTACAAAGACATCGTTATTGCCGTAGCGGTCCGAGGAAAAAGCGATCCACTTGCCGTCCGGTGAAAAGCGTGGGAACTCATCGTGCGAAGCATTCACGGTCAGCCGGCGAGGATTTGAGCCGTCCTCGTTCACCACCCAAATGCTGCCGAGGTAGCCCAAAACAATTTTGCCGTTGTGGTAGTCCGGCGTGCGCGGGATATGAATCGTTTTCGACCAGCCCGCCGATGCAGCAAATGAGAGAAGCAACGACAAAACCAGCGCGATGCGCTTGTTCACGTGAACCTCCTGAAATGTGGAAAAGGATGGCAACCATGCACTCGGGAATCACGGCACGGCCGTCCCCTGTGTCCGGGCAAATTCTTTCGCCTGTAGAGACGCGCAGTCGCGCGCGCGGGTTTCAACTGGTGGATGCGGGCTCCGGTACCGGACCCCCCTCAGCCTTTCGCGAGCGAGGCTATGTGTCTGGCGAGCTTTTCAATCTCCTCGGATTTGTGGACCAGATCGAGAGAGAGCACTTTTGTGGAATCCGTTTTCTCCACTTCCAGTTTCAGATCTTCAGCCATCTTGGCCAGCTGGACGACGTTCTGACGCATGTCTTTCTGGGCTTCGGTGAGAGACATTCGAGGAACTGCGAGTGGATTGGTCTTGCCATCATTGGGCTTGTTCGAGGGCGAAGGCGGCATGCCATCGCCGGCTTGTGATTGGCCTGTCCCCATTCCAGGTCCGGTGCCATTGGCCCCTGGATTCCCATTGCCAGATGTAATATCACGGTTTCCCATCCCGCTACCCATTCCCGGCCCGTGCATGGGGACGGTTTTATTGGAAGGCGGTGGATTTTGACTGGGAACTCCCTCGGCGGTCACAAATCGGGCGGCGAGAAGGGCCAATGCACTCCCGGGAATAATTCTAAGAAAACTCCTGCGTGAATTCTCTGAAATCATACCCACCCCCAACCGGCTCGCCGTGTCCGTTCGTGCTTGGGTGGCGGCGTCTGGCCGGATGCTATAGACTTATCCCGCCTATAACACCCTTATTGTATGACCAATCTCCTCTCCCGATGGACAGAATTTGGAGCGCCGGGGTTACGCATAGCCGGCACGCTGCTGCTGGCCATCCTGCTCATCCGGCTGCTGAAATCATTCACGAAAAGGCTGGTACAAAAAGCCGGGACGGATTCAACAGGGCGCGCCGCACGAATGCGCGAGCAGCAAACTCAAACGTTCGCGGGAATACTTTATAGCGGTGGGATGGGTCTGATCGCTGTGGTGGCAATTCTGATGACTCTGTCGGAATTGCATTTCGACATCAGGCCGGTTGCCGCCGCAGCGGGGCTGGCCAGCCTGGCGCTGGGAATCGGCGCGCAGGGTCTGGTGCGCGATGTCATCAACGGCTTTTTCATCGTATTTGAAGATCAATTCGTGGTGGGCGATACAGTGCGAATCGGGGAGGTCCTGGGACGCGTGGAACATATCACGCTACGCCGCACGGTTCTGAGGGATCCGCAAGGCGCGATCATTACGATGCCCAACGGGCAGATTCAACAGGTGGCCAATTTGAGCCGGGATTGGGCGCAGGTTTTCTTGAGCATCACGGTCGCGCCCGATGCTCCGTTGAATCCTCCTCTCGCCGCTCTGGATCGTGCCGCCTCGGGGCTTCGCGCCGATGCGGCGTGGTCCGCGGCCCTTGTAGATGGTCCTCGCGTTCTGGGAGTGGACTCTTTGGGCCCCAGCGGCGCAAAGCTTCTGGTGCAAGTCCGCACGGCCCCAAACCGCCAGGACGACGTGGCGCGCGAACTTCGGCGGCGGATCAGCGCACAATTTGAAAAGGAAGGAATTCGCACCAGCGGCGTGCAACAAGTCGAGGTGCGTTATGCGGCTAAATCAGAAAAGGAGAATAAAAATGGGCCAAGTGAGTCATGAACAAGCAGACCTGCTTTTGAAGCTTTATGATTTGCGCCGGGAGGCGAAATTGCGCGAGGCGCGTTCGTGGTACATGGCGGAGTTCCAGGCCAACTCACCCGAGGAACTAATGCAGAAATATCCTCCGAACAGCACCCAGAACGCACAAATGCGAATGGTAATCGGCTACTGGGAAATGGCCTGCGGCTTCGTGAACCGAGGGCTGATTGACGACGAAATGTTTTTTGAGAGCAACGGCGAATTCTGGTTTGTGTATGAAAAAATCCGGCCGATCCTGCCGGGACTGCGGGCAATGTTCGGCAATCCCATAGCGTTCAAACATTTGGAAGCGGCGGCTGGGCGTCTGGAACAACACTGGAACCGGGTCGCACCGGGAATGGCCGAGTACCACCGGAAGCGATTGGCGCAGATGCGCGAGCAGGCCGCTAAGGCAGCTCATTAAAGCTCATGACGAGGGTTATGGCGTTACCGGCTGTGCGATTTGGAGTTGGGTGTTGACGCCCTGTTGGGCCATCTCGACCCGGTTGTGTCCATTCCCCTTTGCCTGATAGAGAGCCTTGTCCGCAGCGCGAACAAGAGCATCAGCGGTCAGCGCGGAGGCACCGGTGCTCGACGCGGCGCCCCCGGGAATATCGGAGCGCGACTTTCGAGACGTTCTCAAAGATATTGGCGAATCGCAACCCAGGCCGCTTGAATCAACGATGTCACAATCACTGTCGATGGGCTCGTCGATGGCACACCGCACAAAGGGTGACTAGATTCTCCTCGGCGTCCCCTCCCAATTGGCTTCGAAATTGAAGGTGATGAACTTGCAGGGTCTCCAATGCTCCACAGTTCTGACACCGCCAGCCGTCTCGCTCCAGGATTTCGCGGCACAATCGCCGATATTCTTCCGATCGAAGCTTGAGTCTCGGCCGCTTGGTTCTGTTGTCGATCAAGAATTAAGTCCCAGGTGTTCGATCAGTTGATTTCGACGAGTCGGTGAAAGCAGATTGATCAGCCGGTTCAGGGAGGACACCAGGGCGTTCTCGTCCCCGTTTTCCAAGCTCACACCCGCTATAAAATCAGCGCAGATCATTTCCAGGCAATAGCTTCTGGACCGATCACTCCCCAGCATCAGGGCGGCCTTCTCGAGCGCCTCCTCAATCACCGGTAACTGACTCTTGTAAGCTTTGAAGTACAGGATTTCCCAGGGCTCGGATTCTTTTCCGGTCAGGTGTCGGTCGACCTCACGCTTGAAGTCATCCTTGGACATCTGGGTTGCTTTGTGCAACCAGGTTGCACTGTCGAATTCCTCTCCGTCCCTCCGGGCCACCTTGGTCAATTCCGTGGCTTTGGT
>Ga0209415_10001251_pt1 | contig 48545 bp, 39 predicted proteins | sample PeaSoiSIISIP2007_FD_187696 | JGI IMG/M metagenome (GOLD analysis project Ga0209415, IMG submission 187696) | Peat soil microbial communities from Weissenstadt, Germany - SII-SIP-2007 (SPAdes) (version 2) | ecosystem: Environmental > Terrestrial > Soil > Wetlands > Peat | place: Germany... | reverse complement strand
TGGAGGGAGGGTTAGCAAGGGTCTATAGCAAAGCGCTGGTCGAGGCGAACAAGAAGATTTGTCGAAGGCAGGATAGAGTCCCGAGGCGTTGGGTTGATTTATCCGGTTGGCGGTAAGCCCGGAGCCCGAGCAACGATCGCGCATTGTGACCCGCAAGGAAGCAATGATGTCAGGTCGGCAAGGGTCTAAAGCGAGCTACTGGCCGAGACGAATGATCCCAACATCACCTCGGGATTCTTATTGCTGATTGTGCGGCCAGTGGCTAGTGGTCGGCGGCGACGTGCCCTCCCCAACAGAACGCGTTACTTGCCAAGTCTTGGACTGCTAGTCACTGACCGCTGCTCACTGATCCTCATGGTCCTTCTTGCACCTTTAGCCTCTCACTCGGTACCAGCCGGGTACGATAAATCGAGCTGGTCGCGGCGACCTCAGCCACCACATCCACGTTGAGCTCATAAACTCCATACGGCAGGTTTTCGCCAAAAGGAATTTCCTGTTCGAGGGTGTTGTTCTTCAGCGAAAAGTGCTGATAGCCGATCGCAGTGGCTCGGCCAATCTCGTTCACCGCCAGCGCAATCATCGTGAGATCGAAATCCTGCTCCGTCTGGTTGGAGACCACAATGGAACCTTCCACTCTTTGGCCGTTGACCTTGGGATAGCGCCCCCACCGTGCCAGCAGAGGAGCCACTACCGTCAACACCAGCGGCTGCTTCTTTTGGTAGGCCGGTTTTCCGCTGTCCGTCACCGTGACCACGAAACGAAACTCGCCCGTTTCGCTGGGAGCTCCGTTGAGAACGCCTTCCCGGCTCAGCATGACGCCGGCAGGCAGCGCGCCCTCCGTTACTTCCCAGCTCAGAGGCATCACTCCGCCTTGAGCCTGCAAGCGAGTTTCATAATGCTGGCGAAGGTATGCCTTAGGAAGGTTTACGGTGCGAATCACGAGTGGCTCGCCGGTGGCAGCGCCCTGCTGTGCGGCAACAACACTGGCGAGTACACATGAACCGCAGAGCAAAAAAAGGCGAGCGTAGTCTCGCCAATTGGTGAGTCGCGTCTCGAACGGTAGCGCCACACATCGGATTATAATAGGCGCCCCTCGGAAAAAACCGCCCAGTGTGCGAAAGGCGCATCCAAGAACCCCGGCTTCACCTGGATCCATGCAGGAACTCATCCACCGCCTCGATGAACATTCGCGGCTGGTCCACGAAAGTCATGTGCCCCGATTTGGGGAAAATCACCAGCTTCGATCCCGCAATCTTTTCATGCATGACCTGCGACATCGAAGGATCGGACTCATCGTGATCACCAACCAGAATCAGTGTCGGCACCTTGATCGACGACAGCCGGTCGGTGTATTCCATGGATTTTAAGTTGCCGTCAATCACGAACTCTCCGTGCGCGCCCCACATTTCGCGGTAAAGATCCCAGGACATTTTTCCGTTGTCGACCGGATCATAGTTGGGATCGGGATGGTTCTGGTAAAGATAAGGAAAATAGCCTTCGCCCCAGGCAGCAATCATATAAGCGTCGGTATAGCGGCTCTTGCGATAGTCCTTGCCCTGCCCGAAAAGTCCGGCTGCTTCGAGCGCATCAATGCGCTGCCGCAGTTCGGGAGTCATGTTCTGCTTCATCCGCACGAAAACTTCGTTCAGGGCTTTGGTGCTCGACCACGTGCTGCCCAGAATCAGGTGAGTCAGGTTGCTCTGATACTTGAGAGCGTAGGCTTCGACCAGCGCCCCACCGTAGGAGTGACCGAGCAGGTTGATCTTGCCCAGTCCCAGCGTCTGGCGCACTGCCTCGATATCTTCCACCATGTTCTCGATGGTGTAACCGGAGGGATCTTCCAGCTTTTGCGAGCGGCCCGAGCCGCGCTCATCAATGAAGATGACTTTGTTGTGTCGCGCCAAAGGGAGCAGATAGGGCAGGAAATAGTCGTGCGACGCTCCCGGGCCGCCATGAATAATTACGAGCGGTTCGCCTCGGCCGACGGCCATGTAGTAAATCATGATGCCGTTGGCGTCTACGAATCCTTCCTGGAGGGCGTAAACATCGGAATTTGACGCGTTCCCCGGGGGTGCTGATTTGCCAGCTTGAGCGCTGGCGGAGGTCAAGAATCCTGTCATGCCTAGAACAATTAAGAACAGTCTGAGGTTTTTCATGGCCCGGCCATCCTAATCTGCGGGCCCCGTCAGGAGCAACCGGCTACGAGAGCCAGGTAGTGGCTCAGTATGGAAATGTGTTGTCCCTGGTGCCGGCGTCATCCCGAACCGCGGCGTAGTTCAGCCGCGGGAGGGATCTCGCGAGTACTGCAGCCGGGCCGCTGCGCGCGAGATCCCTCGCTCCGCCTGAAAAACGGCTTGGCTCGGGATGACTCCACCGAAAAACATGGACAAAAATTCGACCTGAGCCACTACCGAGAACCATCACCCCTCGACGCCCCCGCCGCCCGCACGATAAGCTAGATGGTTTCCCAGCGGAGGTCGGAAGCATGCGTGAGGCGGTCGCCAAGCTGTGGCCGGAGATTCAGTGGATCGAGAGGCCGAAACTACGCGAGCAAGTGACCCAGACCTGGATCATGGCGCTGGAGCGCAGCCCGCTGAAACCCGAGGATCTGAATCGCATTCCGTTCACGCTGCTGGTGCCCAACTGCCCCGTCACCTTTATGGAGCACAAGCGTTGCGTGGTGCACATCGCGCGCCAGAGCGCCGAAGCCATGCAGGAATTTATGGGCCGCAGCCTGCCGATTGACCTGGACACGGTGATCGCCGGCGCAATTCTGGCCGATGTTGGCAAGCTGCTCGAATATGAACTCGGCCCTGACGGCAAAAGCCGGCAAAGCGAACGTGGCGAGGCATTGCGGCATCCGTTTACCGGTGTCGCGCTGGCGTTGGAGTGCGGCGTGCCCGACGATGTGTGCCACATTATTGCTGCACATGCCGCCGAGGGTGATCTGGTGAAGCGTACGACCGAGGCGTATATCGTGCATCACGCCGACTTCATGGCATTCTTGCCTTTCAAGAATCCGAAGAACGTGAAGGTGAAATAGAGGAGCGCATCTTGTCTGCCACTAAGGAAGCTACGGCATTGAAAGAAACCGTTACTGCGAGAATGGCGCGCTGGGCCGCAGTGCTCGACTACGGGCATCTCTCCCAAGATGCAATCTATCAGGCCAAGCGTTTCCTGCTCGATTCCATCGGCTGCGCCTTCGGCGGCTACCAGCAGCATGATGTGAAGATCGCGCTCGAAGTGCTCGACGAGATTGCTGGCCGCGGCCCGGCCACTGTCATTGGCACGGGAAAGCGCATCGATCCCGTCTCGGCCTCCCTTGCCAACGCGCTCATGATCCGGTGCATGGATTACAACGACATTTACTGGAAACAGGATCCATCGCATCCCTCCGACATTTTTCCTGCAGCATTGGCGGGTTGCGAGCGGGCGAAGAGCGGCGGAAAGGAGCTGATCGTCGGCCTCGTACTTGGGCACGAGTTCGAGATGCGCTTCTGCGAAGCGGCGTTTCCCGGCATCCGCGAGCGCGGCTGGCATCACGCCACGCTCACGGCATTCGTGTCGCCGATCGTGGCAGGGCGGGCCTTGCATCTCGGATGGGAGCAGATTCAGCATGCGGTAGGCATTTCCGCCAGCCGCCACGCTACGCTGGGCGCGGTCACTGCCGGCAAACTCACTATGATGAAGAACACCGTGGACCCCATGGCCACCCAGAGCGGAGTGCTGGCGGCTCTCTTGGCGGAGAAAGGCTATACCGGGCCCGAGCATGTGGTGGACGGCAAAGAGGGATTGACGCACTGTTTCGGACCAGAATGGAAGCTGAATCTGTTGACCGACGGGCTGGGGGAGTCGTGGCGCATTACGCAATGCGGTATGAAAGCATTTCCCACGGAGGCACTCACGCACACGCCAATCTCCGCTGTGCTCGATCTGGTCAAAGGAAATGATCTGAAACCGGATGATGTCACGAAGATTCGGATCCGCTCGCTGGCGCGTGCGGCGGATATTCTGTCCGATCCGAGCAAGTACGATCCGCGCAGCAAAGAAACCGCCGACCATTCGCTGCCCTACGTCATTGCCGCCGCGCTGGCAGAACGGCAGGTCACGCCCGTGCAGTTCACCATGCAGAAGATCATGGATCCGATTATTCGGGCGCAGTTAAAGAAGGTTGAAGTAGTTGCTGACCCGGAGATCGAGAAAGTCTTTCCTGCCCTGCAACGGGTGATCGTCGACATCGTGACCAATGATGGCGCGACCTTCACCAAACGACTCGACTATCCGAAAGGCGATCCACGCAACCCGCTGACCGACCAGGAGGTCGAAGAAAAATTCGCCGCGCTGGCGGAGGGCATATTGTCATCGGGTTCGCAAAAAAAGGTGAAAGACGCCATTTGGAATCTGGAAAAGATCGCGTCGGTAAGCAAGCTGATGGCGCTGATGAAAGCGGATGTTCGTGCGAAGAGAATTGGGCGTCGCCAGAACAAGAAGCGAACATAATGTAGGCTCCGGCCTGGACGGGTCAGAGACCGTCCCCACACGAGTGGGAGTGAACCATGCCCCAGACCATCGTTGAGAAAATCGCGCAGACACATCTTGCAGAAGGCCCCAAGCGTCCGCTGCGCACGGGAGACTTTGTCTCCATCCGTCCGCATCACGTCATGACCCACGACAATACTTCGGCGGTGATGAGCAAGTTCAAAGGCATCGGCGCAAAAAAGATTCAGGATCCGAAGCAACTCGTCTTCGCCCTCGACCATGACATTCAGAACAAAGACGAGGCGAATCAAAAGAAATACCGGGCCATTGAAGCATTCGCGCAGGAACACGGCGTGGACTTCTATCCCGCGGGTTCAGGTATTGGCCACCAGATCATGGTAGAGCGAGGTTATGTCGTGCCCGGATCATTCGTCGTTGCCTCCGACTCGCACTCCAACATGTACGGCGCGTTGGGAGCGATCGGCACGCCTATCGTCCGCACCGATGCGGCCGCGGTCTGGGCAACGGGTGAGTTCTGGTGGCAGATTCCGCGCGCAGTGCAAGTCGTGCTCGATGGCAGGCTCCCCGAGGGCACCACCGGCAAGGACGTCATCATTACTTTGTGCGGACTTTACAATCACGACGAGGTTCTGAACGCGGCCGTCGAATTCACCGGGCCCGGCGTCTCCAACCTCTCCATGGATGAACGCTTCTCGATCTCCAACATGACCACCGAATGGGGGCCGCTGGTTGGCTGGTTCCCGGTGGACGAAATCACGGTCCGGTACCTGAGAGGTATTCACCGACGCCTGAAAGAGATCGGCGTTGAACGGTTTTCCGAAAGAGACATCGAGAACTGGGCGGAAAATCCCCCGCGGCCCGATCCCGATGCGGTTTATGCCGCCCGGATTGTGCTCGACTTGAGCCAGATCACGCCGCATGTATCGGGGCCCGACACAGTGCAGGTGATGAGCTCGCTCGCTGAGATGGAAAAGAAGAAGGTCGCGATTCAGAAGGCGTACCTGATTTCATGCGTCAACTCGCGCATCGAAGATCTGGACGCTGCAGCCAAGGTGTTTAGGGGCAAAAAAGTCGCGCCGGGCGTGAAATTCTATCTCGCCGCAGCCAGCAAATGGGTGCAAGAAGAAGCGGAGAGGCGCGGGATTTGGCAGACACTGCTTGACGCCGGAGCTAATCCGCTGCCGTCGGGCTGCGGTCCGTGCATCGGTCTGGGTATAGGCCTGCTCGAACCCGGAGAAGTTGGGATTTCCGCTACCAATCGTAATTTCAAAGGGCGCATGGGATCGCGCGACGCCCAATGTTATCTTGCCAGTCCGGAAGTGGTGGCTGCCTCTGCCGTGGCCGGTTACATCCGCGGGCCGCTCCAGATGGCTGACCGCAAGCCGACGCGCAGCTATACCGAGTTTGGGGCGAGCGCTGCGCCGGAGAAAGTGGAAATCCTTCCCGGCTTTCCGGAGAGAGTGCGCGGGCGGTTGATCTTCATCCCCCAGGACAACGTGAACACCGACGCCATTTACGGCAAGGACTACACCTATCGCGACGACATGACGCCGGAAATGATGGCGAAGGTTGTCATGGAGAACTACGATCCGCAGTTCGCTGCCCGCACGCAGAAGGGCGACGTGATCGTAAGCGGATTCAACTTCGGCACCGGATCCAGCCGCGAGCAAGCTGTTACCTGCCTCAAGGCGAAAGGTGTTCCGATGGTAATTGCCGCCAGCTTCTCGCAAACCTACCTGCGGAATGCGTACAACAATGGTTTTCTGTGCGTGGAAGTACCGGAACTGGTGAAGCGTCTGCGTGAGCAGTTCGCAAAAGAGATCGCAGATAAGGAGAAAACGCTCATTCCAGGTGACGAGATCGATGTCGACTTCACCTCCGGCGTGATCCATTGGCGCGGAGAACAATTCGCTTTCCCGGCTTTGGGGAGTGTGCCGCAATCGCTGGTGATCGCGCAGGGGGTAGAGAATTTAGTAGCAAAGCGCTTGGGATTGTCTTAAAGAAATTAACCCCAGAGGACACGAAGGACTCAGAGGGAGCGTTGACCAATAACTCCGTGCACTCTGTGTCCTCTGCGGTGGAGATTTTAGGGAGCTCGAATGGCGAAACATTCCGTAGTCACCATGCCAGGAGATGGCATCGGCAATCAGGTTCTACCTGAGGCGCTGCGTGTTCTGAAAGTAGTTGGGTTCGACGCCGAATACATCCACGCCGACATCGGCTGGGAGTGCTGGCGGAACGAGGGCAATGCACTGCCTCAGCGCACCATCGATCTGCTGACCAAGCACAAGCTGGGATTGTTCGGCGCGATCACGTCCAAGCCGAACAAAGCAGCCCAAGCCGAGCTGAAGCCGGAATTGCAAGGCAAAGGTCTCGTATACTACAGCCCGATTGTCACGATGCGGCAGAAGTTCAACCTGGATATCTGCATGCGTCCTTGCATCGGCTTTACAGGCAATCCGCTGAACTACATCCGCAAGCGGGTGGATGGCGGCTTCGACGAGCCGCAAATCGACACCGCAGTATTCCGCCAGAACACCGAGGGTATGTACGCCGGCATCGAGTGGACAAATCCTCCGGAGAACGTCCGCGCGGCGCTCGCTTCTCATCCCAAGTTCAAAGCGTTCGCAAACGTACCCGGCCCCGATCTCGCCGTCAGCGTGCGCATCATCACTCGTCCCGCCGCCCGCCGCATCGTGACGGCCGCTTTCGAATATGCCAAGAAACGCGGGTTCAAAGGCGTAACGATCTGCGAAAAGCCCAACGTCGTGCGTGAAACTTCCGGCATGATGGAAGAGACAGCCAAAGAAGTAGCCAAGAATTATCCCGGAATCGCGCTCTGGTCCACGAATATTGACGCGCAATTGATGTGGCTGAACAAGAATCCAGAGGACTATAACGTGATCGTGGCCTCGAATTTGTTTGGCGATATTTTGTCCGATGCCTTCGCCGGACTGGTCGGCGGTTTGGGTTTCGCGGCGTCGGGTAACATCGGCGATCGGGTTGCCGTGTTTGAACCGACGCACGGCTCGGCGCCAAAGTACGCGGAGTTGAATCCGCCGATTGTGAATCCGATCGCGATGATCCTTTCAGCGGCCATGATGCTCGACCACATCGGCGAGGATACCAAGGCGGACCGCATCCGCGACGCCATTGCTGCCGTGGTGAAGGAAGGCAAAGTTCGGACGTACGATATGATGCGCATCTCCGGCGGACCCAAGTCGATCAGTCAGGGGGCGGCGTCGACGGTCCGGATGGCGGATGCGATTTTGGAAAAACTGAAGTAGTCACCAGGGGAATACTGAGCTTTATGTGTGCTTGTACATCCCTCTGTGATCTCTGTTTTCCTCTGTGGTTGAAAGGTTCTTGAGATGAACGGTGCAACCCGAGTCACATCGTCTCGTCCCGGCGAAGCGGGTCACTACGGCAAAGACGTCCGCTCCGACCTGCACGTCTCGCTGGAGCCGCGCGACGGCGGCGGGCTGGAGATTGACCTCGAGTCGCGCGTCCGTCTTTACTACGGCAAATCCATCCTCGCGCAGGCGCGTGAAGTCCTGGAATCCCTCGGCGTGAAGCACGCAAAGGTTTCCATCCGCGACGAGGGCGCATTGCCGTTCGTTATTTCCGCGCGGCTCGAGACCGCGGCTAAACGCGCGGGGCTCGGCAACGGAAAAAAAGCTCTGCCGGAGAAAGTTACACTTCCCGAGCCCTCCGCTCGTGATCGACTGCGGCGCTCGCGGCTCTATCTCCCTGGATCGGAGCCGAAATACTTCATCAATGCCGCGCTGCACGGGCCGGACGCGATCATTCTCGACCTGGAGGATTCTGTTCACCACGCAGAAAAGGACGCGGCCCGAATCCTGGTGCGCAACACGCTGCGCGCCGTTGACTTTGGCCGCTGTGAGCGCATGGTGCGCATCAACCAGTTGCCCATAGGGCTCGAAGATCTGGCGGAAGTGATTCCGGAGGCGCCCGACCTTGTCCTGATTTCAAAAGTAGAGCGCCCCGACCAGGTAGGCGAAGTCGATCGCATGATCGGTGAACTAAGAGCGGGCAACGGGATTCAGCGCCCGATCTGGCTAATGCCCATCCTTGAATCTGCTCTCGGAATCGAGAACGCATTCGCGATCGCGACAGTAAGTCCGAATGTGGCTGCTGTGACCATCGGGCTGGAGGACTACACGGCCGACCTGGGCGTAGTGAAAACTACCGAAGGCAAAGAATCGGCCTACGCGCGCGCATGCACAGTGAATGCCGCGAGGGCTGCGGGGGTCCAGGCTATCGATTCTGTTTTTAGCGATGTCGCCGACATGGACGGCCTGCGCCGATGGGGAGAGAATTCGCGCGCGCTGGGATTCGAAGGTATGGGATGCATTCATCCCTCGCAAATCCCGGTGATCCATGAAGCGTTTGCGCCGTTGCCGGTGGAGATCGAAAAAGCGCTGAAGATTGTAGCCGCGTTCGAAGACGCACAGCAGAAGGGGTTGGGAGTTGTGAGCCTGGGATCAAAGATGATTGATCCCCCAGTGGTGGAGCGCGCCAGGAAGCTGGTAGCGCGAGCAAAGGCGATGGGCAAGGCGCAATAAGTGATGACTGCCGAGCTTTCGCTGGGCCTGGACGGGTCCGAGACCCGTCCCTACACGATCTCGGAGGCTTCTCACGAGCGGAATGACCGAACGCATTGAACTCGCCCAAAATGCCGCCGGACGCATGGTTCCAGCCATGGTCAACGGCAAGCCGCAGATTCCTTACCTGGGCGTGGCGAAGTATCAGCCGCGTGGCCGCAAGGCTGCGCCCCCGGTGCGCTCAAGCAAAGACTATCCGGAGAATGGCGACAAACGAGTCGCCAATCTTGAAACTGCGCTGCGCAAGTGCGGCCTCCGCGACGGCATGGTGATTTCCAACCATCATCATCTGCGCGACGGAGATCGTGTGGCGCTGATGGCGCTTGAGACCGCGGCAAAGATCGGCGTCAAAGACCTGATGTGGTTCCCCAGCGCGTCATTCCCCTCGCAAAAGGGCGCCATTGAACTGATGCAGTCCGGCGCCATCCACCACATCGAAGGCAGCATGAATGGTCCGCTGGGCGACTATTGTACGCAAGGCAAGATGCGCGGCATGGGTGTGTTGCGCTCGCATGGCGGACGCTGGCAGGCAGTCCAGGATGGCGAAGTCCACATCGACGTTGCGGTTATTGCGGCACCCACTGCCGACCCTTTTGGCAATGCCGATGGTTCACATGGAAAATCGGCATGCGGCTCGCTCGGCTTCGCGCTGGCGGATTCGATGTATGCCGACCATGTCATTGTGGTCACCGACAATCTGGTGCCCTTCCCCTGCATTCCCTGGCAAATCCAGGGCAACAACGTGGATTACGTAGTCGAGGTCGAATCGATTGGCGATCCAGCGAAAATTGTCTCCGGGACAACTCAAATGACCCGCTCTCCGGACCGCTTGCGCATCGCGCACTTGGTGGCGAGTTTTCTGCGTGATGCGGGCATCATGCGCAACGGATTCTCGTTCCAGGCAGGCGCAGGCGGCATTGCGCTGGCCTTTGTGGATTATCTCCGCCGCATGATGAAAGAAGATGGGGTGAAAGCTCGCTTCGTGCGGGGAGGGTCCACCCGATATCTGGTGGAGATGCTGCAGGAAGGCTTGACGGATTACATCCTCGATGGACAGACATTTGATCTCGACGGCGTGAAATCCATCGCCAGCGATCCACGTCACGTGGCCACGTCACCTTTCACTTCGTACAACTATCACGGCAAGGGAAATTTTGCGTCCATGGTCGATGCCGTAGTTCTCGGCGCAACGGAAGTTGACGTCAACTTCAACGCGAACGTTGTGACACACTCCGATGGGCGGCTTTTGCACGGAATTGGCGGATGGCAGAACTGCCTTGCTGCCGGATGCACGATTCTGGCGGTGCCATCATTCCGCGACCGCATTCCGGTGATCGTTGACGAAGTTACGACGCTCACCGGCCCTGGCGAGTTGATCGATGTCGTAGCAACGGAGCGGGGGATTGCGATCAATCCTCGGCGCCAAGATTTGCTCGATGCGGCCAAGGGTTCCAGTCTACCGATCCGCCCGATTCAGGACATCAAGGCCGAGGTAGAGCGCATCTGCGGAGGCAAGCCAGCCCGGCCGAAGCTGGGCGATCGTCCCGTCGCCGTGGTGAAATGGGTCGACGGGACAGTGCTGGATACGGTGTGGCAGGTGGCTTAGAAGTGGTCAGGAGTCAGGAGTCAGGAGTCGGTAGTCAGGAGTCGGTAGTCAGGAGTCGGTAGTCGGTAGTTAGGAGTCGGTAGTTAGGAGTCGGTAGCGCGAGTTATCGACTGACCACCAATCGCTGACTACTGACTACTGGCCACTGACTCCTTCACTACTGTGTTTGCACACTCGTGACCCCAATCATCTCCACCCCCGGGTCGTTTTGCAGGACGTAGGCAGTGCCGCCGGAAACTAGATAGAAGATCAGGTCGTTCGCATTGAGCGAAAGATTGTTGACTGAGGCAGTTGCCCGTCCGTTGCTCCCCACGGAATAAGTTCCTGAAAGAAATCCGGGCTGTTGCACTGACCCGGAATCGTTCACCACTTCATTCCAGGTCAGGTTCCCAGATCCATTCCACTGAATCCAGCCGATCCGATCCACGTAAAGACTTGTGTTCAAATTGAATCCATCCATCACGAACGCGTACTGGCCATTCAGGGTACCAGTGGAGAAAGTTCCCTGCTGCTGGTCAAGCGTGCCGTCTTCATACTTGGTCGAATCATTAGTGATGAGGAAGGCGCGCGTTTTGTTGACCATCCAGAACACCTGCTGCACCTGCGTGCCGCCGGAGGGGTTCAAAATCACTGCAGCCCGTCCATTGGAAGCCATGGTGTAACTTCCGGTGAAGGCGATGTCCACGAAGGAATTGCCATCCTGAACCGAGTCGTAGGCTCCGTCACTGATGCTGCCAGTGCCCGCCGTGCTGAAGCTGCCCACGGTGTTGACTCCGCCGAGGTAGGTGTTGTCATCCGCTCGGCTGCCAAAGGCATAACCGCCGGAGAGCGAAGCCGCAGAAAAGGGTGCGCCTGTCTGCTTTTCCGCGCGGCCTAGCCCAAGAATGCCGGAGTCAGTCGAAAGCCAGCGCACATTGTTGCCATCCACGATGTAATACACAAAATCCGAGGTTACGTTCGAGCTGTCGGTAATCGTTCCCGTACCGCGGCCGTTGCTGGGAGCACTGAACGAGCCGGTCAAAGTCAGAGGGTTGGCGCCGCCGTTGTCAAAGACTCCTCCGCGCTCCACGTCATCGTTGCCAGAGACCGCTCCGCTGGTAATCGTAAGCGCCCCCACAACCGATGAAGAACCCTGCGCTGAGCTGACGGTGTGCATGCGAAAGGCGAACGTCCCGCTGGGAGCGGAGGACAATATAGATGATGAGGTTGTTTGGAGTTCAGCGATCCCGCCGGCGTTGACGTTATCGGTCTCCATGAGATAGACCTTGGACGAACTGACCAGGGTTACGTCCAGATTGATACCAACACTCAGGCTCAGGCTGCCGGTGCCATCGTTGCCGATGGTGTAGGAACCAGTGACCGGATTAGCAGATGTGCAGGTGCTTCCCTCGCAAAAATCATCCGTGCCGCCGGTGATACTCCCGGCGCCGTTAGCCATAAAAACGCCGGCTTCCCGATAGGGTACGGGGGAGCCGGAAGTGAAATCCGTTCCTGCTAGCTGGTATACGTACTGACCGTTCAAGCTGGCGGCGGAGAAATTGCCAGTGCCCGTTCCTACGGGCGTGTGGAAGCCTCCGTTCGATCCGCAAGCCCCACAAAACAAAAGCGAAAGCAAACCCGACACCAGAAACGGTTTTCTCATGGCAAGGCAGCCCGGCGACTGCATGCTCCTTGGCGAAATTCGGGAACATTACCCCGGTTGAACCGGTACTGTTGTTCTAACCCGGATGCGTGAAAAAAGTTCCTCACCGCCGTGCCCTGTCAGGCTACTGGAAAGTCGGTGTGACGCTTGATTTTGGGTGGCCTAGCGCTTTCAAGCCCTTAGGAGACATTCCTCGTCGGAGGCGCTTCTAACCGAGGCTCGCGAAGGAGTCCGGCTCGGGCAGTGAGCTTCGGGCCCGCTGAGACTGCGACTCGATATCCCATCAACAATGCCAGCACGAAAGCATACTCCATCGGCTTGCGAACGTCGGCTTTTACCAGCCAATAATAATGAATAACGCCCGCAAGCGCGCTGAAATAGATCAAGTGGTGAAGCGCCTGCCAGCGTTTGCCGCCCAGACGCCGAATCCACCCGGTGGTTGAAGTGATCGCCAGCGGGATCATCAGCAGAAAGCCTGTAAATCCGATGGTAATGAAACGGCGCTTGGCCACGTCCTTCAGCATTTCGTGAAGATCGAAAAATTTGTCGAGCCAGATGTAGGTCAGAAAATGCAGAACGACATAGAAGAAAGCGAACAGTCCAAACATGCGCCGGAAGCGGATCAGCCAGAGCTGTCCGGTGAGCTTGCGAAGTGGCGTGATGGCCAACGTCACCAACAGAAAAATTAGAGTCCAGTCGCCCGTCGAATGGGTAATGACCTCGACAGGGTTCGCCCCCAAAGCGTTGTTGTAAGCTTTCCATCCCAGATGCGCCAAGGGACCAAGGCAGGCCAAAAAGACTACGGGTTTAAGCCAGCGTATCATTGCAATTCAAGAATCACAGTACTCCCTTGTCATTCCGAGCGCCGTCCGAGCCGCGCTTGCGGGGCGAGAGCAAGTCGAGGGATCTGCAGTTATTTGTGGAACAACTGCATGTACTTCGGGCTGAAGTCCAGTCGGAATGACAATCCACTAGAAATTCTTTTTCAAATCCATCCCGCTGTACAGGCTTGCCACCTGGTCGTAGCCATTGAACATCAACGTTGGACGTTTCAGGAATTCCCCCAGCCGTCGTTCTTTGGCCTGGCTCCAACGCGGGTGGTCTACATTGGGATTTACATTGGAGTAGAAACCGTATTCATTGGGCGCCATCTTGTTCCACGTGTTCTGCGGCTGGCTGTCGGTAAAGCGGATCCGGACAATCGCTTTGGCGCTCTTGAATCCATACTTCCACGGCACCACGACGCGCAAGGGCGCCCCATCCTGGTTGGGCAGCACTTCGCCGTACATCCCAAAACAAAGAAGTGCCAACGGATGCATCGCTTCGTCCATGCGCAAGCCTTCAACGTAAGGCCAGTCGAGCACTCGGTCATGCTGACCGGGCATCTGCTTGGGATCGTAGATGGTGGTGAACTCTACGAACTTCGCCTTGCTCATCGGCTTGGCTCGATCAATCAGTTCCTTGAGCGAAAAACCTACCCAGGGCACAACAATCGACCACCCTTCCACACAACGATGACGGTAAATACGCTCTTCGGGCGCAGCCATTTTGATGATGGTGTCCACGTCGAGAACCTGTTTCTTATCCACCAGTCCGTCGATCGTCACCGTCCACGGGCGCGTCTTGAAGTTCTTGGCCAGCCCCGCCGGCTCATACTTGTCGGTGGAGAATTCGTAGTAATTGTTGTAGTTGGTGACGTCGTTGTAGGGCGTAATCTTCTCGGTGGTCGATAACGAACTCTTTTGAATTCCGCTAATCGCCGTGTTGGCCTGTGCCGTCGCGGAAGGAAAAATCAATTCACCAATCGCCGTGCCAGCCACGGTTGCGGCGCTCATAAGGGCTGCGCCGGCCAGAAACCTGCGGCGGTTCAGATACAAGCTCTTTGGCGTTATCTCCGATGATGGAACATCAGTGCACTTCTTGATCAGCATGAAAACCATCCCCACCTTACTGTACGGGAATTGCCGCTGGCGGATTGGCAGCCTAACTTGGGCCCGCCCTAGATAAGACGCAGACAGGCAGTAAAAGTTGCATAATCGCTGTTGTGGGATAAAGGAGGATCGGTTTTACAATAACTTGGCTGAAAGTCCTAGGTTCCCGCTTTTCACTCGCGGCCGTCGCTGCCTAGTACTTCGCGCACCTTCCGCGACAGCATCTGCAGGGTAAAAGGTTTTTGCAGGAACGCGGTTCCCGGTTCCAGCACGCCCTCGTGCACGATGGCATCTTCGGTGTAACCGGAAAGATACAACACCTTAGTCTGCGGGTGCGATGCGCCGAGTTGACTGGAGAGCTCGCGGCCGCTCATGCCCGGCATGACCACATCCGTGACTAACAGATGGAGGGGCCCTGCATGCTGAGACACCAGGCGCAGTGCCGCTTCCCCGTTATCGGCTTCGAGGACCTTATATCCCTTGGCTTCCAGAGTCTCGCGAACCAACTGACGTACGGATTCTTCATCTTCCACCAGCAGCACGGTTTCTGATCCGCCGGCCTGGGATTTCGAAACCCGCACCGGGTCGCGCGGTTCCGCAGCATCTTCGACACGGGGCAGGTAGATGCGAAAAGTCGTGCCTTGTCCTGGCTCACTCTCGGCGAGCACATAGCCGCCACTCTGCTTGATGATTCCGTAGACTGTCGAAAGCCCAAGCCCGGTTCCTTTTCCCTTTTCCTTGGTCGTGAAGAAAGGTTCAAAGATGCGGGCCTGGGTTTCCTTGTCCATCCCGTGTCCGGTGTCGCTGACCGAGAGCATCAGGTAGGGACCGGGCCGAATGTAGCTGTAGTCGCGGCGCAGGTCGTCGTTCTCCAGGTTGATGTTGGCAGTCTGAATGGCGATTTTCCCGCCATTGGGCATGGCGTCTTTGGAGTTCACGACCAGATTCATGATTACCTGCTCGATCTGTCCCGCGTCGGCACGGGTGCGGCCGAGATTGGGAGCGAGCTTGGTTTGCAGCTCAATATTCTCTCCGATCAAGGGGCGCAGCAGGCGCTCCATATCTGCCACGATGATGTTGACGTCCACCACTTTCAGTTCGAGCAGTTGCTTGCGGCTGAAAGCCAATAGCTGACGAGTCAGGGTCGCGGCGCGCTCTGTGGCTTGGTGAATGGCCTCGATCTTCAGATACAGAGGATTGTTGTTTCCCGTACGCTCCAGCAAGACTTCGGTGTAGCCGCTGATCACCATCAGCAGATTGTTGAAGTCATGGGCCACGCCTCCGGCCAGGCGTCCGACGGCCTCCATCTTCTGGGCTTGGCGGAACTGGTTTTCCAGCACTCGCCGTTCCGTAACATCTTCCGCGATGATCTCCAACACGTCGGCAGTTTCTTCCGGGCTGTTGACCACGCGCCCGCTCAAGCGCACAGTGACAGGGCTTTCGTCCTTGCGTTTCCAGCGAACTTCAATATTGTCCAGGCGGGCGCCACGCTGGAACTCCTGCATCAGGCGGGCTTGCTCGGCAGGATCCACAAAGACATCGCGTTTGGGATCCAAAGCCAGAACTTCTTCCGCCGAGTTGTAGCCGAGCATGGTGATCAGGGCGGGATTGAGATCAAGAAACCTGCCATCCAGACTCGAACGATAGATGCCGTAAACCGCGCTCTGCACCAGCGAGCGGTAGCGTGCTTCAGAGCGGCGCAGGGCTTCCTCATTGCGTTTGTGTTCTATGGCACTCGCCAGTTGCTGCGAGACGAAGTTAAGAACATTTTTCTCTTTGTCGCCGAAGCGCACGTTTCCCGTGTAGCTCTGCACCACCAGCGCCCCAAAGGTATTGTCGCCGGCCTTCAGGGGCACACCAAGCCAGTCCAGAGAGGGCGCGCCAATTAGTTCCACCTCGCCCTGTTCCCGTAACGAGTCGAACACTTCGGGCGTGCACAGCAGCAGCTCACCCGTACGCAGCACATATTCCGTCAGACCTTTGCCCAACTTCTTGGAGGCGGGCCTGGCATCTTGCTCATCCACGAAATACGGAAAGGTGAGCAATTGCGTGGCGGCATCGTACACCGCGATGTAGAAATTCCGGGCATACATCAGTTCGCCGACAATACCGTGAATCGCGGCGTAAAAATGCTGCAGGTCCTTGGCGGAGCCGGCCTTCTCCGCAATGCGCAGTAACGCCGAACTGAGGGACTCGGCTCGCTTCTGTTCCGAGATATCGCGATAAAGAGCGCACACCCCAACCTGTGTTCCACCGATCATGACGGGAGCACTGGAGATCAGCACATCCACCAGGGCGCCGTCCTTGCGCCGCCGCTTGGTTTCCAGAGATATTTTTTCTCCCTTGGCCAGCGCTTCTTGCAGCCAGCGGGTTTCCGCCGTGCGATCCGGCGGGACGATCAGCGGCTCGAGGCGTTTTCCCAAAGCTTCTTCAGGACGGAAGCCAAAAACCCGGGTGAACTCACCATTCAGACGCGTAATACGATACTCCGTATCCAGAATACTGATGGCTTCCGGCGCACACTCCACCAATTGCTCAAGGTAGGCTTTTTGCAGTTCCGGACTGTCAGGGGCGAAGCTGGAAAGGAGTTTATCCGCGGCTACTGCAGGCGGATGGGTTGGAAGGGAAAGGGCTGGAGTACCGCCCTGAAGCGCTTCACGAAGAAACTTGGCGCGTACCAGGTCAGCAGACTTTGCTGGCCGGGTGATCTTGTCACCCATCTAACTCCCTCGGAGAGAAACCAAAGCCCCATTTGGGATGTTAGATTGCCTGCTTGTTACCCGAAAGTTACGGAGGTAATTTGAGATCAGAAGGGTTGGCTGAGCTGAGGATTGCTGCTATGCCCCGCTGGCCAGCATCTCGCAGACTCGGTGAAGTACGTCGCGTTGCTGCGCGCTCAGCGTCAGAAATTCAAATCCATGGCGCAGTCCCATGCGATACCGCACCAGCGCTCGAACCTTCATCGGGTACGCCGCCAGAGGGAGCGAAAGTTCCATGGAAACGACTTCTCCCGGCTCCAGTTCCCCTGTCAGGGTTCCCCCAACGCCGTCTTCGCCCAGCTCGCTGGAACGTCCCCACAACGAAGTGGTCTCCCCCGAGCGAAATACCTGAACGGAGAGGCGAATGTCCACCGCATGGCGCGGAAACCGCCGCGGGCTCTGGGACGGGGGATTGGACTTAGAAACGGAATCGTTCATGCTCTTGGCCTTCAACTTCTGTATTTCAATCCTGTCAACGTCGAATCGCTTTGAAAAAGGAAATCGTTGCTAATTTCCGTGCAGGGGATATCCGGGCTCGAGTGGCAATTTGCTCCCCAACCGTAATATGGTTACTCCGCTGCTGATCGAATAAACGTCCACCAGGCCCACCGCACCCGGAGTCGATTCGACTTTCTTGACCACGGCCTCATCGGAGTCAAGCACAAGAATGGCGGGGTGGTCCGTCCTGCCGTGGTTGGCACTATCAATCAACGCTTTTAGCTGGTCCTTCGGCACGGCGTAGATTTTATCCAGCACCAGCCTCATATCGGGTGCGGCAGGATCGCGGGTGATGAAGCTCACGGGTTTGCCATCGGCCCAGCGGTTGGTTTGGCCTCGGCAGATTTTGATCAGGTCTGGCATCGCCATCGCCTGCACGTGGTTCGACTTGTTGGAAATCAGAGCCATATCCTTGGCGGTTACGAGCGCCGTCGTGCTCAGAATGACCAGTGCAAGCGCAAGAACACGTGGCCTGGGCACAGCCCCTCCAGAATTCAAGTCGAGTAATGCCATCGTCTCTGATTCTCTTCGAAGCGCGCTGGCGGCTCAATGGCCAGAAGGATCATGTACCAATGGGGACAACAGGTAGTTGGCCGGAAACTCACAGATGAAGTTCGCTTGACCCGCCGCCGGCAGAGTCAGTAGAAGCAACAGGGCCACCGAGCGCAATTTCATGAGCAAAAGAGTACAACAAATCAAGGACGCGGCGACTTGAGAGAAAATACCTGGGATAACGGTCGAGCTATGGGCAGCGGTAAGTTTGTGCGGACGATCGCATTCTGGTTTGCGCTCTCCGCGTTTCTGGCGCGACTCTCGGTCGCCCAAGCCCATCCGTCTCCAGCGCCGCCAAGAACGCCGTCGCAGAAGTTGCTGGTAATCGTGAGCGACGAAAACGGAGTGGCCGTTCGTTCCGCTCTCGTCCTGCTGCAAAGTCCTCAGCCAGCTAATGTGCTCCGTTGTGAGACGGATTTCGCCGGCCGTTGCGAATTTACGAATCTGGCCCCGGAACCCTACCAACTCCGTGTCGAAAAACCGGGCTTCTATGCCTTGCTTTTGCCCACGGTGCAGGTGAGTACCAGTAACATCGATGTGACGCTTTCGCACCAACAGGAAGTTCGCGAGGTAGTCAACGTGGTCGAATCCCCGCCTGCCATCGATCCCGCCCAAGTATCGTCCAAGGAAGAAATCACCGGGTTGGACATCATCGACATTCCTTATCCGGCCACGCACGACTACCGCAACGTTCTGAATTTTATCCCCGGAGTTGTGCAGGACAGTTCCGGGCAGCCCCATCTCGCCGGGGCTGAGACCTACCAAACCTTGACGTTGCTCGACGGCTTCAACGTCACCCAACCGGCGAACGGGTTGCTGCTGGCGCGTGTGAGTACGGACGCGTTCCGTTCCATCAACGTGGAACCCGGCCGCGAGGCCGCCGAGTTCGGCAAAGGCTCCGGTGGCGTGCTCAGCTTGAATACCGGCATCGGCGACGATCATTACCGCTTCATTTCTACGAATTTCATCCCCTCGATACAGAATAAGAAAGGCATCGCCCTGGATCAGTGGACACCACGGTTCACCTTTTCGGGCCCGATCCGCAAAGGGAAGATGTGGTTTTTCGACGCGGCTGACGGCGAGTTTGACAACTTCATCGTTCCCCAGCTGCCCAACGGAGCCGACACGGATCCGATCTGGCGGGCCAGCAACTTGACGAAAGTTCAGACGAATCTTAGTTTGCGCAACATCCTGACCACGAGCTTCCTGTTCAACTACCTGGATGACGAACACCTCGGGCTTTCGCCCCTGAACCCGATTCAAGCGACGGCGGAGGATGCCGAAACCGGCTATTTTGGCACTGTGAAAGATCAGCACTATTTCGCCGGTGGGGAACTGCTGGAAACCGGATTCAATGTCGATCAGTACAACTTGGCGCTGGTCCCAGCCGGTACAGCCGCATACTTCGTCACGCCCGAGGCCGCAGGAGGAAACTACTACCTTGACATGCACACGCATGCTCGCCGGTGGCAGGCACTCGCCAACTTGTACCTTCCACCGCACCAATGGCATGGACGCCACGACGCAAAAGTGGGAGTCGATGCGGACCGTCTGGACTACGACGCGGACTTTACACGCCAGCCGATTTCCTTTCTGCGCGAGGGCCAGACTTTTCCCGCCAGCGGCACCTGCCTGACCGTAACGCCTTCACCGTGCGTGCGTTATTCGGTGTTCTCCGGGGGCAACTATTCCACTACGTACAATTTCGAAACCAGCGCCTATGCCGAGGACCGCTGGCTGGTCACCAATCGCTTGCTCATCGAACCCGGTGTTCGCCTCGACTGGGACGAGATTGTTCGGAGCGCGCTGTTTTCCCCGCGACTGGCGGGCACTTACGTTCTCGACAACTCGGGCAACACCAAACTCTCCGCCGGGATCGGGATTGTTTATGACGCCACGCCCGTATACCTGATCGCGCGTCCATACGCGGGGCAGAGGCTCGACTACTTTTTTGACCCAAACGGGAATGCCGTCGGGTCGCCGGTGTTGACTACTTTTTCGGCGAACCGAAGCGCACTCGACTCGCCGCGTTTTGTGAACTGGAGTGTTGGGCTGGAAAAGAAATTACCCGCTTCCATCTTCCTGAAGGCGGAGTTCCTGCAGAAGCGCGGGGCGCACGGCTTCGTCTACAACACGCTGAACGGCCAATCCGGCAGTAACTTCGTCCTCCAGAACACGCGAGAGGATCGATACGATGCGTTCCAGGTCAGCCTGCGCCGCAGTTTTCGGCAGCGCTACATGGTCATGGGTTCCTACACCCGGTCCAGCGCCCGCTCAAACCAGGTGCTCGATTTCAACGTGGATAGCCCTATCCTGAGCCCACAGGCTGCCGGTCCTTATCCATGGGATGCTCCCAACCGCTTTCTCTCCTGGGGATTTCTCCCATTTTTCAAACTGCCCATCATCCACGAACTCGACCTGGCTTATTCCACCGAAGCGCGCACCGGCTTCCCTTTCAACGTGATCAACGATCTGCAGCAACTCGTCGAGCCTCCCGGATCACGCCGCTTCCCCTCATACTTCACGTTGAACGTGCAGCTGGAAAAACGCTTTCATTTGTTCGGCTACTATTGGGCATTGCGCGGTGGATTCGACAACATCACTAACCATTCGAATCCGGTCGTCGTGAATAACGACATCAACTCGTCACAATTTCTGACCTTCAGCGCCTTCGATCGCCGTGCTTTCACTTCCCGTATCCGGTTTCTGGGAAGGAAGTAGAGCTGTGCCCCATCATATCGTTACACGATATAGTGAAACCTTCCTTGCCCTTTCATCATCCTTACACCAGGAGGAAACTTATGCCGCATGAACTACCCCCTTTACCCTACGACTATTCTGCTCTCGAACCGGTAATCGACACCCAGACTATGAAGTTGCATCATGACATGCATCACGGTGCGTACGTTAAGAATCTAAACGCTGCGCTGGAAAAATACTCCAACCTGCAATCCAAGAAACTCGAAGAACTGCTCCGCGACCTGAATGCGATTCCCGCCGACATTCGCAATACAGTGCGCAACAATGGCGGCGGACACATGAATCACTCCATGTTCTGGAAAATCATGAAACCCCAGGGCGGCGGCGATCCGAGCGGCCCAATCGCCGAAGTGATTAAAGCTGCCTTCGGCAACTTCAACGACTTTCAGAAGCAGTTCAACGATGCCGGCGCCAAGCAGTTCGGCAGCGGCTGGGTGTGGCTGGCAGGCAAGCCTGGCGGCGAGGTGCAGATCGTGACCACGCCCAACCAGGACAACCCCATCTCCCAGGGACTCTTCCCAATCATGGGCAATGATCTGTGGGAGCACGCCTACTACCTGAAGTACAACAATCGCCGCCCTGAATACCTGTCTGCTTGGTGGAACGTGGTGAACTGGGAAGAAATCAACAAACGCCTGGAGATTTTCAAGACCCACCACGAACCCGAGTTGGCTCACCGCTAAGGACGGGCCCGTTCTTCCTCATGCCTCGTCGTCGCGATCGTCGAGGGCGTGTCTTTCGGGGAGCATGCGCTGGTGCAGGATACGAGAAACGAGAACGCCGCCATGCTCCTCACGGTAGAAAATGATGTGCCTACCATGCTCATGACGGCGCAAGCCGGGGCGAACGTTATCGCAGACGCGGCCTAACGCCGGGTTGCCAGCCAGGGTCCGGCAACAAGCCTCAAGCTCGCTGAGGTAGCGGGCGGTTTGGGCTTTGCCCCACGTGTGAAGAGTGTAATCGCCGATGCTTAGGAGATCCGCCTCGGCGCGACGCGAAAATCGAACCTTGGCCACTTTAGCGCGCGTGAAGCTTGAGGGCTTTACGGACGCGGCCAAAGACATCGCCTTCGGCGATGCCACTGGCGTCGCCTGCGTCAATGGCCGCTCGTAGCGCGGCCAGCTTCGCTTCGTATTCCTGCTCCTCGCGCTCCAGAGTCCGCAACCCGGCGCGCACCACCTCGCTGGCGTTTTCGTACCGCCCGCTCTTGATCTTTGTGGCCACGAAGTGGTCCAACTCGTCGGTCAAATTAACGTTGCGGGTAGGCATGACGGCGACCCTTTCGATGGGTAAGATTTCAACACCATCATTGATTATCTCACAGTTGGCAAAGATTGCCAATCACGAAATTCTCGGATCTTCGAGAAGTCTGACACGAACATCCTAAATGCCAGCTACCAGCTACTCCTTTTCTGCATTTCCTGTGCGCGCTCTGTGGAAATTACCACCGTCGATTTGGCCGATGGTTCTTCCCGTTTTGGAATTGAGAGAGGAGCCGCGCCCTGTGCGGTGGGATAACGCCTCAGTTTCAGATCTTCTCCTTGCCTTCATCGGAGAAATCGGCGGCGCGGAAATCCGCCACTGCACCAAACTTTTGGAATTGACCTTACCGCCTCTCCCGCGTAGATTCGTGCTCGCTTGGAATACACAGTCAGCAGCACGCATAGTCAAACCGAAAACCGAACTCAAAATTCTCTCTCCCCCAAGGGTGGATGCAGGTGAGGAAAATGTCCGCTGAATGGAAGACCTATCGCACACGCTTTCTCGTCAAAGCCACGCAACTCACCAAGCCGCTCGTGTTCGTGGACGCACTCGGGCGGGAACATTGCGGCCAGGCCGGCGACTACCTGGTGGAATCATCCGACGCCAGCCGGCGCATCGCGCCGCAGGAAATCTTTGAAGACATTTACGTGGCCATGGGGGCGGCAGCAGAAAGCTGGCCGGCTTCATCGGACCGGGCTCTGTCTTCGCCCACCCCGAAACGGAGGCTCCCGCCTCGGTCGGTGGCAACAGCCTAGCAGGCCGCTGAGAAAATCGGCTGCACTTGGATTTTGGGGCGGCGACGCTTTCAGCTCTGCGATAACTGGTTTATTTTCATGACCTGCTCGCCCACTGCGTCGGAAGGTTTTCCGGGACGGGTTGGGTCATCAGCGAAAAGTGTGGGTCTGTGGAAAAGTGGTTGGAAAAGTAGGCATCTGCGCAGTTAATTGCTTTGATATACAATATATAGGGATTACCTCTTGACAGCCCCAACATACGGGAGTACTGTTTGCATCCCAGTGGAGCTGTAAACGCCTCTGGAAACGGAGGTGGGGTGATGCAAGGTAAAGCTAAAAACAGGGGCGGACGCCGTGGCCGAGGTGACCCCGGGATTCCCATCGCGCGCTAGTTTTGCGCGGGATGGGGTTAGCGCCGCCCCGCCAAATTGTAGAACTGTCAAAGTTAAGACGGGTGAGGCTTCCTGACGTCGGCACCTTCAATGTTCCGACCCTTGAAGCCTGAACCCAAGCTGTGCGGTGGCCGTTCCCCGGTTCCGGTTCTACCGGACATCCCCTCGGGGGACGACAATAGTTTTGACAACCTGGTGTGGAAAATACCTCGTCAGAAGGACTCGGAGTCCTTTTCCCCGAGGAAATTTTGCCGTCCGATTTTTGAGAGATACTGAGAACTGGGAAACGGGAACGAAAACTGAGACTCACAACGGAGCACAGATTCCGCAGGAGAAGAAAATGTCGGAAGTCACTGAGAAGAGAGCCCCCAGCGTAGCCGAGACCACTGCTGCCCCTAGCGGGTTCCCGACGACGAATGCCGCCACCGTCAAGAAGGCCCCTGGCCTGAGTTTTCACCGCTTCTTCACCAAGCCCGGCGTTTCACCTTACGACGAGGTCGAATGGGAACGCCGTACCGCGCAGATCACGGATTCTCAGGGTAACGTGATCTTCGAGCAGAAAGATGTTGAGGTTCCCAAGGACTGGTCCATGACCGCGACCAATATCGTAGCCAGCAAATATCTGCATGGCACGATTGGCACCGCCGAGCGCGAAACTGGGGTACGCCAACTGGTCAGCCGCGTGGCCGAAACCATCCGCGACTGGGGTTTGGCGCAGGGCTACTTCAAAACGCCCGAAGATGGCGCCATCTTTCATGGGGAACTGGCCCACATCCTGCTGCGCCAGTACGCCGCGTTCAACTCGCCGGTATGGTTCAACGTGGGCTGCGACCGCATCGAACCCAACTCCGATGCCCAGAACTGGCACTGGAATCCGCAGACGAACCGCGTCGAATTCAGCGTCACCGGCTACAAGACGCCGCAGTGCTCGGCCTGCTTCATCAACTCGGTGAAGGACTCTCTCGATTCGATCCTTACTTTGGCCAAGACGGAAGGCATGCTCTTCAAATGGGGCTCGGGCACAGGCACGAATCTCTCCCCGCTGCGTTCTTCGACGGAAGGCCTCAGCGGCGGCGGCACCGCGAGCGGTCCGCTCAGCTTCATGAAAGGCTTCGACGCCTTCGCCGGCGTAATCAAGTCGGGCGGCAAGACCCGCCGCGCGGCCAAGATGGTCATCCTCAACATCGACCATCCCGATATCATTGAGTTCATCGAGTGCAAGTCCAAAGAAGAAGCGAAAGCTCACGCTTTGGTGGCCCAGGGCTATGACGGTTCTCATCCCGACTCCGACGCCTACACCTCCATCTTTTTCCAGAATGCCAACAACTCGGTACGCGTGACCGACGACTTCATGTACTCCGTCCTGCGCGACACCGATTTCTCGACCCGCGCCGTCAAAGACGGCCGGCCGATGAAGACCTACCCGGCGAAAGAACTCCTCCACAAGATCGCTGACGCCACCTGGCGCTGCGGCGATCCCGGCATGCAGTTCGATACCACCGTCAACCGCTGGCACACTTCGAAGAACACGGCTCGGATCAATGCTTCGAATCCCTGCTCCGAGTACATGTTTCTCGATGATTCGGCCTGCAACCTGGCCAGCCTCAACCTGCTGAAGTTCGCGCCCAACGGCACTTTCGACGTGGAAGCCTATCGCCACGCCGTGGATGTGCTGATCACCGCCCAGGAAATTCTGGTGGACAACGCCGGCTATCCCACCGAAATGATCGGCAAGAATTCACATGACTATCGCCCGCTCGGCTTAGGTTATGCCAATCTCGGCGCATTGCTCATGGCCGCCGGTCTGCCTTACGATTCTGACGCCGGACGCGACTACGCCGCCTGCGTCACTGCGATCATGTGCGGCGAAGCATATTTGCAGTCTTCCAAAATCGCCGAACTCTGCCAGCCCCTGACGCCGGCCACCGAAGCGACCCAGAAGAGCCTGGCCGAAACCAACCTCGGATCGAATGTGATGCCTGGCGCCGCCTGCCCTGGCTGGTACATCAATCGCGAGCCCTTCCTCGACGTCATCCGCATGCACCGGGCCTCGGTCAACAACATCAACAAGAACAATGTTCCGGCTTCGATCTACGAGGCTTCCAAGGCTTGCTGGGACGAAGCTCTCGCCCATGGCGAAAAGTTCGGCTATCGCAACTCGCAAGTCACCGTGCTCGCGCCCACCGGCACCATCGGCTTCATGATGGATTGCGACACCACTGGAGTCGAGCCCGACCTGGCACTGGTGAAGTACAAAAAGCTGGTCGGCGGCGGAATGATTAAGATCGTGAACAACACCGTGCCGACGGCACTATTCAAGCTCGGATACGATCACGATCAGGCCGACAAGATTGTCAGCTACATTGACGCCACCGGCACGATTGAAGGCGCGCCGCATATCAAAGACGAGCACCTCGCCGTCTTCGATTGCTCCTTCAAACCGGCCAAGGGCACGCGCTCCATCGCCTACATGGGCCACCTGCGTATGATGGCGGCCACGCAGCCGTTCATCTCCGGCGCTATTTCGAAGACCGTCAACTTGCCCGAGTTGGCCACCGTCGAAGACATCATGGAGGCCTACCTCCAAGCCTGGAAGCTTGGCCTGAAAGCTGTAGCGGTTTATCGCGATGGCTGCAAGAAATCGCAGCCGCTGAGCGCCGCCGGAACAAAGACAGCGCAGGCCGGAAACCCCGCTGTGTCCTCGGTGTCCTCTGTGCTTGAGTCTGAGAACTTAAACGCTCCGCCGCGTGCCGTGCGCAACCGATTGCCGGAAGAGCGCGCCTCCGTCACCCACAAATTCAAAGTCGGCGACCACGAGGGCTACATCACCGTCGGCCTCTATCCCGACGGAGAGCCCGGCGAAATCTTCATCACCATGGCCAAGGAAGGCTCGACGGTGAGCGGCCTGATGGACAGCTTCGCTTGCGCCGTCTCCATCGCTCTGCAACATGGTGTGCCGCTGAAACTGCTGTGCGAGAAATTCGCGCACACTCGTTTCGAACCCAGCGGCTGGAGCGGCAACAGCGAGATCGGCTACGCCAAGTCGATCATGGACTACATTTTCCGCTGGCTGCAGTTGCGCTTCCTCACCGGCCAGCAGCAGTTGCTGTTCGACCACCTGAGACCGAAGCTTTCAGCCATCAGCCAACTGCCGCCGGAAATCGGCGACCTCAACGGGTCTTCCGGCTTGCCAACGACAAACGACGCAGGACGAACGACGGGTTCGATTCACGCCGCCGACGCCCTCGCCGGAATCGTGGATCTGGGCGACGCGCCCACTTGTAGCTTCTGTGGCTCAATCATGACCAGAAATGGAAGCTGCTACCGCTGCATGAGCTGCGGCAGCACCAGCGGGTGCAGCTAGGCATCTGTAGCGCGGACATTCCTGTCCGCGCCGGTTGAAAAGTGTGGGGCGGGCGCCCTTGCCCGCCAAGAGAGTTGTCATCCTGAGGCGGGCGCTTTTCCCGCCGAAGGATCTGGGCGTGCCGCGTGATGCCTCGCGTTCTTTGCGAGGCAATAAGTCACGCGTTTGGCACGCTTCCATATTTGCTGGACGAGCGAAAAGTCCTGGGAAGGGCATGGCTTCAGCCATGCCGAAACAGCAACCAACCTCGACGGCTTTAGCCGCTGAGATCAGGTAGCACGAAAGGGGCTGGACAAGCACGCTCGACAAGAGTAGAACGTTAGCGACTCTGAGGGGGGTCACGGCGGAAGCCGTGACCCTTTTTGCGTGCGTGCGTAAATTAGCGCTCTGCTTGTTCGAGTCTTGAAGGTATCCGAATGCAATTTGAGGACGATGATATCAAAGCAGTCGATCCGATGACTCAAGATGGCCTCGGCAAATTGCTTGAGGACCTCTGTGGAGAACCGATTTCCTTGGGCTGCAATAGGCCCAACCGTCCCTGTAACCGCTGCCAGGCGTGCATGAACTGGGCGGTCCTAGAATCGAGGCTAAAATCCCCAACGCTCTCGTTGGAGGATTTGAACGACATCTTGCTCTTGGTGGACCAGTTTCCTCTCGGGAGTGCGTTTTATGAGTTCTTTCTCTCGAACGGAGAGAAGGCTGTCACATTTGAGGAACTTAAGCAAGGGGTTGTGACCTTCAAGGGCTTTGCTCTTCTCCGGTATGGGAACGTGAGATTCGCGTATCGCTCGCTATACAAATTGCGCAAGGAAGAACTAGCCGCCCAGCTTGGTAGGTGGCACACTGACACAGGGCTCCTCAGAAAACAGTACGGAAGCAGAAGAAGCGCTCCGGCGCTCCCGAAGGAAATACCCGCCGATCTGACCTGGATGTTGGGGTACATCGCGAAGGGGGGAACCGACCGAGATCTAGCTACATACGCAGCTATGGCGTACTTGGTGAACCCGGCCGAAGAAAGTGCGATGTTGGCCAAGTTCAATTTCAATGAGGAACAAAAGCTGCTCTACGATCAGCGTAAGCCTTTTCTCGAATCAAATCCGAGTTGGAAGGAACAGTTTAACGATTTGGCCAAGATTGAAGATGCGATTAAAAGCCTGGGCGCGTCGATTAGCAAAATTCGACAGCACGGTTGGCTCAACACCAGCCACTACTTGGCCTCCGACTGCATGGACGTGTATGTTGCCACGTCGATGCGCGAGAGGTGGGAGTTTGAGGACGTCCACAACGTAGTCAGGAAAGTTTTCGCAGACCCGAAGGTTGCCAAACTGAAGCTTCGCTATTTCGATCCGACCCAGTCCTTCTTGGACAATCGCGTGGATAAGGGACTGGTTGAGGCCCTGATGCTAAAACGGTCGGAATGTACCGTCTATCTCGTGCAGGAGACCGATACCTTCGGGAAGGATTCGGAATTGGCGACAACGCTGGCTCAAGGAAAACCCGTAATCGCTTACGTTCCGCGGATCGACGTCGAGAGAATAAGTAAGACGGCCGACAGTCGGCCGCTGTCATTCCTACAGAAAAGGTTGTCACAGCTAGCAGCTGAAGAAAAGATAACGTCGAAGAATTCATCCGATGTTTATAGGTTCCTGGAGAAGCTCACGGAATTCCAGCCATTCTTTCGAATTGTGGGAGACGAAGAGGTCGAATTCTTGGAAAAGAACAAGCTTTCCGAAGCCAAGAGGGCGATGTGCAGCGTTCTAGCAGAAGCTGAAAAAAAACTATTCGATTCGAGAGCTGAGACCCTACAGAAACGCCATCCTCTCGCTCTACAGGTTGAACTGCAGTCTGGAGTAGCGAATGGGGTGCTTGTTGTTCGAACTGAGGAGGAGTGTGCTGACCTCCTGTCTCGGCTTCTCACCAACAGGTGCAACTTTCGCTTCGATAGCAAAAGGGAGCTTGGTGTAACCGCCCTGGTCGAGCGGATTTCCGATAGTCCCTTTAGAGTCGTAACCCATAATGGAACTCTAACCAACGCATTCTGGAGCCTTTACCGAGTGAGGTGATGGCCATCACAGTGTTTGCCCCTCCCCGAATGTTCAAATACCCTTGTTGATGTATCTAATGATTCCGGGCTTTTCTGAAATAAGCATTTGGAAGCATTATTTTTGTATCATTTCCACAAGCAAGAAGTCTATAAGTGGTGGACTGAATTTTGATATCCAAGATGTAGGGACTTCTGCGATTCTCGAACGTCTTTTGGAGGAGAGGACACGTAACTGATGAGCCGAGACACCCAATTCACGCTAACCGAGTGGGATTTTGACATTCCCCGAGATAATCGTTTTCATGATGCGCTGAATTCTCGCGAGGGGCAACACCGTGAGATAGAAAGTCGTGGTGAGACTGAGCCTTCTCGTTCTGCACGTTCCGATCAGGAGTAGTTCACGTTCTCGAGGGTGGCCCATCCAAGCCGGTGTTGCTTGGGCTTGGGTAGGGTTTTTGGTAAGTTGAAGTGCGCAAGAGGTCGCCGAGAGTTTTGCCACCCATGCGGGGCGTGATCAAGATTTCTCCTCTATCGGCACGACTGAAGTCGTGCCCTTTCACGTAGCTCGCGCCCGTACGGGACGTGATCAAGATTCCGACCCACGTCGGAATGGCTTTAGCCGTGCCCTTCCACGAAACTCCCGCAGGCATCGCCGCGGGCCCGCCCAGCCTTGCCATTCCACGAAAAGCTCTATACCGCTACCATTCCCTCACCTTGCCCGCGAATCGCCGCTACTGGAGCCGAGTCCGCTACCCACTGCCACGCTCTCCGGCCATTCTCCCGAACCAGGGACTGTGCCTCGCCGTACTCCACCAGCCGGTTGAGAACTGTGGTCACCGACGCCAGCGGATCCTTGTGGCGAAGCAGTACTGCCGGCAAGCGCTGCTGGATCTGCTCACACACTTCGCGAACCGCTAAAGGTCGCCCCGCTTCCATCAAGACCATACGGCAGGCTTTGGTAAACCCGGGCTGCCGTCCCGCAGTCTTGCGGTCCACCAGCTCCAGCAACTCTTCGCCCAGGATCTCGTCGCCGAACAGATTGGCGAGTCCGGAAATTGTCTGCTTGAGCGTCCCAATGCGCTTCATGATCTCTGCCCGTTGACCCATGAGCTGCCGCAATTCCTCGTGTGCCGCCTTCACCACTTCCTGGACGTGAGGCCCCCCCTGGTTCAGTAGGCTTCCGTTGGTTTTTCCATTGCTGCCGTTCGACCCGTACTGCATAAAACCACCTCCGACTCCCTAACCTGCGATTGTGTCGATTTCACCCTCAGCCCTGCACGCGCCCACCTGTATACGCAAATTGGATACGTAATCCTGCGCGCGCTCGTTCCATCGAAACCAGTCTGGCGGCGCGAGCCGCATACAGTGTTCGTTTCTGGGACGAGATAGACTCCGGCCCACACCGAAGCTCACTCTTTACTTAGACGCAAAAACTCGGGAAAAGTAAGAAGACTTTACAAAAATGTAACAAGTGCACGCGATCAGGTCGTGTGCGGGCGGAGGAGTGTCCGCCCGGCGAAGGCCTTGCAAAGTTCGCGGGCGGGATCGCCCGCGACCCACCAACAACTACCCCGCAAACCCGTCCGGTTGAGTCACTGCCCCAATGTGCGCTTCGTGGTCAATGAACACCCGTCCTGCCGCCAGCGCCTTGCGGTCGATTTCGAGCAGCGCGACCTTCTTGACCGTGTCCTCGAGCACGCTCATCGCAGTTCCCGATGCCAGACACTCGGTCTCTTCCAGCACCGCGCCCAACAGGACCACGTTGGCAACTTTCGCGGAGCCCAGTTTGTCCGCGATCTCCGCAGCCGGGATGCAGACCACCTGTACCTGCGGCGCGGTGAAGTCCGCGGGAAGACTCTCGGCATTGTAGAAAATGAATCCACCGCTCTTCACCTGCGAGGCGAACTTGCGCAGAGAGAGTTCGTTCATGGCTACCAGAACGTCGGGATGCGAGATCAGCGGCGATCCGACTCGTTCCTTCGACAGGCACACGTGACAATGCGCGCTGCCGGAGCGCATTTCCGGACCGTACGACGGCAGCCAGCTCACTTCCAGTCCTTCGCGCATCCCCATCTCCGTGAGTAACTGGCCCAGCAGCAGCACCCCCTGGCCCCCGAAGCCTGCCACCTTGATGGTGAAATCCCTGAAATGATGATGATGTGGGTGCTTGGGCTCGGTCGTATGTACCTTTTCTTTCGGCGTAATTTCCAGCACATCCGGCACCGGCCGTTGCGGTGGCGCGTTGTTCACCGGCATCTCCAGCTTGCGATCGCGGAAAACATTCAGCGGAAACGTCGGGATCATTTTCTCGGCGATCCAGCGGCGGGCGTCCACGGGATCCTTATTCCAGATCGTCGGACAGGGTGAGAGAATCTCGACGAACGAAAATCCCGCTCCGTCCCGTTGGAGTTCTAACGCTTTGCGAATCGCCCGCCGGGCTTTCATGATGTTCTTGTTGTCGGAAAGCGCTACGCGCTCGATGTACACCGGCGCTTCTAGCGTGGCCAGCAGTTCCGCCATATGCAATGGGAAGCCTTCGTTGGCGGGACGGCGCCCCCATGGAGAAGTTGTGCTCTTCTCCCCCACCAGCGTGGTCGGCGCCATCTGCCCGCCGGTCATGCCGTAGATTGCATTGTTCACGAAAAATACCGTGATCTTCTCGCCACGATTGGCGGCGTGCACGATTTCGGCGGTTCCGATCGCCGCCAGATCCCCATCGCCCTGGTACGAGATCACCGTCCGGTCGGGACAAGCTCGCTTGAGCGCCGTGGCCGCGGCCGGCGCGCGCCCATGCGCCACCTGCACATTGCCCACATCGAAGTAGTAATAAGCAAACACCGAGCAGCCCACCGGGCTGACGAAGATGGTCTTGTCCTGCACGCCCAGATCCTGCAACGCTTCCGCAATCAGCTTGTGGGCTACTCCGTGTCCGCAACCCGGACAATAGTGGGTCTGCTGCTTCAGTTCCGCCTTGCGGTCGTAGAGGTCATAAAACACGGGCGACTTTTCATGCACAATCTCGTAGCCGTTCTTGCTCACTTCGAGTTCTGTCACGGCGGCTTTGTCCTGGTTTTCCATGGTCTGTCTCTCTTCCTTCTTCCTTGCTCACGTACGCCCCTGCGCATCCGCTATCAAATCAGCGCGCCCACCCGCTCGATCACTTCGGCGCACAACTCCTCCACCGATGGCACATTGCCGCCCACCCGGCCGTAAAACTCCACCGGCACTCGGTCGCCGAGCGTCAGGCGTACGTCCTCCAGCATCTGGCCGTTGCTCAATTCCACGACCAGTACCTTCTGCGCCCGGAACGCCACTTCCTTCAAGGCCTGCGACGGGTACGGCCACAACGTGATGGGGCGGAACAAGCCGGCCCTCACCCCATCTTTGCGCAACGCTTCCACCGTGGAGCGCAGCACGCGCGACACAATGCCATAGCCGACGAGCAGGACTTCAGCGTCCTCCGTCTGATACAGCTCGTGACGTGGCTCCGTTTGTTGCGCGCGAATGTATTTGGCTTCCAGCTGGCGTTCATGGTCTTCCAGATCATCCGGCTCGAGATAAATGGAGCTGATCAGATTGGCGCGGGTCTCTGGCGTTCCCTTCACCGCCCAGGGTTTCTCCGGCGCCACGATCTCGCGATACTCGAGATCCAGCGGTTCCATCATTTGGCCAACGAATCCGTCAGTCAGCACCACTGCCGGATTGCGGTATCGGTCCGCGAGTTCAAAAGCCAGGGTGGTGAAGTCCGCCATCTCCTGCACCGAAGCCGGGGCCAGTACGATATTGCGGTAGTTGCCGTGTCCGCCGCCTTTCACCAGGGCGAAATAGTCGCTCTGCTCGGGCGCGATGTTGCCCAGTCCGGGGCCGCCACGCACCACGTCCACGATTACGCACGGCAGCTCCGCGCCTGCCAGGTACGACATTCCCTCTTGCATCAAGCTGAGGCCGGGGCCAGAGGATGCGGTCATGACGCGGACCCCGGCCGCAGCTGCGCCGTACACCATGTTGATGGCGGCGACTTCGCTCTCCGCCTGCAGAAACGTTCCACCGACCTGCGGGATGTACAGCGCCGCAGCCTCGGCGATCTCGCTGGCTGGAGTAATCGGATATCCATAGTAGGCGCGGCAACCGGCAAGGATCGCGCCTTTGATGATGGCTACATTGCCTTTACAGAGCTGCCGCATGTTCGCCTCCTGGCTCCTGGGTAATCAACTTGTGGGGAGCAGACAGACGGTACACCGTGATCGCGCCCGGCTCCGGACAGCAGTAGAAGCAGATGCCGCAACCCGTGCATTTCTCGCCTGTGTAGCGCGCCGGATGAACCCCATACGCACTGAGATTCGGCGCTAAAACCAGGCACTTCGGCGGGCAAGATTCCACGCACAACCCGCATCCTTTGCATTCTTCCACGTTGACCGTAACCTTACCGCGTGCTTGGCCTGCCATCTTTCACCTCGTTAGCGCTGCCTCGGCCATTACTGGGCGTTGCAGCCATTTGGTTCGTTCGCAGTATTCGTAAAGTTCATCCCGGAATTTGGGATGAGCGATGTCGATCAAAGCCTTGGCCCGCTCCCGGATGCTCTTGCCGTGCAAGTAAGCCACGCCGTACTCGGTGACCACGTAACGGACCAGGCCGCGGGAAGTCACCACCCCCGCTCCCGGGCTCAGCATCGGGCAAATCCGGGAGATCGCTCCATTTTTGGCGGTCGAGGAAATTGCAATGATCGGCCGGCCGCCCTTCGACCGCGAAGCGCCGCGCAGAAAGTCCACCTGTCCGCCGATGCCGCTGTAGAACTGGTTGCCAATCGAGTCCGAACACACCTGGCCGGTAAGATCCACCTGCAAGGCCGAATTGATGGCCACCATCTTCTCGTTACGGGCGATGAGCTGAGGATCGTTCACATAGGCCGTGGGGTGAAACTCGAAAATCGGATTGTTATCTACGAACTGAAACATCGCCTTGGTGCCGAGCGCGAAACCGACGATGATCTTGCGGGGTTTGAAGTTCTTGCGTGCGCCCGTGATTACACCCGCTTCGATCAGAGGAATCACGCCATCGGAAACCAGTTCGCTATGGATCGCCAGATCCTTGCGATCCATGAGGAAAGGCAGCACCGCATCGGGAATGCCGCCGATACCGGTCTGCAGCACTGCTCCGTCCTCAATCAGACTGGCGACATTTCGCGCGATGGCGACGTGCAAGTCGGTCAACACCGGCTTCTTCAGCTCGCACAGCGGGCGCGAAGCCTCGACGATGGCATCGAGGTCATTCACATGAATGAAGCTGTCGCCGAAAGTGCGGGGCATCTCATCGTTGATCTGCGCAATCACGTAGCGCGCATACTTTGCGGCCGTCAGCGACGTGTCCACACCCACACCAAAACTGCAGAAGCCGTGCGCGTCCGGAGGAGATAATTCCAGCAGCGCCACATCCAGCGGCATCGCCCCGGTCTCGAAAAGCTCCTCAATCTCGCTCAAATAGATGGGAGTGTAATCCGCGCGGCCTTCGTTGATGGCCTCGCGCACGTTACCCCCAATAAAAACCGCATTGTGCCGGAAGTGGCCGGCCATCTCGGGAGCCACGTAGGGCGCGGCGCCCAGCGTCATCATGTGGACGATCTCGACGTCGTGCACGAAGGGACCGCGCCGCATCAAAGCTTCCACCAGCGTTTCCGGTTCGGCGCAGCCGGGCTGAATGTAAACCCGCATTCCGGACTGCACAGAACGCATTGCCTCGTCAGCGGTCTGCACCTTGTTCTTGTATTCAATCTGCCACGACATCGCTTGCTCTCCTAGGTGGTCTTGCTTGCCACGGTCGCTTCCAGCGACTTGGCAACCACCCGTTCATAGCCCACGGCCGCCCAGTAAATGGCGTGGTCAAAGAACTGTTCCAGCAGTTGCAGCATTTCCAGTTCCCCGAACACTTCCACCCGGTCCAGGACAGATTCTTTTTTCAGGAACTCCCAAAGGTTTTCCTTGGTCAGGACGATAACCATCGCGACCTGGCTGAAGGGCACCTGCTGCTGGGCGCGGCGAGCGCCAATTTCCAGATAACGTTGCTCAATGTCGAATTCAGTTTTGCCCAGCAACCAATCGCCCAAATGGCGATAGATTTCGTAAACCCGGTCTTTCAGTTCTTCCGCGGGGACGTTTCGATAACCCTGGGTGCAGTCGGAATCCTGGACTCTGAGCAACAGGCTGCCGGCCAGCGCCTGGGAGTGGGTCTCAATCAGACGGACCAGTCGGTATAAGAGCATCATGACCGTCTCCTAATTCATTTCCTCTATGCCCAGTTTCGCCCTGTCGGCGGAATCCAGCCGTGACCCTTGCCACAAGCAGATGTGACCGTCATCACATGAGTAAGTCCTGCCTGTGCAAAGATTTGCGGACCCTTTCGGGAACACCATGTGGTCGCGTAGGGGCGGATGCCCTCGTGCTGCGCTCGGCGCGGCAGGGTTGTGTGGCGCGGACATTCCTGTCCGCGCGGTCCTAGCTGGATCATCCGATGCAGGCGCGGCGTCCTCGCCCGTGCGAGGAGCAGGGCGGTGGCTGCAAACCTGATCAGAATCTGCGTGGGGGTTCCCTAATTAACTCTAATCCTTGTCATTTCGAGGGGATTCATCCCGAGAAATCTGCTTTTCCCTTTCCCGAGAAAAACAGCAGATTCCTCCCGGCTAAAGCCGGTCGGAATGACAAAAAACCAAGCGGGGAAGGAACGAGGCAGCAAACAGCAGGTCTCTCCGCTTCGCTTTCCCTTCCGCGTCCCCCCTCACGCCGGCAGCAGCATGCCCTTTTCCAGATGCCGGGTCAGGTGCGCGTACGAAGCGGCGTGCGGATCGTGCGTGACCATGACAATCGTCTTGTGAAAATCCTCGTTCAGCCGCTTCAGGATTTCCAGGATTTCCGTGGCGGAGTGGCTGTCGAGATCGCCGGTCGGCTCGTCGGCCAGCAGCAACGTAGGGTCGCTGACAATCGCGCGCGCGATCGCCACGCGCTGTTCCTGTCCACCTGAGAGCTGCTTTGGAAGATGGTTCACGCGGTCTTCGAGGCCAACCAGTTTCAGAGCAGTCATGACGTGGTCTTTCCTCTGCTGCGAGTTCAGCTTAGTAAGCAGAAGCGGCAACTCGACATTCTCAAACGCGGTGAGAACGGGGATCAGATTGAATGTCTGAAACACATATCCGATATGCGTGTTGCGCCAATGGGCCGACTGGCTATCGCTGAGACGGAACACATTCTCGCCCAACACAAGCAGATCGCCGGCGGTGGGCCGGTCAATGGCCGCGATCATATTCAGCAGAGTTGTCTTGCCCGAGCCGGACGGGCCCATGAGCGCCAGGAATTCCCCCGAGCCGATTTCGATGGAGACATCGTCCAGCGCCTTTACCTCAAAGGCATCGCGCTTAAACACCTTGCTGACATTGCGCGCCTGAACAATTTTGGTTTGGATGGCAACATTCGCAGCGATAGCAGTGCTCATGATTGTCCTTTGATCTTGATTTTGTCTCCATCTTTCAGATTCTGCGGGCCGGCTGTGATCACGCTCTCGCCGCCGACCAGGCCCTGCACCAGCAGGCCGCCACTGCGTTGGGAAGTGACATGAACCTCTCGCATCAGCGCTTTGCCGTTAAAAGCGAGAAAGACGACTTTCTTTCCATCGTGATCGTGGACGGCGGTGGTAGGCACGAAAACCCCGGCTGGCCCGGACTGCGGACTCTGTTTGTCGTTGGCCAGGAACTTGACTGTTGCATTCATTTCAGGGCGCAGATACTCGTCGGGATTCAGAATCTGTACTTTCACCTGCACGGTGGCTTTCTGGCGGTTGGCTTCGGGAGAAATCTGCGCGATCACGCCGTCGTACTTGCGATCCGGATAGGCGTCCACGGTCACGATGCCTTTCTGGTTGGGGCCGAGTTTGGAGAAGTCGTCCTGTGCGATGTCGAGTTCGACCTGAATATCATTGAGGTCGGCCAAGGCTACGACTTCTCCTTGCGGCCCACCTTCCGCGGTGCTGGCGAAGCCGGACGTAATCAATTCGCCCTTCTCCGCCGTGCGCTCCAGAATGGTTCCGTTCACCGGGGCGCGGATTACCGTCGCGTCGAGCCAGGACTTGGCATAGGCCTCCTGGCCCTCGGCCTGCAGCAACGCGCCTTTGGCGCGCTCGATATCTTCGACTCGCGGGCCGATTTTCGCCAGCTGGAAAGCCTTGTCCAGCGAATTGGCCCGCTGCTGATCGGCCTCGAATTTGGCGGTGGCATCGTCGAAGACTTGCTTGGACACCACGCCCTGCGACCACAATTCACGATCGCGATCGAGAGTGATTTTGTCATTGGCCAGCGTGGCGCGGGCTTCGTCGAGGTTGTGCTGTGCCTGCTGAATTTCTTCGGGGCGCGAGCCATTTTCGAGCTCCTGCAGATACGCCCTGGCATTTTCGGCGGCGCCTTTGGCCTGCTCGTATTGGGCGCGGAATTCCTGATCCTCCAGCCGGACAAGCACCTGGCCTTCTTTCACTTTGTCGCCCTTTTCGACGCCGATCCACGCTACGCGCCCGGTGACCTTCGAGTTCACGTTGATCTTGTGATGCGCCACAATGTAACCGCTGGCGGAAAGCACGATCCCGCCCACGTCGCTGTTTTCCGCGGCTGCGCGTGCAACCTCGACCTCGGCAGCATCGGGCGAAAAGAGGCGGTACGCCAGTGCGCCCACGCTCAGCAGCGCCACAACCGCGATTCCAACAATGATGTAGCGGCGCGCCCAGGAAGACGGTTCGCTGCTCGGGGCCGAGCGGTCAATGCGCAGGCCTTGCAAATCGCTGTGTTTGGTGTCAGTCGGCATATCTAACAAGTTACGTCGCAGAGCACTTGCCTGTTCCCCGCCGCGGAGCTACGCTCCGCTGGACCGCCGAGGGCGGCTGTCCCCACGTGTTTAACTAGTCCCGCAGGGACGCCAAAATCTCCCGCCGAGCCGCGTGCCATGCCGGCGCCATTCCTCCAAATAAACCCATGACTACAGCGAACACAACCGCCGTGCCCAGCACGGCGGGCGTCATTTGAAGCCCAAAAACGATTTCGCTGAAGGTCACCGCATTCGACGTTCCGGTCGTCATGCCATTAAACGGGAGCATAAGAATAATGCCGACTACCGCTCCGATCAGCGACAGCAGAATCGACTCGAAGACGAACGAAGTCAGAATGCTGGAACGCGAAAATCCGATCACCCGCAACGTCGCAATTTCGCGTGAGCGATACGCTACGGCCGCATACATCGTATTCATGGCGGCGAAGCTCGAACCGATCGCCATGATAACAGCGACCACAAAGCCAACAAATTTGATGGGCGCTCCGGACCGAGTCTGCTTGGCGTAGTAATCGGTCTCCAGCATCCCTTCGAGCTTGAGACGCTGATCGTCGCTGACGCGATGCTTGAGCGCATCGGCGGACACTGGATCGGTCGCCCGCAAATACGCGGACGAAAATCCGCCCTGACGATCGAAGTCGGAAGCCATCTGATTCACGTCACCCCATATTTCCGATTCATAGGCCGACCCTCCGGCATCAAAAATTCCGACCACCATCCACGGCCCCTTGCCGAACTGCATCGTGTCGCCGACGTTGGCTTGCGCAAAACGCTTATGAATGGACTGGCTTACGACGACTTCCCGCTGTCCGGGAGTGAACCACCGTCCCTCAACCAACTTCACCTTGGGACGGAGTTCGAGGCCATCGGGCATCATGCCGCGCACGGTGACGTTGACCTCCCCGGTACCGTCCTTGCGCGGAAGCACGATCACCACCACCCATTCGCCGGAAACCATCGGGTCCCCGTGGCTGTCTTTCTTGATGCCCGGCAGATTTCGCAGGACCGGGAGCAGAGTCGCGTCAAACCCTCCCGACAGTTCCGCCTCGGAACCCTTACGCAGTACCAGCACATTAGCCGGATCTCCGCTGGTGACGAAGGCGCGGTCCAACCCGGCCAGCAAGGCCATGAGGAAAATCGCAGTAGTGACGGTAAGCGCAATGCCCAAGGCCGTCATAATCGTGAGCCCCTTGCGCAGCCTTAGATTGCGTAGGTTGTAGCTGATCGGTATAGCCATAGTGTGAACTCTCGGTTCAGCCGATGTGACGCAGCCCTTCCACGATGTTGGTTCGCGATGCATTATAGGCTGGCAGACAACCGCTAATGAATCCCACGGCAGCCGCCACCATCAGGGCCGCAATCATGGTGAGCGGTGTAGTTTTCAGGCCTCCCGGAATCCCGATTCCCGCGGGGCTGCGGGCCACCAAATGAACCAGTCCAGCCGCTCCCACTACACCCAGTAAACCACCCACAACTGATAAAGCCACTGCCTCTCCTACAAACAGCGAGAGCACGCTCCCCCGGGTGAATCCCAGGGTTTTCAGCACGGCCACTTCGCGCGTGCGGCTGCGGATGGACATCGCCATGGTGTTCGCCGAGACCAGCAGAATGGCGAACACCACCGCCCCGCAGATGCCCAGAATAAATGCCTTCACGTTGCCCAGCATGGCGATGAAGCCGAGTTGAAAGGCTTTTTCACTCTCGGTCTTGGTCGGTTGCGGAGAGTTGTGGAACATGTCATCGATAGTCCCTGCCACTTGCGGAACATCCTTGGCGGAAGCCGCGCGAGTAAAGAAAAAGCCCGCCTGTCCTTTGAAGAAGGGCACAGCTTCTTCCAGATATTTCGCGTTGAAGTACAGGGAACGGTTGGGAGGGTCGATGGTGAACATGGCCCGGATCGTAAGCTCAGGATTCACGGGGAAAATGGAGCCCAGCAAAGTGATTTTGTCGCCGATCTTCCAGCCATATTTCTTGGCTAACTCAACATCCACCATCGCGCCGGCCCGGTCGCGTCGCCAAGCCTCAGCCTGATCGGGCGGAACGGTCTTATCCGTCGCTACCTGAAGATACTCATCCGGGTCCGTGGCGAACTGCGCGAAGAAATTCTCCGGCTTGTCGTCTTTGTAAAGGCCGCCGAACCAGGTCATCGGCACAATTGCAACCACTCCCGGAATGCTGCGAATTTTTTCCCGATAATAGCCTGGCAAAAAGAATGTGAGCGAAACCCGGTGACGGGTCATCAGGCGGGTGGCCGAATTCGGCGCGCCCTGGTCGATGTAGAACGTGCGCCAAAGCGTCATCATCAGCGTAAGCAACAGCAGGGAAAAGCCGATGCTCAACACCGTCAGGATGCTGCGGCGGCGGTTGCGAAACGCGTTGCGCACGACGAAACTGCTCAAAGTCATACCGACCTAGCTGTGGGCTCAGCCAATGTGGCGCAGGCCCTCCACAATGTTGATCCGTGAGGCATGGTAAGACGGCACCACGGCGCTCAGGAACCCAACCACTGCGGCGACGATCATCGCCAGCAACACCGTTCCCACCGTCACCGGCGCGATCGGAAAGAAGCCGGCTTGCTGGCCTGAGTGCTGAAAAGCCGACACAGCCAGGTAACCAATCAGGGAGCCGATGAGCCCGCCTACCAGCGATAGGGTCACCGCCTCACCGATGAACAATCCCAACACGGTTTGCCGGGTGAATCCCAAAGTCTTGAGAACCGCGACTTCGCGGGTCCGCTCGCGGATGGACATCGCCATGGTATTGGCGGAAACCAGCAGCGTGGCGAACACGACCGCTGAGCAAATGCTCAAAATGAAGGCTTTGACGTTTCCCAGCATAGCGACGAATTCCAGCCCAAACGCTTTCTCGCTCTCAGTCTTGGTCGGCTGCGGCGAGTTGTGGAACTGATCATCCACCGCAGTTGCGATTTTGCTTACATCCTGCGGAGTGTCGGCAAGAATGCCAAACATACCTGCAGTCCCTTTAAAAAAGGAAACTGATTCTTCCAAATATTTGGTGTTGAAGTAGGCCGACTGATCATCCGGGCTGGAGTGAAAGATGCCACGGATATTGAGTTCGAGATTCACCGGATAAATGGTGCCCATCAGAACAATCCGGTCCCCAGGCTTCCAGCCGTACTTTTTGGCCAGCGTATCGTCGACAATGACTCCCTGCCGGTCGTGCTGCCACGCGCTGAGCTGCTCGGGCGGCATCTGCATATCGCGGTAAACCTTGAAGAATTCATCGGGATCGGTGCCGAACTGGGCGAAAAAGTTTTCCGGCTTGTCGTCTTTGTAAAGGCCGCCAAACCAGGTCAGCGGCACAATCGCGACGACTCCCTGCACCGCACGGATTTTCTCGCGATAGTAAGAGGGCAGGTTGAAGGTCAGCGAGACTTTATGGCGAACCATCAGCCGCTCGTTCGATTCGGCGCTGCCGTTATCCACGTAGAAACTTCGCCATAGCGTAATCATCAGGGTCAGCAGCAGCAAAGAAAAGGCGATACTCAGCACGGTCAGAATGCTGCGCCGCTTGTTACGGAAGGCGTTCTTGCTCACAAAACGGGTCAGGGTCATGATCGAACTCCGGAAGAAAACACAGCACAGCTACGCGGGGCCCTTGATTCTTCTTAGGATAACCGACGAGCGCAGGATCGAACAACTCTCAGCCCGGGTCAAGTCTGTGTGGGGATGGGAGCTAGAGCCATCCAAAAGTGCACCCCGGAGCCCGATGGAAAATTTTCCGCTGGGGCGGACGCATCCGACAACATCTGGGGAGAATATGTCAGCGTGAGCATTGATCCCGGCGATGATGTAACCTTCTGGGGCACAGGAGAATACTTCGGGACCACGCAGACACAATGTCCTGGTACTTCCAACAACCACACGACGTGCACGTGGGAAACGCAGATATTCAATTGCTACAAAGGTAACGGGTTCTGCCCATAAGCCGGAAGTGGTCGAGTGCGACATTCGGAGGGGAGGCACGGTCCCCTCCGAATACTCAAACTTGCTCGGGGCCGAAGGTGGATCAAAAGCGACAACAAGTCCGTGAAGCTATGGCGTAATCTCAAACACCACGCCGCATCCGTTTCCGCCGTCGCATCCGCTATCCCCGCCCAACGAAGTCACACCGTACAAGTTTCCCGCTTTCGTTACAATTCCACCGCTCGGCTGTGTTCCCCTCTTGCTGCCCTCACCGTTCTTCCCGAACTTGAAGGCGTGCAGAGCATGCTCACTCCAGTTACCTCCCGAAGCGGGGATTAGTTCAAAGACCGTTCCTGCTTGCACCTTGAGGGAACCAGAAGTCGCCCCGTACAGGTCGCCCTTACCGTGGAAAATTAGGCCTCCCACGGGATACCTGTCGTCTGCGTCGCCACTAAAGCTATACAGAACGCTCTCAGACCAATCTCCATTCGAGCCCTGCAGCAGCTTGAAAACCGTGCCACAGCCGTAAGGGCCGCAGTGATCACCTCCCAGTTCTGTTGTGCCATACAGACTGCCAGCTTTGTCAAGGACTAGCGCACTGTTTGCCCCTTCTCCGTCGTTCGGGTAACCACGAAAGCTGTACAGCACGGCTTCCACCCATTCTCCACCAGAAGAAGTCAGGCCGAATACAGTTCCATAGCCATAGATTCCTCCTTGACTCGTTGTGCCGTATAAGGAACCAGCCGTATCGAACACCAAACCCGCGTAAGGGTTAGCGCCGTCGTTTCCACCCACAAAACTGTACAGCAACTGTTCCTTCCACGGTCCGTTCTTAGCAGGTGACAGCCGGAAGACGGTGCCGCAATTGCCGTTGCACGCCCCGGTACCTCCAGAAATTGTGGTCCCATAGAGATTGCCATCATGGTCAAAGATTACGCCGTCAACCGGATTAGCGCCGTCTCCTGCATTCCAGTCGAATCTGTGTAGCACCGTCTCGTTCCAGCGGCCTCCTGATGTGGGAGTCAGTTTGAAGACGGTCCCGCAACCATATGGGCCGCATCCGCCGGTGACAATACCGCCCGTTTCGGTTGTGCCGTACATGGTGCCTTTGGCGTCGAACGTAATACTGCCATAGGGAAGACTTCCATCCCCGGTAGCGCCAAAGGCGTGGAGCACGCTTTCCTTCCAACCCTTGGCAGATCGGGTAAGCTTGAATATTGTGCCAGCATTGTGAGCACCACCATATATCGTAGTGCCATAAAAGTTTCCTGCCGCGTCCGTTACCAGAGTGCCGACGGGTGTCGCCCCATCCGTGCCGCCCTTAAAACTGTAGAGCACCTTCTCCTTGCTGCCAGCCCAGACGCTCGGCACCAACACCAAACCAATCGCTAAAGTCGCGAAAACCGCCATTGCTTTCGAGCCGGATTTCGATCGCATGGATCGTTACCTCACAATCGGGAGTCTAGCCGGGGAAAAGGGAGGGGAGTGGAAAGCCAATCCTCACAGCAGCCCAAAAGTATACTACGGAAACGGTATTCTGCAGCAGAGAGAAAATTCGCAGAATAGCGACTAGAGCCGAAGGTCCCGAGTACAGGGCGCAAGTACTTTCGTAACTCCACCGATGGGCTATCCCGGGCTATGCTATGTCTTGTCCTTCCCTCAGAAAATCCACGCCACCCGTATTCCACGGGAGATGTCATTCTTCGCCGGCATGAGGCCAGGAAGAAATGTCGAACAAAATCGGGCGCTTCGAAATAGTCAGTGAAATCACCCATTCGGACATAGGTTCGGTCTACAAGGCCTCCGATCCGGAGAACAACCAGACCGTGGCGCTGAAGACCGTGAGGTTGGAGCCGCTCGGCGAACAGGCGCCCGCACTGGTGAAGAGCCTGCTGGAAGAGGCGGAAGCCAGCAAGGTTCTCAACAGCCCCAATATTTCTTTGCTCTATGGCGCCGGAGAGGTAGACGGCGTTTTCTGTGCCTGCCTGGAGTATGTGCAGGGCAACAGCGTGGCCACCATGCTGGCGCGTAAGGAAGGGTTCTCCATCTGGGACCTGCAGGACATTGTCCGCCAAACCTGTCAGGGGCTCGATCACGCGCACGCGAAGAAGATCGTGCACTACACCCTGGAGCCAGCCAAGATCATGGTGACATGGGACGGCACCGTCAAAACCCTTGGCTTCGGAATCTCCATGATGAACGCCCTCGCGGCTCAGGCCTCCGGGAAGGCTCCCGAAGTGCTGCATTACATGTCGCCGGAGCAGCTGCGCGGAGATCCGCTCGATGCGCGCTCCAACCTGTTCAGCCTGGGCGCGATTCTTTACGAGATGGTCACCGAGCGCAAAGCGTTCGACGGCGAAGACGCCGACCAGGTGCGGCAAGCGATTACGGAAATGACGCCAGCGGCGGCGGGTCAGGTGAATCGCAAGATCCATCCCGCTCTCAGCGAAGTAATCATGAAGGCGCTTTCGAAGGATCCCCAGGAGCGCTACCAGTCCGGTCAGGACCTGGTGAACGATCTGGAGCGATGCAAGGAAAGTGCGACGAAAGCCACCGCCAAACCCAGCGAGCTTCCGCAGAGAGCAGCCACTCCGCAAAAAAAGCCCGCGCCAGCGGCGAGCACGCAAACCGCGAAACCGGGCCCGGCCACTGCAGCTCCTGCGGGGAAAACGGCTGCAGCAAGAACCGAACCGGAAGTGCTCTCGCAGCCCGCGGTGCCTGCGGCAAAATCATTCCAGGCTGCTCACCCACCCGCGGCTCCCAAAAGAGAGGTTACACCGTCGCATGCGGCAGCGCCGAAAGCGGCCGCAGCGGCAGCGGGACGCAGCGGCGCTGGCGCCAATTCTGCGACCGCGGACGGGCTCATCACGCCGAACCTGGACTTGGCTGCGCCCGTCATCAACTCGTCGGCTTCGGTCGAAACGCAGGAACAAGCAACCATGTCTTCGCCGCCGATGGTCGAACCCGAGTATGAAGCCCCGAAGATTGCTGTTGATCCGATGATGGACGAGAACCGCCGAACCGGCGATAGTCAGGGCCGGAGTTTCTCGGAAATTGACGAATTGCCGCCTCTCAAAGAGGTATATGTTGCGCCTCCGCCTTCTCCGGTAGCCGAGCTTGAGCCTGTCGCTCCAGTTTACACAGGCATTCTCAAGAACGCTCCGCCCGAAAAACCAAAGGTGAGACCGCGCGAAGTGGCACAAAAAGCGGTCAAAGAAATCAAGCAGACGCCGCCTCAGTTGTTCGTGGTTTCGATGGCGGCAGCTATTGGAGTCATTCTGCTGGTCCTGGCTGCGATTGCCTGGCATATCCATTCCCAGAATGCAGAGGACGAAGGCACTCCGGCGCAATCGGCCGCGGCCACGGCGCCCAGCCAGCCGGTCGCCAGCACCACCCAATCAGCCACCCCAGCGCAAACCCCGGACGCGGTGCAGGTAGCTCCTGAGCAGAGCGAACAAAAGCCAGCGGTGTCGGTCAAGCCGAAGTACAGCAGTACCAGGAAAACAAGATCGCGAGTGCCCGCTGCTCCTGCCATCGTTCCCGGACAATTGAGCGTCAGTTCGACTCCGGCGGGCGCCCAGGTCCAGATTGATGGACGCACGAGTTCGGCCTGGGTTACGCCTTTCAACCTCACGGGGCTTCTGCCCGGTCAGCATTCCGTGACCATCAGCAGGCCCGGATACACTTCGGAGACCCGCAACATTGAGGTGGCCTCCGGCAGCAAGTCATTCATGAGTGTGCAGTTGGCTCAGGTGTCGCCCACGGCAGCGGTGAACAGCGATCCCCCCGGCGCAGCTGTATGGATGGATGGCCGGGACACCGGACGAGTAACCCCAGCGCAAATCCCCGTGGACAAGCCCGGCAATCACAGCTTCGTTTTCAAGAAGCAGGGCTATTTGGACGAAACCATTACCGTGAACTTGCAGATGGGCCAGACCTCGCATTTGGGTCCCAGCTTGCGCCCGTTGGGCAGCACGGACGAAATCAAGATGGGCGGCAAGTTCAAGAAGGTATTTGGCGGCGGAGAGACTGCCGGAATGGGTACGGTGAGCGTTAAGACACAGCCCAAAGGCGCCCAGATCGCGGTCAACAACCGCATCCTTGACAAAGCCTCTCCCGTCCAGTTCTACCTGAATCCGGGCAACTATGTGATCGACATTACCCTGTCCGGATTCAAGAGCGTCCATCGGGTAATCAGTGTGGACAAAAACGGCAAGGTCGCGGTCGATGAAATTATGGACCGCGAGTGAAACACCTCCAGGCAGAGAGGGCCTGCTTCCACAGGGAGCGGGCCTTTTTTGCGCTATTCGGCCTTCTTTCGTCTTCAATGAAATGCGCCACTAAATCCTTTACCTGCTAGAGTCTGCCGCCCGTCGAGTGGGTCGAGAGTCTCAAATCATCCTGCGCGGAAATGGCGTCACTCGAATCGGTGACCGGTGTCACTGAGCAGTGCCCTCCGATCAGGTAGAAAGAGCAATAGGCGTGTGGATGCGTGGCCGATAATTCCGCAAACCCGTCCCGGTTGAACCTTTGGCAGGTGCTGCATGCGCTTCGATCCGTTCCGGTCGAATCTAAGGGGAAACCACTGTTTCGGCTGGGCCAGCCTTGTGGCGGCATCTATCTGGTGGAAGAGGGGGAAGTTACGCTGCTGTTGTCCTCCGAGCCAGAGACCGGCGGGACTTTCGAGGTAGTGGGCCCGGGAACCGTGCTGGGTCTGAGCGAGAGCATGACGGGCGGAACCCACCGGCTCACCGCCGAAGCCGGCCAAGGCGCTCGCGTCTCCTACATCGAGCGCGACTCGTTCCTGGATCTCCTGCACAACGATCACCGGTTCTGTATGCAGATTGTCCGTACTTTAAGCGAGGATCTGCATAGCCTTTATCACCGCTGCCGCTGTCTGGCGCCCGAGGCGAAATTCTTGGGGAATGACGCCTCGTCCGTGGTGAACTAGAGCGCGGCAGCCCTCCACCGGTGTAGGCGCGGGCGTCCCGCCCGTGCAGAGTTCCTGTGGTGGGGACAGCCACCCCCAGCTGTCCAGCCGGGCGCAGCCCGGTCCGCCCGGCAACCTGCTCCAAGTCCAGCCTCGCTCTTTGCGCCAGAGAAACGTCTTGGCAGTCCAACGCGGACTCAGGGCGGCCGCTGTTCGCAAGGTGTTAAACTTTTGAGTTTTCTCTTGCGGATTCAACGGACCAAGGAGATGGCCTGAATGAACATTCAGCGGGTCGGAGTAGTAGGGGCTGGGACGATGGGCAACGGCATTGCCCATGTTTTCGCCCGCGGCGGCTATCGGGTGATGCTGTGCGATGTGGAACGGCGTTTCCTGGATCGCGGGCTGGAGACGATTGCCAAGAATCTGGATCGTGAGGTCGCCAAGCATAAAATTTCCGCGGCCGAGAAAACCGCGGCGCTCGACCGGATCGAACCCGTCCTGGAGCGCGCCATCCTTGCAGGATGCGATTTTGTGGTGGAGGCGGCTTCGGAGAAGTTTGCTATCAAGGCAGAACTTTTTCGTGATTTGGATAAGATCTGCCGTCCCGAGGTCATCCTCGCGTCCAATACATCGTCCATTTCGATTACCAAGCTGGCCGGGTTGACCAAGCGGCCGGAAAAAGTCATCGGCATGCATTTCTTCAACCCAGTCCCGGTGATGAAACTGGTAGAGGTGATTCGCGGGCTGGCAACGTCTGACGAAACTTTTCACCGGGTGCGGGACTTGGCGGCGAAATTGGAAAAGACTCCGGTCGAGGTGAACGATGCGCCCGGCTTCGTCTCCAACCGCGTGCTGATGCCGCTGCTGAACGAAGCCATGTACGCGGTGATGGAAGGCGTGGCCACTGCGGAAGCGGTGGATGAAGTGTTCAAGCTGGGCATGGCGCATCCCATGGGTCCGCTGACCCTGGCGGATTTCATCGGCCTCGACGTCTGCCTCGATATCATGCGCGTGCTGCAGGATGGCCTGGGAGATCCCAAATATCGTCCTTGCCCGCTGCTGATCAAGATGGTGGACGCAGGCTGGCTGGGGAGGAAGAGCGGGAGAGGATTTTACAAGTATTAGTCCGGGAGCACTTAGGATTTAGCACTCGGCACTCAGCTCTTTGGCAGGCACACCAGCCTGAATTTTTGTCTGCTAAGGTCCGGGGAACCCCGGAATCGGCACGGAACAGACAGCGAAGCTGATATGGTTTAAGCGGTCTCTTTCCCTCAACAGCTTCCAGCTTTCAGGACTGAGAGGAGGTACATGACTATGACCGCTCCGCAATACACGCGGCTCTCAGAAGAAGAATACTTGTTGCGTTTGCGCCAAGAGATTGACGCTCTTAAGGCAAGGGCCGCGGCTCCGCGGTACGCTTATGCCGAAAAAGAACAAGCGAAAGCCGTGGCGCACTTTTTGGGCCGCGCGGTTCAATTTGGTGAGGCAACCTACCGAATTAGGAATCTTCCCCTCGTGCTCGATGTCTTGCTCCGCGTTTTTTGCGACGACTTGATTCGTCTGTTTTGGGTCGCTCAGTCAGAAAACAACGCCGCGGAGTACGCCAAGGTTACGGTGTCCGAGTTCGCGAAGATGGCTCGTGTGAACCTCGAAAAAGGCCACATGCGCGTCGTTAACAAGAAGACTAGGGAAGACGCTACGGTCAAACTGCTCCCAGAACTCGCTCGATTGTCCAGCCCAGCGAAGAAGGTCGAGCAACTGGCCAAGCAGTGCGCACTTGAAAAGGTCTACGACATCCCCTTCCGATTCTGCTCACTAGCCGTGCACGGCAACACCTTCTTACCTAAACTGCCCCCTGGCGCTGATCTCGTCGTTCTCCCGGCAATAATCGCTTTTCTGCGGGCGACTTCGACCATCGCGGAGAACTACCCCGACCGGACTACGTCGGCAGAGGAGGTCCTGCGCCTCCTCAGGCTAGATAAGGTCGGACGCATGTGACAGACCCGAGGGGTGCGGATGAGCGATTGTGACATCATGCGGACGAGCGTGAGACTGCAAACCTGACGCAAGCACCCGCCCCTTGCAGAAAGAAGCTGTGAAAAAACCTTGTTGCTGCAGTCGTTGGGGCGGGTTGCGGAACGAGGTTGCATCGGGGATCAATTG
>Ga0209415_10001250_pt1 | contig 48566 bp, 39 predicted proteins | sample PeaSoiSIISIP2007_FD_187696 | JGI IMG/M metagenome (GOLD analysis project Ga0209415, IMG submission 187696) | Peat soil microbial communities from Weissenstadt, Germany - SII-SIP-2007 (SPAdes) (version 2) | ecosystem: Environmental > Terrestrial > Soil > Wetlands > Peat | place: Germany... | reverse complement strand
TCTTCCGCCACCCATCCAAACGGGTGATTGCGGCTGGCGGCGTTGCCGAACTTCTCCATGAAGTAGGGCAGCATTTCCTCAAGAACCCGCGGATCCATGGGCGTGGTCGCGTGGTTGTCCATGTAAATGGGCAGCTTGATTCCATCGGGAGTCGTGCGCTGTCCGCTGTCCTGACTGGTTGGGGTCGCCGTCTTCACATCCGTACTCATGATTACCGTTCTCCTTAAAGTGCTACGAAATAAAGTGCTACGAAATCGTTACCAACTCTGCCGGCCTCTTAATTTCCTGCTTCACCTGGAGGACTTCCGGCTCTTCCTTCATCTGCGAAATCATGATGTTCTTCAGCACCTGCTCGATGCTTTCATTCACCTTGCGGAGGGGCTCGCGAATTGTGCAGCGATCGCTCTGCCCGCATTCGCCGCGAACCGTCACGCACGACGTTATGAACAGCGGCCCGTCAATGGCCTTGATCACTTCGAACGCGGAAATCGTCTTCGGATCACGGGTCAGCGTGTATCCGCCGTTCATGCCATGCTGGGACCGTATCAATCCGACCTTCGCCAGCCGTTGCAAGATCTTCGCCAGCGCTTCCTGCGGGATCCCGTAGGCCTCAGCGACGTCCTTGGCGCTGCATGCGCCCCGGTCCGCGTGCTCGGCCAGGTGCTTCATGGCCATGAGGCCATAGTCCGCTTTTTTGGTCAGCTTCAGCATGGGACAAACTCCGACCTATGTAGTCGGATAAAAAGCCGACTGTTTAGGTCGCAATTTAATTCTAACCGCGGCGCCTGCTTCGCGCAAGCCCGATCAGGGATAGGTCCGATTTTACCGCCGAACGGTAAGTTTCAGAAGTTAAACGGGTTATGGGAGAGTGGAAGAATTGTTTCAAGTCCCAGAGGGAAACCGAGTTGATGTGGACTAATTCTCAGCGCTGCACCCGCCGCTTCAATCCCTCCAGCACCAACCCGCAAATCTCGTCGGCGAAGCCCTCGTCGAGCTTGTCGTGGCGGATCAGAAAGCGCATATAGATCGGTCCGTAGAGCGAGTCGAGGATGAGGTCGAGATTGGCGTCGGGAGGTAGTTCGCCGCGGTCGATGCCGCGCTGCAGAGTTTGATAGGCCTGCCGGCGTTTTGGCCACAAAAATCTCTCCCGAAAGGCTTCGAGCAACTCCGGGTCGGAGTGACCGCCGGCGAGCAACGCCGCTACAACCTTGCCGCGGTCGGAGCGGAAGATGCGAATCACCCTGCGCATCTGCAGGCTCATGTCCCGTTGAACGGAGCCGGTATTCGGGAACTGGAGTTCCTCCTCGGCGCTGGTGAAGAAAGCGTCGGCGACCAGGGCGGCCTTGGTCGGCCACCAACGGTAGACAGTTGTCTTGCCAACGTTGGCGTCGGCGGCGATGGCTTCGATGCTAAGCTGCGGGAATCCACCATCTTGCTTCAGCAGCTTCAGGGTGCTGTGCAGGATCGCCTGACGAGATTCCTCACTGCGGGGCCGGCCGGGCAGGCGCTTGCCGTCAGTTCCGTTGTTTCCGTTGGGGGCGCTGTTGCTTCCAGCCTCGGGGCTTTGAGCCTTGGCGCGCCGAATATGATTTTGAGCCATGACGAAAGTATATTATAATTTAAATCCGAAACGTACTGTTTTGAATCTGTTTTAGAAGAACCCGGGCCGGTGTGGGGCTGGGATTTCGGCAGTATCGGAATCCGCTAATATCGGGTTTCAGCGTTACATGTTTTCAGCAATATCAGTTTCGCCAGTCTTATGTGGATAGTCGCATTAGCGCTTCGCCGGCCTTATACGTTCGTAGTGATGGCACTGCTCATCATCATTCTTACGCCTCTCACCATCCTGCGTACCCCGGTTGATATTTTCCCCGAAATCAACATTCCCGTAATCAGCGTGGTGTGGAACTTCGACGGCATGTCGCCGCAGGAGATGGCGGACCGGATCGTGAGCAACTCCGAACGCGGATTCACCGTCACCGTCAACGACATCGAACATCAGGAATCGCAGTCGCTGAACGGAAAAGCCGTAATCAAGATTTTCTTCCGCCCTGGCGTCGACCTTTCCATGGCCATGACGCAAGTGACGGGAATGTGCCAGACCGTGTTGCGCGGGCTGCCTCCCGGCACGACTCCGCCCTTGGTCATTACCTACTCGGCCTCCACAACCCCGGTTGTGCAACTGGGCTTGAGCAGCAAGACTCTGCCGGAGCAGAGGGTGTTCGATCTGGGGCAGAATTTCCTGCGTACGCAGTTGACCACGATTCAGGGCGCGGCCACTCCCTACCCTTATGGCGGCAAGCCCCGCCAGGTTCAAGTGGACCTCGATTCGGCCAAACTCCAGGCCTATGGTTTGGCGCCCGCCGACATTGTCAATGCCGTGTCGGCTCAGAACTTGATCCTGCCCGCCGGTACCACCAAGATTGGGCCGACCGAATACAACGTGGAGATGAACGGCACTCCACAAACCATTGCTGAACTCAACGATCTGCCCGTCAAGACCACGAACTCGTCCACGCTTTACCTGCGCGATGTGGCGCACGTGCGTGACGGATTTGCGGTGCAGACCAACATCGTGCGGCAGGACGGTGTGCGCGGCGTGCTGATGTCGATCTACAAACTGGGCGGATCTTCAACCCTCGCCGTCGTCGATGGCATCAAGGCGATGGTGCCGCGGGCGGCACAGTCGCTGCCGCCCGAACTGAATATCAAGGCTCTGTTCGATCAGTCGTTGTTCGTGCGCGCGTCGATTCAGGGAGTTATCCATGAAGGCCTGACCGCCGCCTGCCTTACCGCCATCATGATCCTGATCTTCCTGGGTGATTGGCGTCCGACGTTGATCATCGCGGTCTCGATTCCCCTCTCCATTTTCGTCTCCGTAATTCTGCTGAGCGCGCTCGGCGAGACCATCAACATCATGACCCTGGGAGGACTCGCACTCGCGGTTGGCATCCTGGTGGATGATGCGACGGTGGAGATCGAAAACATCGAGCGCAATCTGGCTATGGGCAAGGAGATGAAGCGGGCCATTCTCGACGGCGCGCAACAGGTCGCGGTGCCTGCGTTCGTATCCACGCTGAGTATTTGCATTGTGTTTGTGCCCATGTTTTTTCTGACCGGTGTCGCCAAGTTCCTTTTCGTTCCATTGGCCGAAGCCGTGTCCTTCGCCATGCTAGCGTCGTATTTGCTGTCGCGAACTCTGATTCCGACCATGGTGATGTTTATCATGCGCGGGCATGAGCACCGTGTCGCCGAGCCGAAAAGCTTCATAGGAAAATGGCAGCGCGGATTCGAACGCTGGTTTGAAAGGTTCCGCGGCAGCTACCGGCAGCTGCTGGAAACCACGCTCGATCACCGGAAACTTTTCTCCGTCGGCTTTGCCGCTTTCTGTTTCTTGTCGCTGGGCTTGGCGTTCTTTCTCGGACGGGATTTCTTTCCCCAAGTCGATGCCGGCCTGATCCGTCTGCACTTTCGTGCCCGCCCCGGCCTGCGCGTGGAAGAGACCGCGCGTCTGTGCGATGACGTCGAGCGCGTACTGCGCAGCGAAATTCCCAAGGAAGAACTGCAGACCGTGCTCGACAACATCGGCGTCCCCTACTCCGGCATCAATCTCTCCTACTCCAATTCGGGCGTGATTGGGACGAGCGATGCGGAGATTCTGATTGCACTGAATCCCGAGCACCATCATCCGACGTCGCAGTACGTGCGCCGGTTACGCCGCGAACTGCCAAGGGATTTTCCCGGCGTGGAGTTCTTCTTCCAGCCAGCTGATATCGTGTCGCAAATTCTTAATTTTGGATTGCCCGCGCCGGTTGATATTCAGGTCATCGGCGCCGATGTGCGCGCAAACTACGACATCGCGCAGGGAATCGCTAACCGGCTACGCCAGATTCCCGGTGCCGCCGACGTGCATGTGCAACAGATGATGGACCTGCCGACTCTCTACCTCGACATGGATCGCACCCGCATCAATCAGGTCGGACTGAATGCCCAGGAGGTTGCACAGAGCGTGCTGATCAGTTTGAGCGGAAGCTTCCAGACTGCCCCTAATTTCTGGCTAAATCGAAACAACGGCGTGAGTTATAACATCGCCGTCCAGACGCCGCAGTATCATATGACATCGTTGCAGGACTTGATGAACACGCCGGTGACGGGCGCGGGCGCGCAGCCGCAGGTGCTCGGCAATCTGGTTCAACTCACGCCGGTGGCTCGTCCCGCCGTGGTCAACCATTATGCCGTGCAGCCGGTCATGGATGTGTATGCCAGCACGCAGGGGCGCGATCTGGGCGGGGTGGCGTCCGACATCATGAAAGCGCTCAAGCCATTTCAGGACCATCTGCCGCGCGGAACGCAAATCGTGGTTCGCGGACAGGTTGAGACCATGCGGTCATCTTTCTTCGGCCTGGGCGTTGGTCTGATCGGGGCGATCGTGCTCGTCTATTTGCTGATCGTGGTCAACTTTCAGTCGTGGCTCGATCCCTTTATCATCATTACTGCGTTGCCGGGAGCGCTGGCTGGAATCTGCTGGTTCCTGCTGATTACGCGCACCACGCTCAGTGTTCCATCACTGACGGGAGCAGTCATGTGCATGGGGGTGGCGACCTCGAATTCGATTCTGCTGGTTTCGTTTTCTCGCGACAGGATGAATGCGGGAGTGCCCGCGCGGCAAGCGGCTCTCGAAGCCGGCCACACGCGCATCCGGCCTGTAATCATGACGGCCCTTGCCATGATTATCGGCATGGTGCCGATGGCGTTAGGCTTCGGAGAAGGCGGCGAGCAAAACGCTCCGCTCGGCCGTGCCGTCATCGGCGGCCTGCTCTTTGCCACCGTAGCTACCTTATTTTTCGTGCCCAGTGTGTTCACCATGATTCATGGACGCCGCGAGGCGCGGCTGCAGTCGGAGCAAAAGTAGAGGATTTGTTGGAGAGCGCAATCATGCCAGTACAACCGCCGCCCGTAACCACCGAGCAGAATCAGACGGAGTCCGTGCGTCCAGATAGCTACCAGCCTTTCGACCGGGGTCCGGCTCCGGCTGGCCGGGGAAAGATTCTGATTGGCGCCGTGTTGCTTGTCCTGATCACCGCTGGAGCAGTCACCTTTCTGAATAAGAAGAGCGAAACCGACGCCCTGGCAAAAGAAACCGAAGCCGTGTCGATTCCGACGGTGGCCGTGGTGCAACCGCAAACCGAGCCTGGAAACGACGAACTGGTGTTGCCCGGGAATTTGCAGGCTTTTATAGAGTCCCCGATTTTTGCCCGTACTAACGGCTATCTCTTGCGCTGGTACAAGGACATTGGAAGCAAGGTTGAGAAAGGGGAATTGCTGGCGTCGATTGACACCCCCGAAATCGACCAGGAGCTGTCCCAGGCCCGAGCCAGCCGAGAACAGATCAAAGCGGCACTGGAGTTGGCGAAAATCTCCGCCGACCGCTGGGCCAATCTGCGCAAGACCGACTCGGTTTCGCAGCAGGAGGCCGACCAGCAAGCCAGCCGCTATCAGCAGGCGCAAGCCAACCTGGCGGCAGCCGACGCGAGTGTTCGCCGCCTGGAAGATCTCGAGTCTTTCAAGAGCGTGTACGCTCCTTTTTCGGGCGTACTCACGCGGCGCAATGTTGACCCGGGCGCGCTCATCAATTCTGGAGCGGGGGCGACGGGCAAAGAGCTGTTCGACATCGCCCGCGTCGACTCGCTTCGCGTTTACGTCAGTGTTCCGCAGGCGTATGCGCCGAACATAAAAGCGGGGATGAAGGCGAATGTCACGCTGCAGGAATTTCCCGGCCAGAAATTTTTGGGAACGGTGGCTCGCACCGCTGACGCGATCGACCCTGCGACGCGCACCTTGAACACAGAAGTGGATGTCCCGAACAAAGGTGGCAAGCTGTTGCCTGGTTCATTCGGCCAAGTGCATTTTGCTACCGGGACCTCGGTTCCGCGGATTACGATCCCGGTGAACGCCATGCTGTTCCGCGCCGAGGGACCGCAGGTTGCGGTCGTCGACAAGGACGGCAGAGTGCATTTGCGGCCGATCGGTATTGGGCGCGACTTCGGAGCTACGCTCGAAATTCTGGGCGGACTCGAGGTGAGCGATCAGATTATCATCAACCCCTCCGACTCCCTCGAGGAAGGGCAGCAAGTGCACGTCGCCAAACCCGCCGGAAATGCTCACTCGTGAAGCCAAAACCTCACCACCGAGGCACGGAGTCACGGAGAAAAGCAAGTTTATGATTTCGTTTTTCATAAAACAGTTGCGATCCAGCAATGAGCCCATGAAAAAGCCCTTCTCCGTGTCTCCGTGCATCCGTGGTGGGTGTTGCGCCGCCGTGCTGTTCGCGCTCTCTGCTCTGGGTTGCACCGTCGGGCCAGGCTACAAGCGTCCCACTGCGCAGGTACCCGACGCGTGGAAAGGCCAGGGGCCATGGCAGACGGCGGCTCCGAAGGATGCTATTCCCAAGGGGACGTGGTGGCAGATATTTCATGACGCGGAACTTGACCGGCTGGAGCAGGAACTGTTCCAGGCAAACCAGTCGCTGGCAGCAGCACAGGATCGCCTCTCACAGGCGCGGTCGCAGGCGCGGATCGCATCTTCGGCGTATTTTCCCATGGTGACCGTCGACCCCAGCGGACAGCGCCAGGAACTCTCCAGCAACCGTCCGTTCTCGGGCGGCGAATTGCCACCCTTTACCCAGAGTAATTTTACCGTCCCGTTTTCCGTCAGCTACGAGCTTGATTTATTCGGACGCGTGCGCCGTAATCTCGAAGCCGCCAACGCCTCTCTGCAGGGGAGTGCGGCCGACCTAGAAAATGTGCGCCTGGTCTTGACTGCCGAACTAGCCGCTGACTATTTCAACCTGCGCGAGCTTGACCGTGAGGCGGGAGTGGTGCGGCAGTCGGTGGATATTCAGCAAAAAGGATTGGACCTGGTCAACCGTCGTCACCAAGGCGGAGTCGCGTCTGGTCTGGAAGTTGCGCAGCAGGCTGCGTTGTTGGATGCGACGGCCACACAGCTTTCGCTCGTCCTGCAACAGCGGGCGCAATACGAGCATGCCATCGCCGTGCTGACCGGAAAGTCCGCCTCGGTCTTCAATCTTGGCGAGGCGCCGTTCGACGCCACTCCTCCCGCGATTCCCACGGCAATCCCATCGGAGATTCTGGAGCGCCGCCCTGATGTTGCCACCGGCGAGCGCCAGATGGCGTTCGAAAATGCGCAAGTGGGTTTGGCGATGACTGCGTTTTATCCGCATATCACGCTGGGCGGGGGTGGCGGATATGAAAGCCGCGACATCACCACGCTGATCAGCGCTCCCAGCGCTCTGTGGTCGCTGGGCGGTGACCTGCTGCAGCCGATTTTCAATGGCGGCCGCAATCGCGCCAACCTCGCGCTCAGCCGTGCCGCTTACGACGAATCGGTCGCCAATTATCGCGAATCCGTGCTGGTGGCATTTCAGCAAGTCGAAGATGGGCTATCCGGTCTGGCGCTCCTCGACCAGGCTGCGAAAACTCAACAGGCAGCGGTTGCCGATTCGCGCCGCGCGCTCGACATTGCCAATGACCGTTATGTCGGCGGCCTCACCACCTACCTCGATGTGATTACGGCACAATCCACGCTGCTGAACAACGAACGCCTGGCGACGCAGCTGCTCGGTCAGCAAATGGTCACTTCTGTTTATCTGGTGAAGGCCCTGGGCGGCGGGTGGGACGCTTCCGAAATTAAGCACGAACAGGTGAGGCCGGCACTGGTTCAGGCCGTGCAGCAGTAACTACGTAGCGCCGCCGTCTCGGCGGTTGTCCGGCGGGGCGTCTCGTCCGCCGCGCCGCACTCCAACTCACACGCCGGCAGTCCGGCGCAGAGCACGTAGCCAGTCCTCAGCGTCCGGTAGACTTTCAGCGCGCCGAAGCCGCCTGAGCCTGAGCCGCGTGTTGTTCCTGATTGCGGTGGCGCGAGCGAATCTCACGCTCCGCAATCAGCCAATCCTGGTTTTCGTCGCCGTTCCCGTTGCTCGCGGTGGCCGCGCGCTGCAGGTAGAGTTCGTAGGCGCGGCGGCGAATCTCTTCTTCCAGATTGACAGGAACGCCGACAGAAACCTGGTCGGCCGGCTTCCCACTCTCGCGAGCCTCGAGTCCAACCTGCATCGCGGCTGGCGAGATGGAGCCTCCGTATTTCTTGCTACCCTTGGTGATACCGTTTCCGGTTGTCTTGCGAGCCATAACGTACTCCTTACAGATACCTAACTCCAAGAATGGTCCTACATAATGAATGAGCGACATACGCGTACTCCGATAGCCGCTATCCGACTATTTGCGAAAAACTCTTGTATCAACTATAGCGCGAACGCCTGTGGAAGAGTGCCAGCAATTCATTCTTCCCTACAAAAAAAGGCACCCTTTTGGGTACGGCCAATCCAGCGCTGCCAGGGCAGCAAAAAGCACTCTCGTAACTTGTTGAACAGTCGATGACGCACGCAGGATGGAAGAATAAGGATTATGGCCACAATGTCATCCATAGGCAATCAAAGTTCCGCAGTCAAGGCCGCCAAGGCCAGCGTCAGCGAATTAGAGCACATGCTTTCAGAATCCCCGAGTTCGGATCGGGTTTGCCTCAAGGTGGCGCAGATCCTGCATGTGCGCCGCAGCGAAGTGGCGCTGCTCAGGTTAGACAAGGGCAGTCTACGATTTATCTTTCCGCCTGAACTGCGCTCCGCGGGCGAACTGCCGCTCACCGGAACGGCGGTGGCGGCGCGCACGGCAGCGACTCGCTCTCCCCTCCTGTCGAATACTTTCAGGCGCGTAAGACACGTCAGCCTGTTCGAAGCGGTCAAACTGGAAACCGGGGAGGAAGATCGAAGCCTTGACCAATTGCCGATTCAGAAAATCATCTCCGTTCCCGTGGCACCCGCCGGAGGGAAAGTAATGGGGGTGGTGCAGATTTCGCGCAAGGGGCTGGATGCTTCACTCGCAGGCGCGGACTTCACCGGCGAAGACCTGAAGTTACTGGAGCAGGCTGCGGAAATTCTCGTCGGCATGCCCTTCATGCAGGAAGGCGCGGAAATCTAGAAGTTGCAATTGGTAATTTGTTATTGGCAACTGGAACTCAATTGCCGATCCTCTCTAAATTGCAAATTACCAATCGCCATTTACCAATTGCCTCACACCGCCTGCCCAGCGCAAAATCCCGGCGCCCACGCCCACTGGAAGTTGAAGCCGCCGAGTTGGCCGGTAACATCGACCACTTCTCCGATGAAATAAAGGCCGGGAACTTTCCGGGATTCCATGGTCCTGGCGGAAAGCTCGCCGGTATCGACGCCGCCCTCGGTCACCTCCGCTTTCCCATAACCTTCGGTCCCTTCCGGCGTGACTTCCCACGCGTGCAATCGCTCTTCGGCGTCGGCGAAGGCGCGATCGGAACTGCCCTCTAAAGGATAAGTTTCAAGCCAGCGATCGGCGAAGCGGCGAGGCAGGACTTCTCTCAGCAGCAATTTCCAGTTCGACTGGTCGCGATGGCCAAGGGCTCGTAGCTCGCCGGCGAGGTCGCGGTCAGGCGCAAGGTCAAGACGAATCGGCTGCCTGCCATCCCAATAAGAAGAGATCTGGAGAATCGCGGGCCCGCTGATGCCGCGATGAGTGAACAGCATGTTCTCACTAAACGTCTGCTTCGTACCGCGCGTGGCAGCAACCACTGCGGTCGAGACTCCCGCCAGATCGCACCAGCGCCTGCGGTCGCATTGGCTGAAGACAAGAGGGACCAGGGCGGCACGTGGGGCCTCAATCTTCAGGCCGAATTGCCGCGCCAGATCGTATCCCAATGATGTAGCGCCGATCTTAGCGATGGACAGGCCTCCGGTCGCGACTACCAGGCGCGGCGCCGCAAAACTGGTATCCTCGGCTTGCACCGTGAACTGGTCGTTTCTCCGCACCTCGCACACCTTTGTGTTGAGCCGAATCTCCACTCCAGCGTCGCGGCATTCCTGCTCCAGCATCGCAGTGATGTCGCTCGCCGCTCGATCGCAAAACATCTGCCCAAGTTTTTTTTCGTGATAGGGAATGCGATGCTTTTCGACGAGCCGCACGAAATCGGCCGGGGTATAACGGGCCAACGCCGACTTGGCGAAATGTGGATTGGTGGAAAGGAACTTTTCCGGGCTGGTATGCGAGTTGGTGAAATTACAGCGGCCGCCGCCGGAAATCAGGATTTTCTTCCCAATTCGATCCGCGCGTTCGAGTACCAGAACCCGCCGGCCCCGCTTGCCCGCTTCCATGGCACACATCAGCCCGGCAGCACCCGCTCCGAGAATGAGAACGTCGTATCTCTGATCCACGCAGAGAGCTTAGCAGGGTCCGCTTGTGCGGGGACGGGCGCCCTCGCCCGTCCAAGCCGAGCGTGAGCTCGGCAGTTTCCGGCGAGCCCGGCAACCCTGGATTCGTTTACCCGGCTGCTGAAGCTAGCTGACTGGATCAACGGAGCGCCGGTTTCTCCGACGGTGAACCCGACGATGGAGACTTCAACGACTGCAGGAACGTGACAATCTGCCAGCGCTCCGGTTCCGGCAGTTTCGACCAAACCGGCATGCCTCGGCGGACAACCCCATTGGTCAGGATCCAGAACAGCGTGCCGGGCGTTGCCTGCTGCACTTCTTCCCGCAGCAAACTCGGGCCTTTCCTTGTGCCTCCCGCCTTTCTTCCGTGGCAGTCGGCGCAGTGTTGTTCAAAAAGTTTCCCTCCCGCAGCCACGGCCTGTGTATCGCCTTCGAAGGGATTGTTCTTCTCTCTCGCTTTTTCGGGAGCCTCCGCAAGCACGGCGTATTTCGATTCCTTCATCTCACCTCCGGCAGCGAAGGTGACCACCATGAGGACAACAACAGCGATGACCGCAAGCTGAGACCGTCCCGCCCGGCGAAATAAAGTGAAGCCTGCATTCATGGCCGGCCCCCAAAGAAACGCCCGACGATCTCGCCAAAGCCGGAAAACTCCCGTGAAAGCCCCCAGCGCAGCAAAAGTCGATGGCTGTTGTCGTTAAGACCGAAGCCGCTCGAAAGCCGAAGAGTCCAATCCGACGGAAGATTCCACGCAACCACGGGCGCTAAATAGTGAGATGTGTCGTGCAGCCCAGCACTCTGCGTGTTGCCCAGTCCTCCGTAAACTTCCACCCCGGCAACAAAATTCTCCCGGCAAAAGTTGCAGCGGTTGGGAGAAGCCCTAAGCGCGAGCGGACGGCTGGCGCCGATGGCATACGCAAATTCCCAGGGCTCACTCGGCAACAGGTTCTTGGTAACAATGGGATTTACGGCGACATTCCAGCCTTTGAAGGTGCTGGAAAGCAGAAGCTTCATCTCCAATTCGTGGTCGTGCTCCTTCCGCAATACTGCATTCGAAGCGGCGTAGTCGGACTCTACGTCGTGACCTTCAACCTCCTTCAGAATTTTGTCGGCCCCGCTGGTGTTCTCGTACTCGATATACAGCACCGGATTAACCAGGTGCTCGCGTTGCAGCAGGCGAAACCGGTTTTCCCATCGAAACCCCGTAAAAATCGTACTGTCATTGAAAGTCGTCTGTGCCGCCAAATAGACCTCCGTTGTCCACCAGGCGGTAGCGCCGTATTCAAATTCCGTCCAGAAGGCATCGAAGTCGTTGCCACCGCGCTGTGTGCCAAAAGTAGAAAAATATTCCACTTCCAGACTGCCCGGCTCTTCCAGGTAATGGTCGTATGTCACGATGTAAGGGCTCTCCTGGGCCAAGATCAGAGATGGGCGGAAAGAGAGCAAAGAGAAAATCAGGGAAAGAAGAAAGAGACTAGGAAGAAACTTCGGCCGAATCGCCTCCGGAATCACGTACACGAGCATCCTTTACACGAGCATCCTTTCCTGGGTCCGTAGCTATCTTGCGACTGAGTCGCAATAAGCGTTACAATCCCAGCCTAGAGGGCGTCGCCATGCCTGTCAATCGGCGCCCCAAGATTTCGTCGCAGATTGTTTGCGATCAGTTGCGACTTGTAAAAGAGACTGCGAATGCCGCTGCCACAAACCGAGATTCCCGGGCGTTTGCAGATGCAACTGGCCGAGCGCGGGATCCGCATGACCGCTCCCCGCCGGGCGATTCTAGGCGTGATTGAGACGGCTACCAAACATCTGGATGCCAGCCAGATTCTGCGCAAGGCGCGGACGGCGGACGCCTCGGTCGATCGCAGTACTGTGTACCGTACACTCGACCTGCTGAAGCGGCAAGGACTGATCGATGAACTCGACCTGATGCATCTGAAGGGCGAAGGCCACTACTACGAGCGCAAGCTCGGCCGCGATCATATTCACATGGCCTGTCTCCGCTGTGGCAAGATCACCGAATTTGTCAGCAAAACTTTCGAGTCGTTGAAGAAGCAGTTAGAGCGCGATTGCCGCTTTCACATTCTGGTGGCAAGGCTGGAAGTCGGCGGATACTGCTCCGCGTGCCGGCGCTAGCCCCAAAAGGGGCGTCCAATTTCGAAGAACTTGCGGTATCGCTAACGCGATACCCTAATACGAACCCTTTACCCCATCAGCATCCCGCCGTTAACGTTCAACACATGCCCGGTGATGTAAGCCGCCTCCTCCGAGGCCAGAAAGCAAACGGCGCTGGCGATGTCGTCCGGCGTGCCCACGCGTCCCAGCGGGATCGCCTTTACCGCATTCTGTTTGAATTCGTCACTCAGTACCGCCGTCATGCTGGTCTCAATGAATCCCGGAGCCACCGCATTGCACGTGATATTGCGCGACGCCACTTCGCGCGCCATGGCCATGGTCAGCCCGATCAGCCCGGCTTTCGAAGCTGCATAGTTCGTCTGCCCCGCCTGCCCCATCTGCCCGAACATGCTGGTAATGTTAATGATCCGTCCCCAGCGCTGCTTGAGCATTGAACCTATCACCTGCTGGATGCACAGATACGCGGAAGTCAGATTCGTATTGAGCACCGCGTCCCAGTCGGCACGCTTCATGCGCATTACCAGTTGATCGCGCGTGATGCCGGCATTGTTCACCAGGATGTCGATCTTGCCGAATTGTCCGAGCGCCCCCTTGATCCCCGACTTCACCTGCTCTTCTTCGGCCACGTCCATGACGAATGCCGCCGCCTTTCCTCCCGCCGCCGTGATTTGCGCAACCAGTTCCTCCAGCTTCTCCCGATTGCGTGCCGCCACCGCCACGCTCGCGCCCTCCCGCGCCAGCGCCAGCGCGCACGCACGACCGATGCCCTGCGACGCTCCCGTAACCAGCGCGACTCGCCCCTCGAGTTTCATGAGTGCTCCTATGGAACCGGAGATTATAACGTCCAGAGAGGGGCAAAGCTAAAGGTTTCAAGGTTGCAGAGTTTCAAGGTTTCAAAGAGCGGGCGCGGCAGAGACCCTAACTTGCTTGCGTTGCCACCCGCCGCAGCGCCACGGCCGCAAGAATCTTCTCAATTTTCTCCACCAGGGTCCGCCTCGAATACGGCTTCGCCAGAAAATACGTCCGCAATTCGGGCGCTTCCGTTGCGTACTCCGAGTTGCCATAGCCCGATGTCACCAGAACCACGATCTCGGGCGAACGCTGCCGCAGATCCTGTCCCAGTTGCAGTCCTGTCCGTCCCGGAAGCACCATGTCCGTCAATACCAGATCAATTCCCCGCGTGCACGCTTCGTAAACCGCCATGGCATCTTGCGCATCCCCGGCTGGCAGAACCTCAAAGCCCGCGCTCTCCAGAATGCTGCAAGTCACCTCCCGTACAAACGGCTCGTCCTCAACCAGAAGAATCGTGCGCCGCCTGCGCCAATCGTTTGCCGATACACCTGGCAGAAGAGTCATACCGTCCTCCGTTGCACTTTCCTGACAATTTTCTATCCAGCAATCACCTAGCCTCGGTGCCTTCGAAACTGGGCGCGCTCCGCACCAAGGTCTCTGTCGTCTGTTTTCTGTTTGGAATCTTGTCGCGAATTCACTTTACGGCGGTGAGAATCGTCTGCCTCGGATCCAGCTCAATCTTCCGTACGTCGCTTGGCGCAGTCAGCCGAAACGCTGTTTCCCGGCCATCCGCCAGCACTTCGCCGAGAAAAACCAGCGCGTTTCCCGCGGTCGCACCATACACCGGAACCGCTGTCACCAGATCGTCGGGTGCGTCCTTTTGTACGATCACGCCTGTAACCGTGGTCACTCCAGTTTTCTCGGTAATGCGAATTTCTCGCGCCTCCAAATCTGGAATCGCCGTCCCTTCGATCCAACCTTCCAAAAACCAGTCCAGCTTGGGACGTTTCTCGTACCAAAGTGGGCGCGGCAGGTCCTCTTCGAAAACTCGCACCAATTCCTGCGTGCTTATGCTCTTCCCCGCATATCGTTCCCGGATTTTCCGGAGCGCGCGGAAGAACGGTTCGTCTGCGCTCACCCGCCCTTTCCGGGAACGGGATGCCGTTTCGGAATCGCGCAGCATCATCCGCAGCATGTGAAACAGCCACGTCCCTCGTTCGTAGCTGATCGCATCGTAGCCCGCGGAAAAATGCGACGAATCCAGCCGCTGCCCGAACGTCACCGGCCCGGCATCCCGCAGCCACTCTCCGTCTTTATTCTTGCTCAGAAGATCCCGCCGGTACTTTTCCAGAGCCTGCCGGAATTGCGCCGGGTTCTGCTGCTCCAGAATCAACAGCGATGCATAGTTCGCCAAACCCTCTGATATCCACTGATCCCGATAGCTCTTAAACAGCACCAGATCGCCCCACCATTGATGGGCCGTTTCGTGGACCAGAACCTGGCTGTCGAGCACGCGAGTCACCGGGTCAAGATGCAGATCGGTCTGCTCCTGCGAACTCAGAAACGCAAAGCTCGACAGAAAGACCAGCCCCGGCCACCCCTGGCTCAAGTTCCCAGGCATCTGGGTCAAAGCCAGCGAACTATACGGATACGGCCCAAACCACTCCGAGAAACTGGCAATAGCCTTCGCCGCCCTGTCCGCCACCGCCTGCGCATCGCGTGCCGGGGACGGGGGCGGCGGTGTCACCACGATCGGTGGTATCGATCTCGTCGAGACGCCCGGGAAATGCGGCTGCTCAATCAGTTCCGGCTTCGCCTTGGGAAACGATTTCTCCACTCCTTTGGTGCCGAACGCCTCCACCAGAACACTGCCTGCCTTGGCTTCGGCCCGAACGTACTTGCCCAGGTTGAAGCCCGCCAGCGGAATCGGCCGCTCTGAGGTCCACCGCGAAACCTTCTCCGCCCCTGTTTCTTCGCTCGTTTCTCCGTCCTCGCCGCCCGCGCGAGATACCTGTTTTCCGGTTGCCACCAACGTCCAATTCCCCGGATAGTGAAACTCCATCTCGAACCGTGCCGGGCTCAAGCCGAAGTTCGGATACCACGTGCCGCGCTCGCCTACATACAGCAATCCGTTGCCCGCCACCGACAAAACCTCTCCCGCGTAGCGGAATCGCACTTTCAATTCCTGTCCCGCCGCCAGTGGAGCAGGGAACACCAGCGCCACCTCATCATTTCCCTTCCGCTGCAGTTCGGTTCCTTCCATAGCCGGGTTCTGGATGAAGTCCACGGGCCGCCCATCCGCTTCGACGTCTTGAACCTTCAAATAACGCGACAGCTCAAACAGCAGCGTTCGTTCTCCTCCGCTGCGAACCCGAGCATCCAGCTCCGTCGAAGCACGCAACATAGTCGGAGGCTCGACCCATGCCTGAATCCGGAAGCTCGTAATGGAAACATCGCCGAACCGCAGGTCCGCAGCCGTGTTGTGTGCCGCAGTGGGTGAGAACGAAGTCCATATATCGAAGAACAAGGTGCCGTCTTTCACTCGCGTCTGGCCTGCCCACAGTGGCTCGGCGCCAGACCCATCCCAAACCACCTCGAAACCGCCCAGTTTCTTCCCCAGCAAATGAGCGTGCAGCAGCGGCGGAAATTTTCGATCAGTATCCCTGCCACCCGCCGCCGGAAGGAAATGGCTGAAGTCGAGCAGCAAGCGCAGGCCGTCGAACTCCGCCAGTGTGCGGCTGGTGTCGTTCCACTCTTTGATGAATTCCGCGCCCTCCGACGCCGGCGAAAGAAAGGGCTGTAAAACCGCCGCTGTGTCGTCGTTGAAGCGCACATATCCCGAAGTGAACTGCTCTTCGAGAATCGCCATCCCTGTGAACAGCGCCAGCGATCCGCGCTCCCCGCGGTTCGGAGGCCGCAGCCGTACCTCGCCGTCTCCCTCGAAGAATGCGCCCGTAATCCGCCCGCAAATGTCTTCCGTAAACGCCACCGTGCCGTCGTCGAAATCAATATGAAGATTAGGCCGGTCAATCGAAGCGTCGCGAACGCGGTACACCCGTTGCGGATCGAGCCCCACCGAGCGAATCCGCGCATAAAGCCCGCTCGTGGTCTGTGGACACTGGAGGCTCGGGCCCGCTGCCTGCGCCCAAGCCGCAGCGGCCAGCAGCCGCCAAACCAACCCGATCACCCACCACCACCGAACCGACCCTGGCTTCATAAATCCAGCCCCGGAGGGGCGACCTAGCTTAGCCCAGCGCTTCAGCGCTGGGTAGGCGGCTAATTTGAGATCAAGTCCCGGAGGGACGACCGAACGGTCTCTAGGTGACGGCGAGTCTCGTGTCTCCGCCGCCCCAGTTCCAGCACCTTAGTCACCTTACCGACCCCTGTGCCCGGTTGCTAACATCAGTCCTGTGCGGCCTCTGCTCCTCATTCTAGTGCTTCTCGCGACGCTTCCCGCGTCGGCCGACGTCATTCATCTTAAGAATGGACGCACCATCTGGGCCGACCAAGTCCGCGAAACCAAAGATCGCGTCGAGTACGACCTCGGCGACGACACCTACGCCATCCCGAAATCTTCGGTCGACCACATCGACGCCGGCGTCACCCCGTCCGTTCACGCCAGTTCAGCCGCCAATGTCCCCGAGATTACCACGCCCGCACCCTCGTTCAGCCAGGATGCCAGCGTAGCCGAAAAAATCATCCGCGATGGTAAGGTCGATACCGACGCCCTCGCCAGCCTCGCGCAAACCGCCAATCCCGAACTCGCGGCCACCGCCTACTTCCTCGCCGGCAAGCATGAATCCGATCACGGCAACTTTCCGCAGGCCAAGCGCTATTTCGAATCCGCTCTCCGCTTCAAGCCGGACAACTCCACCTTACTGATCTACTACGCCGCCACCCTGCTGCGCACCGGCCAAACCGCGGAAGGCCTTTCGCAGGCGCAACACGCCGCCAACAGTGATCCCAACTCTCCCGATGCCCTTGCCATGCTCGGTTTCGCGCAATTTGCCAGCGATCATACCCCCGAGGCCATTCGCTCCTGGAAAAAATCGCTTGCCCTGCGGCCCGACGCCACCATCAGCGAGTACCTGGCCCGCGCTGAACGCGAATCGAGCGCCGAATCCGAGTTTTCACAGCGCGAAAGCAGCCACTTCAACCTCCACTTCGAAGGCAAAGAAACCTCTGAGGCCTTCCGCCGCGACCTGCTTGCTACTCTCGATTCCGAGTACGACGACCTGGTGCGCGACCTCGGCTACTCGCCCCACTACAACATCGCCGTCACACTCTACACCCAGCAGGCGTTCTTCGACGTGACCCGTGCGCCCGCCTGGACAGGCGCCGTCAACGATGGCAAGCTGCGCATCCCGATCAGTGGCATCCAGAGCGTCACACCCGAGCTGGCTCGGGTCCTCAAACATGAACTGACGCACTCCTTCGTCTCCCAGATGTCCGGCAACCGCTGCCCCGCATGGTTGAACGAAGGCATCGCCCAGATCGAAGAAGGCAAGTCGTCAGCCGCTTACGGACACCAGCTCGCACAGCTCTTCGCGGCCGGAAGTGAGATTCCCTTCAATGTTCTCGAAGGCAGTTTCATGAACTTTTCCACCCCCGAAGCCACCGTTGCCTACGCCGAATCTCTGGCCGGTACTGAATATATCCGCGACGCTTATGGCATGAGCGAAATCGCGCGCATCTTGGAACGCCTTGCCGAAGGCAGTTCCACCGAGGCCGCTTTACGCGCCACCGTACACGCCGATTACCGCCAACTCCGTGATGAAATGGCCCGCACGCTAAAGGAAAAATACGGCGAATAGGCCCGTGTGGGCGCGGACATTCCTGTCCGCGTGCCGCGAGCTCCCATAGGTCCGGCGCTTTCACTTGAGGCAGGGCCCCCACTCCCGCTCATTGCCCAGGCGCAAAGTTTGTGCTAAATTTCGCCCCTCATGAAGGCGCTGCTCTCCAAGCTCCGGTTCGGCTCCAAGGTGGAGGAGGTTCCCGAGATCGTCCACGGGGAAAGCCCCACGCTTCAGGGTGCGGATATGGCGGTCGCTTACTTTTCCTCGCGCGCCGGAGGCGATTTTCACGATTTTATGAGGGCCAGCCCGACCCGTTTCCTCTTCGGATTGCTCGACGTGGCTGGAAAGCGTGAAGCCAATGTCGCCGTACTGCAAGCCGCGCAAGCCTGCTTCCGCTCGTCCGCCGAGCAGCTCTTTGCCGCTGACGAGCTGAACGAATCCGAAGCCATGGTCGAACTGTCGCGCCGTCTGAATCTCGAGATCATGCGCGCAGCTGGAGGCGTTCGAAGTTGTCCAGCCTTTGCCGGCTGCTACAACGAAGAACTGGGCACGGTTTGCTACGTCAATGCCGGCCACACCCCCGGCCTGCTGCGCGACGAATCCGGCCTGGTCGAATTGCCCGCGACCGGCCTGCCGCTCGGCCTGTTCTCACTGGCCCCCACCGACGCCCGCATCGTCGGCCTGGGGCCAAAGGGTTCGCTGGCGGTGGTCTCACGCGGGGTGGTCGAGGCCGAGTCGAAGCGCGCGGAATTTGGCCTGGACGGAGTCAAGGGCGTCATGCAGGCTGGACCGGCTTCCGCCAAAGATCTCTCCCAAAGCATCCTGCAACGGGTACAGGACTTCATGCACCAGGCTCCAAAACACAATGACGTGACTGCTCTGACGCTGACCCGGGGAAATTAGTCAGCTTGGGAAACCACACCCACCCACCCGCTCCATTGGCCTCCAACCTGCTTGCGGCGTAAAATAGAAGAACAATTTCCTCGGGTGTACCCCAGGTTTTGATAGATCGTTTCGAGAGAGCCCTAATGAAGAAAACCAGACTTCCCCTGCTGTTCGCGGTCGGATACGCATTGTTGTTCCCGTCTCTATCGCCGGCCGATAGCGTCGTCGAAGAGATCATCGCCCGCGTGAACAACGAGATCATTACCCGCACCGAATACATCCGCAGCCGCGATCAGCTCAAGCAGGAGGTACAACAGCAGGACCCCGCCAACGCCGACCGCGCTTTTGCCGAAAAGCAGCGCGACGTTCTGCGCGATCTGATTGACCAGCAACTCCTTCTGCAGAAGGCCAAAGACCTCGGCATCACCGGAGACACCGAACTCATCAAGCGCCTCGATGAAATGCGCAAGCAGATGAACCTCAGCTCCATGGAAGAACTGGAGAAGGCGGCCGAGGCCCAGGGAGCCTCCTATGAAGACTTCAAGCAGAATTTGCGCAACCAGATCGTCACCCAGCACGTGATCGGTGAGGAAGTAGGCAAGCACCTGGCCATGGACAAGGACGAGGTGAAACGCTTTTATGACCAGCACCGCGCGGACATGGAGCGGCCGGAGGAAGTTCGCCTGAGCGAAATTCTGATCGCGCCCAAGCCGCCCGCCAAACCCGCTGCCGCACCCGACGCCAAGCCCGAACCGCCATCGGAGGCCGAGATTGAGGCTGCGCTGGCCGCCGCCCAAGCCCAGGCCCAGGATCTGCTCGACCAGATTCGTAAGGGCGCAAAGTTTGACGATTTGGCGAGGAAGTACTCCGATGGCCCGTCGGCGAAAGACGGCGGCGACCTCAGTTATTTCAAGCGCGGCACCATGCCGAAAGAGCTAGATGAAAAGGTCTTCGCGCTGAAGGCCGGTGAAGTCACCGAGGTGATTCGGACCAAGCAGGGGTACGTGATCCTGCAGGCGGTTGAACATCAGATGGCGGGCATCCCCCCCCTGAAGGAAGTTGAGTCGCGCATCCAGGATGAGTTGTACATGCAGAAACTGCAGCCGGCGCTGCGGGTGTATCTGACCACGCTGCGCGAAGAAGCCTACATCGACATCAAGAACGGTTATATCGACTCGGGCGCGAGCGCAAAACAAACCAAGCCCGTCGAGACCACGGCGAAGGAAGACAAGGCGAAGAAACTGAAAAAAAAGAAGAAGCTGGGCGTGTTTTAGGTAAGCTTCCGTGTCGCGGTGAGATTCGTATCAGGGCATGCCTTCCGGCATGCCGCAAGTGCAGCATGCAATACTGCGCCTTCAGGCGCTGGATGCGGCTAGCCGATTTCGTGGAGGCTCATGAAAGAGTTTTTTATCTCCGAGTGTTCCCAGGCGGAAAACAAGGTCATCACCTCCAGCTTCGTAGTGGCGTCGAAGCAGGTCAAAGCCAAGAAGAATGGCGAGCCTTACCTGGCGTTGACCCTGGCCGATCGCACCGGCCAGATCGAAGCCAAGATGTGGGACAACGTCGAAGAATTCATCGACGTCTTCGAGCAGGAAGACTTTCTCAAGATCAAAGGACTCATCAACCGGTACAAGAATCGTTTTCAGCTCACCATTCACAAGCTGCGGCGCATGGAAGAAGCTGAGGTCGACTTCACCGACTACCTGCCCAAAACCACCAAAGACATCGGCGAACTCTGGAGAACGTTGACCGAGTTTGTCGCCGGCTTCCAGAATCCACACCTGAAGGCGCTGGTCGAACTGTTCATGGCGGACCCCGAGATTGCCGAGCACTACCGCAACGCCCCCGCGGCCAAGACGCTTCATCATGCCTACATCGGCGGATTGCTTGATCATGTGGTGTCCCTGTTCCGCTCCTGCGATCTGGTTTGCCGGAACTATCCCCAGGTCAACCGCGACCTCCTGTTGACGGGAGCGTTTCTGCATGACATCGGCAAGATTCAGGAACTTACCTACAACCGCGCGTTTTCCTACACCACGCGCGGCCAGTTGCTCGGGCACATGATCATCGAACTGGAGATGCTGCAGGCCAAGCTCGCGAAGTTGCCCGACTTTCCCGCCGGGTTGAAAGCACTGCTCGAGCATCTGATCATCAGCCATCACGGGCAGTACGAATTCGGATCGCCCAAGCTCCCGATGTTTCCTGAGGCGCTCATGCTGCACTATCTCGACGATCTGGATTCCAAGATGGAAGCGATGCGCGCCCACTTCGATCGTGAAGCTGCACTCGAAGGGCCGTGGACCAGCTACAATGCGTCGCTGGGACGCCCGCTGCTCGATTCCAGGAAATTCTTACAAGGGGAAAACGCACCGGAGGCGAAAGCCAATGCGGAGGAATCCGCCGCGCCGAAGAGCGAACCCTCCGCCGCCCCCGTGCTTGATCTGTTCAGTGAACAGAAGGCGTAAAGCAGAGAGCCCGCGCCTGAATCTCGAATCGTCCCGTCGCGTTGCCTATGGACTTCTCGCGTTTCACCACCATCAGCTTTGACTGCTACGGCACTCTGATCGACTGGGAGTCGGGGATTCTGCCCGTCCTGCGGACCGTACTCGCCAACCACGGCCAAACCCTGCCCAACGCTGCGATTCTTGAACTCTACGCAGAATTTGAAGCGGAAGCCGAGAGTGGCCCCTACCGACGCTACCGCGATGTGCTGCAATCAGTGGTGCGGTCGTTCGCCGAGCGCCTCCATTTCGATCCCACTCCCGCTGAAATCCGTTCGCTGCACGAATCCGTTCATGTCTGGCCGCCTTTTCCAGATACTGTGGTTGCGCTCCGCGAGTTGCAGAAGAGCTACAAGCTAGTCGTCATATCAAACATTGACGATGACCTGTTTGCCCAGACGCGTAAGCATCTGGGCGTGGCTTTCGAGGTCGTGATCACGGCTGAACAGGCGAGAAGCTACAAACCTTCTCTCAATAATTTTCAGATGGCCTTAGGAACACTCGCAGTTTCTCCAGACCAACTGCTGCACGCCGCCCAGAGCGTTTATCACGACATCGTGCCGGCGCGTTCTCTCGGGATCTCGACGGTGTGGGTGAACCGGAAGTCGGCTCGTCCCGGCGGCGCGGTCCGCGCTTCGGCCGGTCAGCCGGACCTGGAAGTCCCCGATCTTGCCACCCTCGCCACCGCAGTTGGAGAGTGCAAGCAGGATTGAGTCGGTGGAGGGACGGACGTTTCGCCTGTCCAACCGGGCGGGGACGCCCGGCTCTGCACCCGCAAAATCGCTGCTAGCTCATCGAGACTGGCAGCGGAAGAATCTTCTTCTGGATAGCGGCCGTGACCAATTGGGCTTTGTTGTGAATGTCCAGTTTGCGCATCAGGTTGAACTTGTGCGCTTCCGCCGTCTTGACGCTGATTTCTAGAGCTGCCGCCACTTGCTTTACCGTATGCCCCTCGGCGAGCAATTTCATCACTTCGCGCTCGCGCACAGTCAGCGTACTTCTGCGCAGCGGCCGTACTCCCTGATTCCGCCGGATCGCGTCATCCTTTAATTTCGTCTCGATCTGCGGACTCAACGACCGTTCGCCGCGATGCACTTCCCGCAGCGCGCGCAACAAGAGCGGCGCGGGAGTATCTTTCAGCAAGTACCCACTGGCGCCCGAGCACAGCGCTTGCTGCACATACTCCCGATCTTCATGCATGGTCAGATACACGATCCGTGTGGCGGCGCAATGTTCTTCGATTAGGCGTCCGGCTTCGAACGACGACATGCCTGGCATGCTGATATCAAGCAGCACTAGGTCGGGGCGGTGCTCCAGGACCAGCTTGAGTGCCTCGCCGGCGTCGCCCGCTTCTCCCACGACGCTAAAATCGGGAGTGTCTTCGAGCAAGCGTCGCACGCCGTAGCGCAGCATTTCGTGATCGTCGGCGATCACGCAGCGAATGCGTTCAGCAACGTCTGTATGAAACAGATCAGCCTTCGTGGTCAACATGGCCAAAGCCTCGCGTACTCCGACGAAGGGGCGCGATAGGCTTTGCAATCGGATCGTCAGGCGACTTCCGGCACAGAGGAATGATCCATTGTACCTGTGCAGGCCATGCCGTCGACAAAAAAGCTTTGCCCCAGGAATCCCTGGCTTATAAATCAAAAAGAGCTGAACCTTATCCTCTTCATTTACAATGCCTTTTCCACATGCTGCGCTACTTCACTTCCGGAGAATCCCACGGTGAGGCCCTGGTCGCGTTCCTCTCCGGGCTTCCCGCCGGGCTCGTGGTGGACCAGGCATTCGTGGACCGCGAACTCTGGCGCCGCCAACAGGGCTTTGGACGCGGTGGGCGCATGAAAATCGAATCCGACCAGGCGCACTTTCTTTCCGGCGTGCATCACGGCAAAACCATCGGCTCGCCGATCGCGGTGATGCTCGAAAATCGCGACTGGCAGAATTGGAAGGAATCGCTGCCGGTGGAAACGGGTGACCCGCAGAAACACAAGCGCGTAGCGTCGCCGCGGCCCGGCCATGCCGATCTTGCTGGAGCTTTGAAGTACGATTTCACCGAAGCGCGCTATGTTTTGGAGCGCGCCTCAGCTCGAGAGTCGGCGGCGAGGGTTGCGATTGGCGCGCTCGCCAAGCTGTTGCTCCGCGAACTGGGCATGGAAGTTCTGAGTCACGTGATTGCAGTTGGGTCGGTTTCGATTGCGGATCGGGAAATCGCATGGGAGCAAATCGAGCCCCTCTCGCGCCAGAACGAGGTGTTGCTGTCTTGCGCCGACCCCGATGCCGAGCAGCGCATGAAGGAAGAAGTCGATAACGTTCTACGTACCGGCGATTCAGTGGGTGGAGTTTTCGAGGTGGTCGCCCACAATGTTCCGCCCGGCCTCGGCAGCTACGTGCAATGGGACGAGCGACTGGATGCGCTCTTGACCGCGGCGGTCATGTCGTTGCAGGCGGTAAAAGCGGTAGAGATTGGAAGCGGGATTCAGGCAGCGCATTCACCGGGGTCGGCCGTGCATGACGAGATCGGCTATCAAAACGGGTCAGGATTTTCGGGTTTCACGCGCACCCGCAACAATGCGGGAGGTCTGGAGGGTGGCGTCTCCAACGGCCAGGAAATTCGGGTTCGCGGTTATTTGAAGCCGATTTCCACGCTGCGGCGTCCCTTGCAGTCGGTAGATTTCGCAACCCGCGAGCCCGTGAAAGCTGCGTACGAACGCTCGGATGTATGTGTGGTGCCTGCCGCCGGCGTTGCCGCCGAGGCCATGGTCGCACTAACCCTGGCGCGCTGCGCGCTCGAGAAATTCGGCGGCGACTCGATCAAAGAAACGAAACGAAATTTCCAAGGCTATCTGGAACAACTGAAGAACTACTAATCCGAAAATGATCTATCCCATTGTGAAATTCGGCGACCCCGTCTTGGAGCAATCCGCGGCCGAGGTAACCGCATTCGACGACGAACTCAAGAAACTCATCGAAGACATGTTCGAATCGATGTACGCGGCACGTGGCGTCGGACTGGCGGCGCCGCAGATCGGCATTTCAAAAAGAATCGCCGTTGTGGATGTGACCTTCAAGGAAGATTCTGGCGCCAAGCTGGTGCTGATTAATCCGGTAGTCATTCACAAAGAAGGCCGGCAGCGGAGCAGCGAAGGCTGCCTGAGCATCCCGGAATTTCGCGAGGATGTCACGCGCGCCAAGACCGTGACCGTGCGTGCCCAGGACCTGACCGGCAAGTTTTTCGAGCACACCGGAGAGGACCTGCTGGCAAGGGCCTTCCTGCATGAAACCGATCACCTGAACGGCAAGCTGTACATCTCACACGTCAGTGCGCTGAAGCGCGACCTCATCAAGCGCAAGATCAAGAAACTGGTGAAGGCGGGAGAGTGGTAGAGAGGCAGGTTTCAGGTGCCAGGTCTCAGGTGTCAGGAAAAGCACGAGCTGGGCGCGGTGCGCTTTGAGAAGTCCTGAGACCTAACACCTGAGACCTAACAACTATGCTTTTGGTTTTCTGCGGCACGCCGCAATTCGCCGTCCCGACTTTGGAGAAACTGGTCGCCGCCGGACATTCCGTGCCGCTGGTAGTGACGCAGCCCGACCGCCCTCGCGGACGCGGAATGGAAGTGACCGTCTCTCCCGTGAAAGATGCGGCAATCCGCCTCGGCATTGCCGTACTTCAACCCGCCGCCATCAAGAACAACACCAAATTCCGCGACCAGCTTGCGACGATTGCCCCGGATGCGATTATTGTCGTTGGCTACGGACGCATCATTCCGCAGTGGATGATCGATCTTCCCCGGCTCGGAAATTTGAATCTGCATGCGTCTCTGCTGCCCAAGTATCGCGGCGCCGCGCCGATTCAGTGGGCGATCGCCTACGGTGAATCCGTCACCGGAGTTACGACGATGCGCATTGACGCAGGGCTCGACACCGGTGACATCCTCATGCAGCGCGAGATGTCGATCGGCCAGGACGATACAGCAGAGACGTTGGGCCCGAAACTGGCGTCCATCGGCGCCGATCTGATGGTCGAGACTCTGCGCGCGTTCGACGATGGGAAAGTTCGCCCCACTCCGCAAGACCATTCGCAAGCCACACTCGCGCCGATCCTTAAAAAAGAAGATGGCCGCATCGACTTCGACCGCTCAGCAAAATCACTGTTCAACCGCCTGCGCGGCTTTCAACCGTGGCCCGGGGCATTCACGATCTTTAAGGGTAAAACGCTGCAAGTGCACCGCGCTCAACCCGTGCAACGTACGGTTAAGGTAGCGCCTGGTAAAATCGCGATTGAGCAAGCGCGCCTGCTCGTCGGCTGCGGCAACGATAAAGACGAAGGGACCGGCACGACGCTGGAGTTGATAGAAATTCAACTCGAGGGCAAGCGCCGCATGAGCGCGCCGGAGTTCATCAACGGCTACCGGCCCAAATCCGGCGACCATCTGGGACAATAGTCTGCCATGGCTGTTTCTCCTGCTCGCGCCGTGGCCTTCGAAATTCTGCTAAGGGTCGAGCGCGAACGATCCTTCGCCGCCGAATTGCTCCATTCCGATCGCCTCGCGAAGCTTTCCTCGCGCGATCACGGCCTCGCCACCGAACTGGTGATGGGAGTTCTCCGCTGGCAGTCTCTGCTCGATCAGCGACTGGCCGGCGCGTCGTCGCAGAAGATCGAGCGGCTGGATGGCGAAGTGCTGGCCGCATTGCGCCTCGGCGTCTATCAATTGCAGTTTCTTTCCCGAGTACCCGCGCGTGCGGCGATTTTCGAAAGTGTGGAGCTTGTCAAAGCGGCGCGCAAGCGCTCGGCCGCGTCATTCGTGAATGCGGTTCTCCGGACAATTTCTGCTGCTGGCGCGGACGATATCTTCGCGCAAATCGGCAAATCTCCCGATTCGATCAGTCTGGCTCGGAACGCGGCGCATCCCCCGTGGCTGGTAGAACGCTGGACCGAGCACTACGGAATTGAGGCGGCGCGGCAGATCTGCGTCCACGATCAGACGGTGCCTGGCACGTCCATTTACATTCACGGCGATGAATCTGAAGCCGAACTGGGCGAAGCGGGCGTGCAGCTCGCACCGGGTCGATTGCTGGCGGCGGCACGGCGCGTTCTTGCGGGCGACGTCACCGCGACGCGCGCCTACCAGGAAAGCCGCATCAACATTCAGGACGAAGCTTCGCAACTGGTAGCGCTGCTGGTGGACCGCGGAGAAGCGATCGTTGATCGCCGGATTCTCGATTGCTGCGCCGCTCCCGGTAGCAAGACTGCGTTGCTTGCTCGACGTAACCCGCATGCCAAAGTGTTCGCGACCGAACTGCATCCTCACCGTGCGCGCTTGCTGCAGAGCCTAAGTCGCTTGCCGAACGTCCACGTGGTTGCGGCGGACGCGCGTGATTTACCGTTCTCGTGTGCGTTCGACCGCATTCTCGCCGACGTTCCTTGTTCTGGCACTGGTACTCTGGCCCGTAATCCTGAGATCAAGTGGCGGCTCAAAGCCGAAGACCTGCAGGATCTTCAGTCGCGGCAGGTGGCCATTCTGAAGTCCGCGCTAGCTCGGCTTGCGATCGGCGGACGGCTCGTCTATTCCACCTGTTCGCTCGAGCCCGAGGAAAACGAAGCGGTGGTCGAAGCTGCGCTCGACGATGCGGCGGAATTCAGGGTCATCGATTGCGGGGGAGAGCTGGAGAAGTTGCTGCAGTCGGGCGAAATGTGTTGGAAGAATATTGTGTCCCTGCTCGCTGGACCGTATCTGAGGACGGTTCCAGGAGTGCATCCGGGCGACGGCTTTTTCGCCGCAATAATTGAACGGAGATAGTGGGCCCTTCCAGCGGAGTCGCTAGCGGACTTCGAAATTCACCGCGCTGCCTGCCGCGACTTTCTGTCCGGGCGCGGGAATCTGGGTCACGATCATGCTGGCGGGGCTGGGCTCGGAGACCGCGGACGGCACGACCGGCGCGGGTTGCGGCTCGCCAGGCAACGACTGCGGCGGAAGCGTACTGACTTTGCCGACCTTGATGCCGGCGTCCTGCAACGCCAGCATCGCGCTGCCGAGCGGTTGTCCAGTGAGGTTGGGCATTACATAGGTTGGCGGCTCGGGACCGTCGCTGACCAGCAAATTGATTTTTGGCGCGGACACCCCGCTGGCATTCGCCGGCGGGCTTTGCGATATCACCTGATCCAGTGTCGCGTCCGGCAAATTGACGTGCGCGATCGAACCCACCGTGAGCCCGCGGCGCCGTATGTTCAACTCCGCAACCCGCTCGCTCCCTCCTGTCACATCGGGAATCGCCACCCGCTGCGGCCCCAGACTCTGTGCCAGACGTACCGCCCAGCCCCGCCGTACCTTCGTTCCCGGCGGCGGCATCTGGGTCATGATTTTTCCTTCGGGAACATCAGCGCTGTAGAACTGCCGCTCCACCACCACCTGCAGGCCCGAAGCCGTGCCCGCGCGCTCAGCTTCGAATGGACTCAAGCCCACCAACTTCGGGACTGCCACCTCGCGCCCGTGGATGGCGAGTTGCATGGCCGCAAGCGCCGAAATCAGCGCCACCGTCATCAGCACCAGCGCAAGAAGCAGCATGCGGAAAAATTGTCGCATTGTTGCCGATTATAACTTCCCCGTAGAGACGTGGCTTGCCGCGTTCCCCGCCGCGTCCAATGCAGATGGGACAAGCCCCGTCTCTACGGCGGAAGAGTTTCGCTTCACTGGAGCGATGTCCCTTTGTCCTGAAATGGCTCGCTAGCGGCCTTGATTCGTGCTCGGCGGTGTTAGCGCCGCCTGCGTCTTCTGTTGCCCCACCCATTCGTGAATGCGCGTGCTCAACACGTCCATCGGAAGCGCCCCGCCCGAAAGCACTTCATCGTGGAAACCACGCAGGTCGAACTTCTCGCCCAGTTGGTCTTTTGCATACTGGCGGAGCTTCAGAATCTCGAGCTGTCCGACTTTGTAGCCGAGCGCCTGCGCCGGCCACGCCATGTAACGGTCGGTCTCGCTCTGCACTTCAGCTTCGTCAATGGCAGAGTGGTCGTGGAAGAAGTCAACCACCTGCTGCCGGGTCCAGTGTTTGTAGTGGAAGCCGGTGTCGACCACCAGTCGAATCGCGCGCAGCATGTCGTCCTGCAGGTGGCCATAGTAACTGTACGGATCCTGGAAAAACCCGACTTCCTTGCCCAGTCGCTCCGAGTAGAGGGCCCATCCTTCAATGTAAGCCGTATATTCTTCGTGCTGGCGGAAGAGCGGCAATTCCGGCAATTCCTGCGCGATAGAAATCTGCATGTGATGCCCGGGCACGCCTTCGTGATAGGCGGTGGTTTCAATGTCGACCGTCGTGCCCTTCTCGAAGTTGCCGGTGTTGGCCATGATATGGCCCGGACGAGATCCGTCCGGAGTTCCTGCAACGTATTCCGTGGAGGCCTCCTTCTCGCGGAACTCCTCGATGGGCATCACTTCCACCTTCGATTTGGGGAGACGTCCGAACATCGCCGGCAGCTTCAGATACATTTGATCGATGTACTTTTGATAGAGGTCGAGGATCTCCTTCCGGGAATGCGCGTGGACCTTGGGATTAGTCTCGAGGGAGGCGGCGAAACTCTTCAGGTCCTTGTAGCCGAGCTGGTTCACCACCGTCAGCATACGGCCTTCGATTTCTTTTACCTGCTCCAGCCCGATCTGATGGATCTCTTCCGGTGACAAGTTTGTCGTCGTGCTCTCTTTCACGCGGAACGCATACCAGGCGTCGCCATCCGGCAGAGCCCAGGCTCCGGGTTCGGATCTGCCTTTGGGTGCATACTCATCTCGAACAAACGTTGTGAACTTGACGTAGGCGGGAAGCACGGAATCCTTGACCGTCGCCAGTCCCGCCTCGCGCAGTCGTTTGCGCTCCGCCTCCGGGATGGCATCGGGAAACTTGTCAAAAGGACGCGTGAACGGGCTTTGCTCTGGCGCCGTCGTGGCGATTCCATTCGCTTGTGTCACTACTTTTTCCAGCAGAATCTTTGGCGGCATCAGCCCCGCCGCCATGCCCTTCCGCATCTGTTCGATGGTCTGGTCAAACAGCCGTGGAAGCAGCTTCAGCCGCGTGATGTAGTCTTCATAATCCTTCACATTTTCGAACGAAAGAACGCTGACCAGTTGCGGCGCGTCAATGTGAATTCCGTTGAACTGGTTTACCGGCATCTCCCAGGGTTTGAAGCGTGCGCCTTCCAGGCCCATTTGCAGGTCTCGAACCATGAGTTGTTTGTTCAGCACTTCCTGCTCGGCAAACCCGGTGGTATTAATCGCTTCGAAGCGTTCGAGAAAGCGGCGAGTCTGATCCAGATTGTCGTCGATGGCTTGCTGCGAAAAGTCGTCGAGCTTGTCGTTATAGCGCTTGTCGCCCAGGATGGAAGCATAGATGGGGCTAGTGCGCATCGTGTATTCCCACTGCTCGTGCAGCAGATCGTTCAGCGCTTTTCGCCGCGCTTCAAGGTCGGCAGGGGGATTTGCGGCGGACACGGTGGCTGGTATCAGAATAGCGACGCTAAGCAGGCAGATCAAGAATCGCATTGGGGGCTCCAAAACAAGATTTTATTGGTGCTGACGCAGTCTTCCCACACACGGGATGTCTTGTTAGACGAATACGCCAGCAGATCGTTATCAGTTCCAGGAACAATTATGTGCCGGCATTCGCCCGCGCACGCCGCAGCCCGGCAGCCACGCCTTGCCGCACTGTGCGCCCGTACCCGGCGTCGTCCATTCCGGCCGCAGTCGCCGCGGCAATGCCCCCGGGAGTAGCCGCCTCCTCAAGTAGCGCTTCCAGGGAACGCTTCCCATCCCGCCAGGCAATGATCCCGTCCGCCAAGGCATGCGCGCTCGCCAACAGCGCCGTCTTTCGATCAAGACCTGCTTCCTCCGCAGCTCGCGCCAGAGTAGCGAGCGCGTGATAGCCATGGCTGCATGAATAAGTCACAGTGAACGCATCGAACTTGCTTTCCGGAATGTCGACGACCCGGCCGAAGCTCGCAAAGAAATCCTTGACGCGTTTGCGATCCGCGTGCGGCAAGCCCCGGGAAAAAGTCAGCGCCGTAAGCCCGCGCCCACTGCGGCATACCGGACTCGGCATGGCGCGGGCCCATTTTACCCGAGGTCCAGCCTCCTGCCTCAGCACGCTCAGAGGCACGCCTGCAGCCAGACTCACCGAGAGCACTCGCCGATTCAATCCCGCGATCACTTTCCCGGCCATGCGAAGAAGCTCCCGCACCGACCTCGGAGGAACCGCGACAATCAGCACATCTGCCTGCTGTACGGCCTTAAACAGATCTGGCTCGACCTCAACCGCGTAGCGCTTCTTCAGATCGCTCAGCTTGTCCGGTTCGCGATCATGCACGACCAGGCGGTCTCTGTTCTTTCCCAGACGCAGGCCCGCCAGAATCGCCGACGTGATCCGCCCTCCGCCGAGAAAAACAACCGTGCTCATGCCACCTCTAATTACTAATCTGCCGTACCGCCGCCATCCACCACCAGCGCCGCTCCGGTCATAAACGATGAATCGTCCGACGCCAGAAACAGCACCGCTTTTGCAATCTCGTCGACAGTCCCAATCCGCCCCAAGGGCCGGCTCTCGCAGCCTGCCAGATAGGTCTTCCAGTCCAGACCGCGTCGTTGCGCATCTTCAGTCAACATGGGAGTCTCCACATCGCCCGGGCAAATGCAATTTACGCGGATGCCCTGCCTTCCGTGATCCACGGCCATCGCCTTGGTCAGCAGAACCACTCCGCCCTTCGACGCGCAATACGCCACCGCTTTGTCGCCACCCACGATGCCCCATCCCGAACTGTTGTTGATAATCACTCCGCCACCCTGCGCGATCATCGGAGTGAGCGCGCACTTTGACATCAGGAATGTTCCTTTCAGATTGATGTCAATCTGCAGGTCCCATTCTTCTTCGGAGCATTCGAGCGCCGTCTGCGGAAAGAAAACTCCCGCGTTGTTGAACAGAATGTCGAGACGTCCAAACGACCGCAGCGTATCGTCCACCGCCCGCTGGCATTCGGCGGCCTTGCGAACGTCGGTTCGCAGAAAAATGGCCTTCCCCCCGGCTTCAAGAATGCGCGCCGTGACCGCGTGGCCGCGAGACTCATTGCGGCCTGTGATAGCGACCCTCGCTCCCTCGCGCGCAAACAGTTCAGCCACAGCTTCGCCAATGCCAGACGTGCCGCCCGTGATCAGCGCAACTTTTCCCGCGATTTTCCCTGCCACCTGCATAGCCTATCGGCTGGCCAGCCCTCCCGCTGTCTCTCCGCCGTCGCATGTATAAACGTGGCCAGTCATATTTTGCGCATCGTCCGAGGCGAGAAATGCGAACAGCGCCGCAATTTCTTCCGGCTGAGCATGACGGTGCAAGGGAATCTTCCGGTTGACCTCTTCGAGCATTTCATCCGTGTACTCGGCGCGCTGCATCGGCGTCAACACGTATCCCGGAGCCACCGCGCATACCCTTACTTTCGGCGCCAGTTCCAACGCCATCGACTTCGTCAACTCGATCACCCCCGCCTTGCTGGCATTGTAATCCGCATAAAACGGATACCCCATGACGCCGTTGGTCGACGCCGTCTGCAGAATCACGCCGCTGCCGCGCTCGATCATGTGCCGCGCCGCCATCTGCGCCACATAGAACACTCCGGTAAGATTCACGGCCATCACTTTGTCCCACTCTTCCGGTGTGATGTCGAGAAAATTATGACGAATGCTGATGCCGGCGTTATTCACCAGCACATCCACGCCGCCCATAAGGCGAATCGCTTCGGCGAAGGCGCCCTGCACCTGTTTCAGATTCGAGACATCGGCACCGAGCGCTCCGGCCAGACTGGGGAGTTCGCGCGTGATCTTCTGTCGCCCCTCCGCATCGAGGTCTAGGACGCACACCACCGACCCTTCCTCAAGAAAGCGTGCCGCCGTGGCCGCTCCTATGCCACTGGCCCCGCCAGTGATCAGGACTCGCTTCGCCTTCAGCCCGCGCACGCGCACCTCCGCAAAATAAAATCGGGCAGATCAGGATACCTGTCTGCCCGCATTCCCGCCATCCTCGCCAACTTTACGGCAGCGAACTGACCTCCAGCAACAGATGATCCTTGAATTCCGCCGGCAGTTTCGCCACACCGTCAGCCGCCGCTTCCACCGTGCCAAAGTCTTTTGCCTCGCTGTAGTCACTCACCCGATATTTCCCGGCCTTCAGTCCGCGCAGCTCAACCTCGCCTTTCCACGGGGAGGCGGAGGGTGCGAAAAACGCGTAATACATCTTTCCGTCTTTCGCGATCGCATATCCCTCGGGCGTGTCGTAGCCGGTCACGTAAAGATCCCGGAACTCACCCTTCGAGAGCATCTTCTCGTTATACAGACCGATCCACTTCTTCCAGTGCTCCTCTTTCGCAGCCGTCAGATTGACGTCCTTGAACTTCGGACCGGGATCGGGCCAAACAAACTTCGTTCCCACTACGCCTCCGGCTCCAATCGTAGAAGCGAAATCGTCGCCATGTTCTTTCCAATCTTTCCCCATTTTGGTCATCGCGGAAAGTTCGACGTGATCGCCGTAAACCGCCGACTCGGGACCCAGCAACGCCTTATACATCTTGATCCGCCGCCGCACCTGCACTGCGCCTACTGGATCGGCTGTCACCGCCTGGTCGATGAATGGCAGCCAAGCCAGGGAAGGCGGAGTTCCGCACGGACAGGCCTGCGTCACGCTCTGCGGCTTCAGCGCCCGTGTCGTCTGGAAGATTTCCTTGTACACATCGCCCATCGCATTCACCGAATCCTGCGGCGATTTGTGATGGTGCGCCGGGTTGTAGCACGCCGGAACGCTGTAAATATTGTCGAGCTTGCTGCCGTCAAATCCCCAGTCGCGAATGAATTTTTCCGTTAGCTGCTTGTGATACGCCCGCACTTCCGGCACCGCTGGACAGAGCGCCGCCAGACCACGCGTGATGTGGGCGTGCTTGCCGTTCTTGTCAAGAATCAGCCAATCGGGATGATCCTGAACCACCTTCGACACAACGTACTTGTGGGAATCCCAGCGCCCCGTGCCATCTTCTACGCCGAGCGGCAGCCACCAGAGTTGCGCCAGCATGCCTTCCTTGTGAAAGTCGTCGACCATCTTCTTGATGGAATCACCCGGGAAAGTCTCCTTGCGCGGATTCCAGTCGCCATAGCTGTCGAACCAGCGATCGTCGAGCGTCACCCACTTGATACCCATCTCCTTCAGCTTCGGAACCGTGCCCAGCATCTGCGCCGGCGTGACGTTGAACTCGTATCCCCAGCCGCACCAGCTCACGTTGTAGGCTTCGCTCGAAGGCTTGGGCAGATCCCAGCCTTCTTTCTGCAGCACGCTCGACCAGATCCGCAGCGGCTCATAGAAGTCGCCCGCAAAAACCGAAACGAAACTGCGCGGAGTGGAGTAAGTTTCGCCCGGCTTCAATGTAATATTGGCGGCGTAGTCCACCTCGGTATTCACGCGTCCATCCGCTCCCACCTTTGCCGGAATCGCCGCGGGAAGCGGAATCGTTTCCACGTGCCCCACCGCCTCGCCCACCTGGCTCGTCCAGAAAGCCACCACCGGAATGCCGCCCCCATAGCCACCTTTGACCATTTCTCCCATGACGTTGGGCTGGGAAAAACCAGGCGTCAGCTTCACCACATCATCCTTTCCCCAGTCGTAGCTCGAGCCATGATAGGACCACATTTCCCACGGATGCGCCTTCGCGTCGCCCAGCCGCGCGTTCAAGCGGCGCCGCTGATTCACGCTTTTTTCGATGGCCACTTCGCCCGTGCCGGTGTTCTTGTATTCCACCGTGCTCAGCAAAATATTCGGAAACTTGTCATAAACTTCGATCGCCAGCACGCGCTGCAAGTTCGTTCCCGATGGCCCCAGCGGACCGGCCGGTATCTCCACTCGCTTTCCAACTCCCATCTTCCCGATCGCTTCGTGTAGCTGCGCCTGCTGAAAGTCCAGGGTGAAATGCACATCCTTTCCCGCAACCTGCACAAAGTCGCTGTCCGCGGGAGCGCCGACGCTGGACTCGTCGAGCGAAAGTTTCGTCCCGTCTTTCAACAAAGATGCCTGCACATAACCATCCGACCTCACCTCGAACTCGGCTGCACTCGTCGTCACCACCACCGGCCCGCCCCCGCTCACCTCCACCTTGATGGTGGAAGGTTGCGTGGGCTCCGGCTTGACGATCGCGGTCTTCTTCAGTGGGGATTCCAATTTCGAGCAAGCCGCCAGCATGAGTGTGAGAACCAGAGTCGTACCGATGAATGCAATCCCGTACTTGCGGGCGATCATGAATGACCTCTTTCCTTAGGATTCCCTGGTGTTCCGTCAGCTCACTTGCCAAACTGTATCCAATACCGTCCCATCTACCCACTTCACCACCGCGCATGGACGATCACCCAGTTTCGGTCGCGCCGGCTTGCCGCAAATTTTCTCGACCTCCGCCTTGATGTCTTGAATCGGACGGACCGGCAGCTTCGATCCCATCATTGCATGGAGCAGGTCTGTCCGCCGCGGATTGATCGCAATTCCGCGCTCGGTCACCACCACGTCAATCATTTCGCCCGGCCCTGTCATGGTTGTAACTTCGTCCACGATCACGGGAATACGATCACGGAACGAAGGCAGCGCAAGAATTGTGCAGCCCGCAAACAGGCAGTTCTGCCATCCGCCAATACCGTGCAGCAAGCGCCCGTCGGAGTGCGTCACCACGTTGGCGTTGAAGTTTACGTCCACCTCCGTCGCGCCCAATACCACGGCATCAACCAGCGAAGCGAAATTTCCCTTGCCGTGGTAGTTGTACGAAGTGAACGGCGAAGTGGCCACGTGCCGCGGATCATTCGCCATCGACTTCACGCCATCCAGATCAAACGTCTGCCCATCCAGGATGTAATCCGTCAGCCCCTCATGCAATAGCTCAACCAGGAATTTCGTCGATCCGCCGCGAACAAAGCGCGCCTTCACCCCATCCTGCTTCATCATCTGTTTCAGGTACTCGACGAATGCCAGCGCGATCCCGCCCGCTCCCGCCTGAAACGAAAATCCGTTCTTCATGATGCCCGCATCGCGGAGAAACTGTGCCACCAACTCCGCGATCCGCAGCCGGTCCGGCGAACGCGTAATCTGCGTCGTGCCGGAAACAATCTTTGCCGGATCGCCAATCGATTCCACCTCCACTACAAAGTCCACGTTGTTGCCCTGGATCTGCCAGGGCACGCAAGGAAATGGCACCGGGTTATCGGTGACCACGATGACGCGATCGGCATAGGTGGAATCCGCCAGCGCAAAACCGAGCGAGCCGCAAGCCGACTTGCCGTGCGAGCCATCCGCATTCCCGAAAAAATCGGCGGTCGGCGCCGCAATCACCGCGATGTCAATGTGAACTTCTCCATCCTGGATTGCCTGGTAGCGTCCGCCATGCGAACGCAGCACACCCATGCCGCGCATCTTCCCTTGCGTGCAGTAATCGCCCAGCGGCCCGTTCATCGAGCCCTCGATGTGGTGGATCACGCGTTTTTCCATGAGCGCAATCGCGCCCTGCTGGGAAGGAAACGACGCACTCGGGAACCACATCAGATCCTTGACGCCGATCCTGGACGCCGCTTCCAGCGCCATCAGCGCTACTTTGTCGCCGTCGCGCAGATGATGATGGTTCGAAATCACCATGCCGTCGCGCAGCCCGCAGTTGCGCAGCGCCGTCTCCAGGTCGGCCACGCGCTTGTTGCCGGTATCCGGATAGTCCTTATTCGAACTGATCGCTGGCGCGGCCTTGCGTCCACGCGGCTGATACTTGCCAACGCCCAGAAACGGAATCTGCGGCTTGCCGTTCACCATCGTGGGCACCGCCCGCCCCGCAGCGTTATGCGCCAGTTCTACTCGTTCCTTCACATTCTCTTTCACGCTCGGACTCACGAGATCACTCCCATCGCCTTCGCCCGCCCCACCAGTTTCAGTGCCCGCGCCACCACCGGCGGGTCGATCATTTTCGATCCCAGGCTCACCACCGCCAATCCCTTACTCTGCGCTTCTTCAAAAGCGGCAACCACTTTTCGCGCTTTTTCGATCTCGACCGCACTTGGCTGAAACGCTTCGTGGATCACACGAATCTGCCCGGGATGGATGCATCCCATGCCCTCGAATCCCAGCGCCCGCGAAGCTTCTCCCCAGCGCCGCAGCGCATCCATGTCGCCGACATCGCTGAATACCGAGTCAATCGCCTGCACTCCAGCCGCCCGCGCCGCATTCACCACCCGTGACCGCGCGTACTGCGACTCCCGGCCTTCCGTGGTCTTGACCACGCCCAAGTCGGCCGTGTAATCCTCGAGCCCAATCGTCAGCGCCGCCACATGTTCGCTGGCCGTCGCCACGGCAAACGCGTTCTCGATCCCCATCGCCGACTCCAGAATCGGCATGATCCAGATCGGCCGGACAATTCCGTTTCGCGACTCCATCTCGCTGATCATGCGATCCACTTCCCGCACCTGTTCGGGCTGCTCGACCTTAGGAATCAGAATCAGATCGGGGCTCTCGCCCACCACTTCCGCCAGATCTTCTAGTCCCAGCGGCAACTGATTGATGCGCACCATGCGCTCGCACGATCCAAAATCGACCGCCCGCAGAGTGTTTCGCACCAGGATGCGAGCCGCATCCTTCTCCCCCCGATGCACCGAATCTTCCAAATCGAGGATCACCGCATCCGGCCCGTGCAAGGAGGCGTTGAAGTAGTACTTCGGTTCAGATCCCGGCAGATACAGACGCGATCGGCGCAACCGGTCCTTCGGCGACGGCAGCGGCAGCGGATGCTGCTCCGGCATCGAGCGCTTGCCCAGCGCGATCCCCGCACGCCGAGCCGCGGCCTCGATGCGGGCTGCGATCACAAAAGGCAGCGCGCCTTCATCATGAATCGCAACTCGCGCGTTCTTCACTCCCAGTTCGGCGAGCACGTCTCGCGTCTGCTCCATGATCGCCGAGCCGTAATAAGGCGCCACGCGCGATTCCAGAGAGATTTCAATCCCTCCGCTGTCTCCCGCCTCGAAGGCAACGTGCACATCCGAACGGACCTCTGCGCCCCAATGGCCTGCTTCGGCAGAACGCGGCGACGTAGTTTCGACAGCGCTGCTCATAATTCCCCTCAATCTGCACAAGGTCCAAAGTCCAGAGCTGAGTACCGTTGTGATCCCCTGTGTCTCCTGTGGTTATCGCACTTTTTCCAAAATTGCATCCGTCATCTCCACCGTAGAAGCCGCGCCCTGACTGATTGCCTTCGGCCCGCCCGCAAAGCGCATCATATCGTAAGTCCGGACTTTCCCTTCACACACTACATCCGCAATCGCCGTGCGGATGCGATTCGCCTTCTCGTCCTCACCCACATGATCGAGCATCATCGCCGCCGAAAGAATCATTGCAATCGGATTCACGATAGGCGGATTCAGATCGGCATATTTCGGCGCGGAACCATGTGTCGGTTCGAAGACTGCCACGTCATCTCCAATGTTGCCCGACGCCGCGAATCCCAGTCCGCCCACCAGCCCCGCGAATGCATCGGAAAGAATGTCGCCAAACAGATTCGACGACACGACAACGTTGTACTCCTCCGGATTCTTGTTCAGCCACATCAGTTGCGCGTCAATGTTTGTGGACCAAAGCGCAATCCCCGGATAATTCTTCGCCACTTCTCTGGCCACTTCTTCCATCATGCCCGAAGTCTCGCGCACCACGTTCGGCTTCTCGCAAATCGTCACGCCCTTGAACCCGCGCTTCTTCGCATATTCGAAAGCCGCAGTCACAATGCGCTGCGCCGCCTTGCGAGTGATGATGCGGCAACTCACAGCAAGCTCTGGTCCAGGCACGCCGGCAAAAGCCTTGAATCGAGGATGGCTGTTCAATGCGTCCCGCACATTCTCCGGAGGGTTCGTCCATTCCACGCCCGCGTACATCCCCTCTGTGCCTTGCCGGAACACGGTGGTGTCGATCTTGGGTTCGTCGAAGCCCCCGTGGGTGTTCTTTCGAATGTAATTCAGCGGATTTCCCGTGAACCCGACGCACGGCCGCATGCAGATATCAAGATTGAATTTCTGCCGCATGGTCACGATCGGTGAGTAGTAGACATAACCTTTCCCCTGCAACTCCGGTTTAAGCTCCGCCTGCGCCGCCTTGTTCGGCTTCGAGGTAATCGCGCCAAATAATCCCAACTTATTCGTGGTGAGTAGCTCGATCGTCCGGTCCGGCAAGGCATTGCCGTTGTTGCACCAGCAATCCCATCCAATATCGGCATGAATGTACTCAGCGTCAAAGCCGACCGCCTTCAAAACCCGCAACGACTCCGGCAGAACCTGGTTTCCAATGCCGTCTCCCGGCATGGTAATGACTGTGTATTTCGCCATGATTGCTCCTTAAGAATGCGCCTAAATCTAAACAAAATTGTCATCCTGAGCGAAGCGAAGGACCTGCTTTTGTCTCGCCATCCTCCGCGTTTCTGTCGTGAACAACTAACCCACGCCCAGCCGCTTCGCCACCAGATTCTCCACTCCGCCGGCAACCACCAGCGACTGCGGCACGCTTCCCAGCGCCGGAAATGTAAACTTCTCCCCACGCCAAGAGATCGTGCTCGAGGTGAAATCGATATCAATCTCATCCCCTGGAATAATCGTTTTCTCCTTAGCCGCAATCTCGCCGTCAAACTGCTCGCGCACCCGCGCCACAAACTCCGGCACTTCGATGCACAAAAATCCGTTATTGAACGCGTTCCGCAGATAAGTCTGAGAGAAGCTGGCTGCGATCACCAGTGGAATACGTTTCGCCTTCAAGCAAGTCACCGCCTGTTCTCGGCTAGACCCGGTGCCAAAATTAAATTGGCTGACGATCACGTCACCCGCTTTCGTGCGCGCGGCGAACTGCGGATCGTAATTCTCCATCACCACTTTCGCCATCATTTCCGGAGTCATGTCGTCGCGATAGGTGTAGTCCTTGCCATAAATCGCATCGGTATTGACGTTATCCTGCGGCATGAACACGAGCCGTCCCCGCACGCGCTGCGGAAAGCCTGCCAAAATTTCAACTTTCTCAGCCCCATCCGCCCCCGCCGCCAATTCCAGATAAGCGCGCTGCGGCGCACGATTCGCAAACTCACGCGGCCCACGAATATAACCGGCTACCGCCGACGCTGCCACCACTTCAGGACTAGCCAGGTAGCACTTCGCGTCACGCGATCCCATGCGGCCCTTGAAATTCCGATTCGTCGCCGAGATTCCGACCTCGCCCGCTTCGAGCAATCCCACGCCCAGCCCGATGCAAGGCCCGCAACCGGACGGCAGCGGCGTTGCGCCCGCATCCATCAGCGTTTGCCAGATGCCCCGCCGCTCCGCTTCTTCCTGCACCCACTTGCTCGCCGCGCTCAAGTAGAACTTCACGCCAGAGGCAATCTTCTTACCCTTGAGCACTGCGGCCGCCGCCGCCAAATCCTCCAGCCGCGAGTTGACGCACGAAATCAAATACGCCTTCTGGATCGTAACTTTATTCTTCTCAATCTCAGCCAGCGACTGCATCACCTGCACCGTGTCGGGCCCCGACACGTGCGGTGTCACCTGCGCGAGATCGAGCGTAATCCGCGCCGCATAGATCGCGTCCGCATCCGGTGCCGGCGAATTCTTCTCCCAGTCGGCGATGTCCTTCTCGGAAAACCACTCCACTCCAATCGCTTTGAGCCGCTGGTAGACGCCGCGCAAATATTGGATCGTGACCGCGTCGACAGGAAACCAGCCCACCAGCGGTCCCCACTCCGTTGTCATATTCGAAATCGAGAGCCGCGCATCCATCGAGAGCGACGCCACTCCTGGTCCCGTAAACTCGACCGCCGCGTTCAGGCATTCGTCGTGGTTATAGAGGCCACACAAAGTGATGATGACGTCCTTGCCCGTGGCGCCCTCCGGCAGTTTGCCTTCGAGCACAACCTGAATCGACCGCGGAATCTGCCACCAGAATTCGCCCGTTGCCCAAACCGCGGCCGCATCGGTGCGAACAATCGGCGTTCCAATGGCACCCAGCGCCCCATACATATTGGAATGCGAATCGGAAGCGACCACGAACGAACCGGGAACCACATACCCGCGCTCCACCATGATCTGGTGCCCAATGCCCGATCCGGCAGGATAGAAATCCACGCCCTGCTCTTTAGCGAACGCCTCAATGGCGCGGTACTTTTTCTGATTCGCTTCATCCTGATTCTGGATGTCATGATCCAGTGCGAACGTAAGCTGCTGCGGATCCTTCACTCTCTTCGCGCCGATGCCCTTGAACTTGCTCATCACCGCCGATGTGTTGTCATGCGTCATGCAGCGGTGCGGACGAATTGACAGGAAATCCCCCGTCCGAAGCGGCCGCGACGGCCCTTCGGTCATATGCTTCTGCGCGATCTTCTCAACGATGGTCTGACCCATCTAGGACCTCTCTTGGCGCTGATTGTGTGGTGACGGGGCTTTTGCCCCGTCCCGCGGGGCGGAGCCTCGCCACCACACAAACGCCGACCTCACCCTTTCCGTTTCAACTCGAATTCTAAATACATCATCTGCCCAACGTGGTGGTGCAGATGCGTCGCACAGGACAAGACAATGCCAAATCGGTCGCGAGCATCCGCACCGACTGCCGCGTATTCTTTCGACCAGTCGTCCGCCGACTGGCGGTTGATCGCGCCGATCACCATCTCAATCGCTTGATCAAATTTCTTCATCACTTCTGCCTTGGACGGCCGCGTCGCATCCGAGAACTCCAGCGGACGATCCCGCACATAGCCCGTCCCCGCAATCTGCGCTCCGATGTAGTAGTTCAGGTTGCCGGTGAGATGCAGCACGAGGTGTCCGAAGCTGTTGCCAAATGCGAAAGGCTTGGCCCAAAACTGTTCGTCGCTCAGCGGCGCCGCCAACTCCCGAACCACGCCCGCCAGCTTTATGTAACGGGCTGCCAGGTCTGATGCAATTGTCGATTTCAAATCCGTCATAAGTTACTCCTGTCGCGGCGCTAGTGGCGCTTCTTGCTGGATTTCTCGGCCGCTTTCGTCTTCTTCTTCACATCCGCCTTCATCAGCGCCATCAGCTTCGTGACTGAGCCGAACTTCTCCAGATTCCAAATCGCGCCAATCAGCTTGTCCTGCGCCTTCTTCGACAAGACGCCGTCCGCCAGCGCCCTGAATTTTTCCTCGATCTCGGCGTCGCTCAGCGGATTGCGCGGATCGCCCTTCGGATAGTCGAGTTGTTTCGAGAATTTCCGCCCGTCAGTGGTTGTGATGTTTACAATCACGCGCTGCAACGCCGGGAAAACTTTCTCGATCTCGGGATCCGCTACAACTTCCACTTTCTTAAGTTGCGCGCGAATCACCGGGTCCATGATCTTCTTCATCTCGAACTGCGCCGGCGTCACTTGCCGGTCCACCAGCGCCGCCGCAATCACATAGGGCAGCGAATGGTCAGCCGTTTCCTTCGTATGAGGATCGTACTTGCTCGGATCGGAAAGAATGTCCGCCGCCCGCGCCAGCGACCGTATCTGAATCTTCTCCACCTGATCCGGATGCAGGTCGTTGCCCTTGACCAAGTCAAGCACCGCCGAAATCGGAGCGTGCGTCAGCGCCTCAGTCGGAAAAAATTTCATCCCGCATTGCGTGATGCGCCACGACTCGCCCAGTCCGTCGGTTAGCAAATTCTGTTTCCACTCTGGACCATAGCAATGCACCAATCCTTCTTTGCCGTCGATGACGTGCTCGGGGCCGCTGTAGCCCTTCTCGGCCAGCAGCGCCGCTAGAACGCCGCTCTGTGTCGCCATAGGATCGACCGTGTTCTTCATCATCGTGAGTTTTCCGGCAGTCACCGCGCCCATGGTGCAATGCCGCGAAGCTGAGATTCCGATCGCGTGTTGAATCTGTTCCCAGCTCAAGTGCAGCGCGCGTCCCGCCACGATCGGCGAGACAAATGCCGTCAGCGTCGCATGATGCCAGCCACGCTCGCGGATGCCCGGAAAGGCCGCCTCGCACAAGCGCATTTCGAACTCGTGGCCCAGCACAAATCCGACGATCAATTCCTGGCCATTGCTTCTGGCGCGCTCACAACACGCCATCGCAGCCGGAAAAATATCCGAGGGATGCGATGGATCCTGCTTCCAATAAATGTCGTTGTAATCCATGCAGCGGATCATCAGCGCATTTGCCAGCGACGCCGAAACTGCGTCTATCTTCTGGCCAGTGCCAATCACGGTCGCCGGTCCGCGCCCCGCAATCTCCTTCAGCACTTCGAGCGCGATGATCACGTCATGCTGCTGATATCCGCCGAGCGCGCAGCCCACCGAATCCAGCAGAAAGCGTTTGGCCTGGTACACCGCGTCCTGCGAGAGGTGTTTGTATTCCAGTCGCGCCGCCCAGCGGGACATGGTCGCGGTGATGGGTACTTTGTTGGGAGTTGGTTGTGTCGACAAGGAAATCTCCTCGATGAATTCCAGGCTGTCAGTTCTCAGCCTTCAGCCATCAGTAAAACCCTAAGACCTGAGACCTGCCTTCACGTTCTTCGGATTCTTAAACGGCAGGAACGCCATGAAATCGGCGTGGTGAACGATGAACGCTTCGGTCGTGCGCTTCACCAGATCACCTTCGGCCGCGTGCGCTGCGATGATGTGGCAAACTGCGTCGGGGACACCGCACTCCATCGCCAGCGCGACTCCAGTAAAGGGATGCCGCAAGGCTTCTCCGCGCTCGCTTTGCCGGCTCTTTCCGTCGGGACCAATTTCATATTCCAGCAACTTGCCAACATCCGCCAGAATTGCGCCGGCAATCACCACATCGGCGTCGATCGGAAGCGCTCGACCCATAAAGTCGGTCATCGCCTTTGCGCTGTCCCGAGCAATATGCACCACGCAGCGCTTGTGCTCCATGAAGGTGATCGGACAATTCGGAACCAGCAGGGTAAAAGGAATCTGATTCAAATCATCCGGCTTCAGCGGACTGCGCTCCAGCGCCTTGATCCAGGCTTCGGTCACCTGCTCGCGAAGCTTGGCATCCTTGATCCACTGAATTTCCGGCCACAGTCGTTCGACGGCCTCGCGCATCAGGAAACCTCCAAATGACTTGTTAAGAATCGACTCTGTAGAAAGAGGACCCAATAGCTTACCGAAGTCTCCGGAACGCGTCGAGGCATCGCCGCACAAGCGGATGTGATCTGGGAAATGGGTTCAAGGTGATTTCGAGCGAAAGTGAAGATCTCGTTGGTGCCTCAATCGCTCTGCCCCCCCTCTATGCGGTCTTTTAAACTCAAAGACTTAGCAACTAGGCCACGCCCAGGTCTTTGAGAAATAAGGGCTTACTTGTAAAGTATTTAAGAATCAATGAGTTAGAGTGTGCATTTTTATGGAATTCGATCCAGGTCTTTGAGGAATAAAGACTTATGTCCAGAGGCTCAAGTCGCGGGAGTCTCATGTTTCGACAATTACGAAACGTGGGGCAGGCGACTCCCTCCGGTAGTTAGTGTAATCGGGTTTACCTCGCACGCGAGCTGCTGAACGCGAACTGGCTCGCCAGCAGCTGGCCCTCATCGCTGTCGAGCGGCTCCAATGCGATCTTCATGATCATCACTTCCCGTAGCCAGGTGTTCTTGACCGTGAAGTAGTAAGACCGTCCTGCTTCAGCGGTGAAGTGCGCAGCGGCCGACTGATGGTGGGCGCCGAATCCGACGAAGGACTGCCAATTGGCGCAGAGATGGTGTTCTCCGGGATCGACGGTCAGGTAGAAGTAGGAATTGCCATGGTTTGCTCCCACCCAGGTTCCGTCCAACCCAATGCGCGTGATTGGCAAGGGCCGGGATTGGAATTGCGTGTCATCTTCCACGAAATAGATCACAGCCTTGCCGGGCTCCGGCTGGGCGGTGGGGTGCTGGGACTTGTCCGTCTTGACATCGAACTTGATGTCGACTGTGCCGCAGCCTGAGGCCACGGCTGTGCCGGTGGAAGCGTTCTGGGCAAGGGCAGTGGCAGTGGCTGCTAGGAGGAAGGACGAGAAGAAGAGGGTCGCGCCCGTTGCTTTCATGGTGCCGCCTTCGAAGTCGAGATTGAGACGCTTGACAGCTAACATTTTAACTTGATGCTGGAAGATGTGCGCCCGTTGTCCCGCGCGCGGCAGGCGCGCCCGGACCCTGCTAGTCGCTGTGCGCCCTCTATAAAGGCGCGGCGGCTAAGCTTGCCGTGAATAAGATCGCTGCAGTGGCGTCGATGAGTGACATCCCGATGTTACGGCCGTAAAGATGCAAATTGGGGTGTCGGGAACAGGGCTGAAGAGGTGTAAGATCGGTGCGTTCTCAACAGGAGATTCCTCGTGCGCACATTTTGTCTCCGAGTGGTGCTCCCACTCCTCGGTCTGCTCGTCAGTTCTTCGCTCTGTGGTGCCCAGAATCCTGCATGGAACAACCTTAAACAACTCAGTCTTGGACAGCAGGTCCGCGTCCTGGTCAATGGCAAGAAATCCTTCAAAGGCCAGTTCCAGTCCACCACCGACGATGCCATCATCATCAGGTCCAAAGGAGCAGACCAGACTCTTTCCCGCACTAGCGTGCAGCAGGTATCCTCACGCCGCTCGGGGCATCGCGGGTGGCACGCCCTCATTGGCGCAGCTATCGGGGCGGGTGCTGGCCTCGGAACTGGGGCCGCCATCGATAATGACTGTTCCCACAACTCCATCGTCTGCACCGGCAACAAGGGAAAGGCCATACTTACGCCGGTATTCGGCCTCCTCGGCGCAGGTATAGGTGCTCTTCTCCCCACCGGTGGCTGGCAGGAAGTTTATCGCTCGAACTAGGGAAGCTGGGTTTCCTATGCGATGCCGTGCACCCACGCCCGCATGGCTGGCCCAGCACGGCATCTACTAAGCCGCACGATTATTGCCCAACAGGCTACGCACCATTTTCCGGTTCTGGACAGATGTTTGCGGCGTTTGATTTTCTTTTCTCCAAGCGGTAGATCGGTGAGCATGACCGGGTGCGCGTCACCGTGAAAAGAGCAGTATAGGGCGATCCCGGAAGCAACTGTTGTAACCAGGCGTGGCTGTTGAAAAACTCCCTTTTCGCCTTCGCCTCAAACAGCCAAAATTTGGGGGATAGAAAATGTCTACCCGACCCGAGGAGATCGATTGTGGGGCCTCCTGACGCGATTTTATTTTTTGCGAATTTCGCGGGTGGGAGTTTTTCAACAGCCACAGGCGTTAGCACTCAAATCCTGCCGCGGCCGTAGTCTCGAATGACGGGCTTATTTTGCCGCCGCTCCTGCTGCGCACTGTTCTGCCTCAATCGGCAACAACTCGATGGCGCAGCCTGAGGCACCGCAGCTCAACTGCCCGCGCCGCACAATCTTGATTGACGAAACATCCGGAAATCGCACGGGGAAATCCTTCTCCCGCAGTTGCTCGCTCGCGGAACGCAGGCTTTCGTCACCGTCAACAAACTCGGCGCGTTCTGGACGAGGCGAGCTGTCGAACACAAGATTGAACCGCGCCGACGTGGTCTTGCTCGTGATGGGCCCAAGCTTCACCGTGCGCGCCGGCACCAACTCCGCAGTCGCCTGTGCAACATCTTTCTCCGCCGCTGCGGCATCGCCCGCCAGCTTCGCCAGCCGCGCCCGCGAATCCTGCACCTCATTAGTGCTTCCGCCCGCCGCCACGGCCAGGGCATACAGGTGACGCGCCTTCTCTGTCTGCCCTTGCTTTTCGAGCACCTGCCCCAGCCGGTTGGCGACCGTGCCGGACTGGCTCAAAAGCCACGCCGACGTGAGGAATTGCATCGCCGCCAGATTTTCGCCGCGCTGAAATTTCGCCCATCCCATCCGCGCCCACGCCAGCGCCACCAACCGCATGGACGAAAACGCGGACGGCCCCAGCCGGTCCAATTCGCCCGAGTCGAATTGTCCTCCAATGTCGTACAGCACCTGCTGGGCGTCGTTCTCGGTCTGGGTCGGATCAATGTCGTTTCGTAACGCCGACGCGTAAATATCCTGACTCGAATCCGTACCCGTGCTGCCCGTCAGTCCCTTCATCAACTCCTGCGCCAACGCTTTCTCCCCCAATCTTCCATAAACTTGCGCCAGCGCCATCTTCGTTTCCGGATCCTCCGGAGGAATCGCGGCTGCCGCCTCCAATTCGGTGCGCGCGTCGGCGTCGCGTCCCAACTGCGCCAGCAACAAGCCGAGATCCTTGAGCGTCGTTTTCTCGTATGGCGTTGTCTCCAGTTGCTTGCGATAGGCCGCTATTGCTTCATCGTTTTTCCCCGCTTGCTGGAGTTCCATCGCCAGGTCGCCGTTCGCGTGCTTGTGATTCGGATCCTGCTCAATCTGCTTGCGGAACGCGGCGATCGCCTCCGCATGATGGTTGGCTCCGGCATAGGCCAGTCCCAGGTCATACCAGCCGTCTTTCATGCCCGTATCTGCCAGGCTCGCGTCCCCGTCCACCGCGCGCTTCAACAGGTCAATCGCCGTCCGATAATCCTTGCTCTGCAGCGCCTTCACTCCCGCTTTGTGCAGTTCCGCGGGAGTGCCTTCCATCTTCGCAGCCGTCTGCGTCCCTTGCCCCGACGACGTCAGGATGGTGCACGACAATAACTGGTCTTGATCGCTTTGCGTGGCATTGCGAAACGATTCGTAGTCCGCGCGCCGCGCCGCCGCCACTTCGTTTACCCTCACGACCAGCTTGCGCTCGCCTTCCAGAATTCCCTTGCTCAGCGAATACGTCGATGAATAGTCGCCATAATCGCGCGACATTTTCACCGGCGTCGGTGTGTGCACGGTGTAGTTGGAGGGAAACTGCAGGCGGACTCGGTAATCCATTTCACCTGCGGGGCCGATGTTCAAGGGCTCCTTGCTCTTTTCCGATGCTCGAACCGGCGGCATCCCCAGCGGCGGAATGGGACGAAAATTTACGCTCGCCGACGGCACCACAAAATACTGGTCTTGACGCAAGTGATACTTAAGATGAAAAGGCTTGCTCGTGTCCTCGATGGGATCGAGTTGAACGTCATCGACGTCACCCGGCAGGCCCCAACTCGCCGAGAGGGCCTTTACCAGGTCCTTCCATTGCGCCTGCGAGACCCGTCGAAAACCGGCGCGCATCGGCCAATCCCGATCTCCCTGAGCCGTAACTTCGAGCGTCGCATCGAGCGCCCCGAACTCGCTGAACTTGCCGTCGAGCGTGAAGTGCATGAAGGTCTTAATCGGAGAATCCGCCGGTGTTCGCTGCAATCCTCCCTCGCTGTCCTCCGAAGCCAGTACGGCTTGTTTGTTTCGCAACTGATAAAGAATCAGGCCGAACGGCGTAACTTCAGGAGTCGTATCCAGCCAGGTCAGCGCCTTTCCCGTCCCCAGTCGCGCCGCCGTGATCACGTGATCGAACTGCGCCGGCGAAGGAACGTCCGGATCCAGCGTGCGCGAACTGTCGATGAGCACCGGATAACTCTGAATTCCCTCCGCCCGCAGCAACGCGGCGAACAACGTGTGCTTGTCTTTGCAGTCGCCGTAGCCGCTCTGCAGAACATCCGAAGCCGAATGCGGCTGATAACGGCCGACTCCGAGCGAAATGCTCACGTAACGCACTTTCCGCGCTACAAAATCGTACAGACGCCGCGCTTTCTCGGTGGGCGTATCCGCTCCCTTGGTCAGTTCCTCGGCCTTTTTGCGCACGCTGTCGTCCACCGTCATGCGCTCGCCTTGCAGCTTGGCGTACCATTCGGCCACTTGTTTCCAGTCGGTGAAAGTTGTCAGCTGCACATCCGGCCCGGTCGACTCATCTTCATCTTTCTCTTTCTCGCGATCCGGTTGGATGTCCTTCACCACCCAGGTGTAAGTACGTCGGTCGCCAGTGTCCTGGATGTCGGCCTGGCGCGTTGGCGTCTTGAGCTTCACCTCGCGCGATTTCGGGATGTCAATCTCCAGCCGATCTTCATTGACGGCTACGCCCTTCGGAAATGTGTATTCGTACCAGAAGTTTCCCGCGGCCAGCGGCGTGAGAACGCGCGTCACTGTGCGGTATTCCAGCGTGTCTCCCGGTTGCAGCGCCGCCACGGAAATATGCCGCTGCCGGTAGTCGCTGTACATGGGAGCTTCTTTCAGCACATCGGGAGCGAAATCCTGCGC
>Ga0209415_10001249_pt1 | contig 48576 bp, 45 predicted proteins | sample PeaSoiSIISIP2007_FD_187696 | JGI IMG/M metagenome (GOLD analysis project Ga0209415, IMG submission 187696) | Peat soil microbial communities from Weissenstadt, Germany - SII-SIP-2007 (SPAdes) (version 2) | ecosystem: Environmental > Terrestrial > Soil > Wetlands > Peat | place: Germany... | reverse complement strand
CGGCGGTGGGACCCGGCATGCCGGGGGAACCGCCGCCGAGCACCGATCCGGCGACGTCGGGCGATCGCCCCGCACGCCCCCCGGGAGACGCGCCCCCCTCAGTCCCGGTTCGTCAGAAGTCCGACCCACCGCCTCCGTCGCCGCCGCCCCCGCCGTCGAATCCGCCGCCGTCGCCGCCCCCGCCTCCGCCATCGTCCCAGCTCGAGCCGCCGCCCCCCGCGTCGAAGTTGTCGTCCTTTGCCGTCCCCATGTTGCTCTCGTCGGCGCGCCCGGAGCGCTCGCGCTCACCCTCGAGCTTGCCGAGCTCGTACCCGGCGAGCCCCCCCAGCCCGGCTCCGATCAATCCGCCGCCGACAGGACCCATACCTCCGGGCGGCGGAGCGCCGTAGGGCCCGGGCCCGTAAGGACCGCCGCCGTATCCAGGCCCGCCGTACCCGGGACCGCCCGGTCCGTACGACGATCTGGCTCTCGCGAGCAGCCCGATGAGAACGACGACGCCTCCGACCACGAGCAGCACCATGAGAACCGATCCGACGCCGATCGCCTGTCCAGCGCCGGACGGTGATTCCGAGGCGGGGACGCCCTTCGCCGACTCCGCCGCCGTCCGGAAGATTGCCGTGGCGCCGTCCGCCCAGTTGCCGTCGTGAAAAGCCCCCGTGCCCGCCGTCTCGATCGCGGGCCACTCCGCCCGCGCGATGCCCGTGCCGCGACCGAAGTGCACTTGCACGTGGCGATGGCGAGGGTCGACGCCCACGGCGACCATGTTCGGCTCGTCGAGGAGTGACCCGACGAAGCGCGACAGGTCCTCGGCGTTGGCGTAGTCCGAGGTGAAAACGAGGCGGGCATCGAAGGGCTCCGAGGCAACCGCCGACCTGAGCCGCTCCACGTCCCCGGGCGCCAGCACGTGCGCGTCGTCGCGGATCTGAAGTGTCCGGGCCCACGCCGGCTGCGGCAGAGCCAGGACCGTGGCGAAGGCGATGAGCGTGACAGCCAGGAAGCGCGCAACGTGGTGTCGGACCCTCATGCGGCCCAACCTAGGCACGCATAGGGTCGGTTGCCAAGGCCGGGGGCAAGGTCTGGGTCTCGGGGTCGGGGCTCGTCGAAGGCGTCGGCGAATCTCGCCCGCCTTGTTATCCTCCCCTCAAGCTAACCCCAATCTCTCCCCATGCTCCTCCTCTGCGTGTCCGACATTCACGCCCAGCTCGACTCGCTGCGGGCCGTCCTTGCCACCGCCGAGCGACGCAGCTTCCACAAGCTCCTCGTCGCGGGTGACATCGTCTTTCCCGGCCCCGAGCCCCTCGAGACGTGGCGACGGCTCTCCGCAGCGGGGGCCGTGATGGTGCAGGGGCTGGCCGATCGCGCGATCGCCACGCTCGATCCCGACGGCCTCCATCCCCGCAGCGACCACGAGCGCGCCCGGCTCGAGCGCATGCGGGCTACGCGCGACGCGCTGGGAGAGCTCATCTTGCAGCGGATCCGCCGCTTGCCCACGCATGTGCGCATCCCGCTCGAGGACGGAGGCGAGTTGCTCCTCGTGCACGGATCCCCGGCCGACCCCGCCGAACCAATCACCCACGACATGACGGACGACGAGGTCAACGCCTTGCTCGGCGACGATCCGGCCGACGTGGTCGTGTGCGGGGCGAGTCACCTCCCGTTCGATCGCATCGTCGGCGGCGTGCGCGTCATCAACGTGGGGAGCGTCGGCGAGGCGCCGGGGGACGCGCGCGTGGCGCACGCCACGTGGATCGAGTCGACGCCGCGGGGCGTCCACGCCGAGCCGATCGTCGTTCCCCTCGGCGATGCGGCGGCGTGAAGGGCCGAATCGTCCTCCGCCCTCACGAAAAAGTGGATCCCGGATGGCGACCCCTGCGACGATCGACGGGGTGAACGGACCGGGCCTCGCGAAGGTACGGGCGCTGCCGCTGATGCGCGCGCAGAGCGGCCTGTTCGTGAGCGTGGCCGACGCGCGATGGCGCGATCTCTTCGCCCGCGCGGATGTCATCAGCGAGGGGAGCGCTCGCGACGAGGCCACCGGACGCGTCTGGTACGGGTCGACCAGCCTGATCCTGCCGGCCACGAGCGACGACGCGCAGCTCCTGGCGACGCTCGCCGCGCACGACATGCACGTCCGCCTGCGCGCCGTGCGGGCAGCCCACCGCGAGGCCGCCCTAAGAGCCCCCGGGCGCCTCGGCCGGGTGGCCTGCGAAATACACGTGATGCGTGAGGCGCGGGGCGTCAGGATTGACGTCGACGTCCAGGCGCCTTTGATAGAGAGACGCGCCGCCGCACGACCGGCGCGATGAACCCTGACCATGGCACGATCGAGGAACGGACGCGCCGGCTTCGGCGGCGGCAAGCGCAGGAAGGGCAAGGGAGGCACCGTCATCCACGTGGCCTTCGGCTCCGGCGGCGGGCGCGTGCAAGACCCGGGGGGCTCCGGCACTCCGCCCTCGGTCCCGCCTCCGCCTGACGGGCGCGAGCCGGTCACCGATCTGTTCACTCCCCGGGAGGTCGCCAAGCTCCTCGGCGTCCCCGAGACGCGGCTGCGGTCGCTGGACCGCGCCAAGATCGTGTCTCCGTCCGGCCAGCGGGGCCGGTACCGCGCGTACACCTTCCAGGACCTCATCGCGCTGCGGGCGACGCGCGAGCTGCTCCAGCACCGCATCCGGCTGCGTGACGTCGCCCGCGCCATCGGCGCCCTCCGCGCCACGTTGCCGCGGGTCATTCGACCGCTGCAAGAGCTGCGGATCGTCGGTGACGGCAACCGCGTGATCGTCCGGTCCGACGCCGGGAGCTTCGAGCCGCTCACCGGGCAGATGGTGCTCGACTTCGACGTCCAGTCGCTGAAGGACGACATCGTCCGGGTGCTCCGGCCGGAGACGAGCTCCGCGCGCGCCCGCACGGCGTACGATCTCTACGTCGAGGCGAGCACGCTCGACGAGGACCCTTCGACCTACGACAAGGCCGAGGATCTTTACGGCCGCGCCATCCGTCTCGATCCGTCGCTGGCCATCGCCTACACGAACCTCGGGAACATTCGCTTCCGTCGCGGGGACGAGGCCGGCGCCGAAGCCCTCTACCGGCGCGCGATCGACATGGCCCCGCGCCAGCCCGAGGCCCACTACAACCTCGGGTACCTCATGCTCGAGCGCGGCGAGGCTCGCGGCGCGACGGCCCACTTCGAGCGCGCCCTCGAGGGCGACCCACGCTTCGCGGACGCGCACTTCAACCTCGCGATGGCATGGGAGCAGGTTGGTGAGCGCGCCCGCGCCCGCCCCCACTGGAAGAGGTACCTCGACCTCGAGCCGAAGGGCGCCTGGGCGGACGTGGCGAGAGAGCACCTCAAGTAAGGGGCAGCCGCGAGCGCTCGTCACTCGGCGAAGAACGCCCTGACGCGCTCGATCACGTACGCCTGTTGCTCGGGGCGCAGGCCGTGAGACACCGGCAGCGCGAGGGCCGTGCGACACGCTTCCTCGGCGACGGGCAGACCCGGCTCGTCGAGCGCCGCGAAGCACGGCTGACGGTGGAGCGGGACCGGGTAGTAGACGCGTGTCTCGATGCCCTCGGCGTTCAGCCGTTCCGCCAGCGCGTCGCGACGCTCGGTACGGACGACGAACGCGTGCCAGGCGTGCACCGCCGGCGGCGCCACGTCCGCCGGAAGCACGAGAGGGAGATCCCCCAGCTCCGCCAGGTAACGCGCCGCCGCCCGGGCGCGGGCCTCCTGCCAGGCAGACAGGTGCGGGGCCTTCGCGAGGAGGACCGCGGCCTGGACGGCGTCCAGGCGGCTGTTGCGTCCCCGCTCCGCGTGGACGTACGGCGCGATCGCCCCGTGGCTACGCAGCCCACGCACCCGCTGCGCGACGTCGGCGCGCGACGTGACCAAGGCTCCACCGTCCCCCCACGCGCCGAGGCTCTTCGTCGGGAAGAAGCTGTAGCAGCCGGCGTCGCCGGTGCCCCCTGCGAGCCGCCCCCACTCGTCGCGCGCGCCAAGACCCTGCGCGGCATCCTCGAGGAGCGAAAGGCCCTCGCGCGCGGCGAGCACGGACAGCGGACCGAGAGGGGCGCATCGTCCGAAGAGGTGGACCGGGATGATCGCCCGGACCCTCATTCCGGCGTCGCGGGCGCGGTCGATCGCCAGACGCATCGTCCTCTCGCTGGCGTTCAGGGTCGATGGCTCGACGTCGCAGAAGACGGGGCGAGCCCCCGTGGCGGCGATGGCCTCGGCCGCCGCGATGAACGAGAACGCGGGAGTCACGACCGCGTCTCCGGCGCCGACATTCAGCGCTCGCAGGCCGAGCTCGATCGCGTCGCTGCCCGAACCCACGCCGACGGCGTGCGCCGCGCCGCACTCGTGGGCGAGCCAGCGCTCGAACGCGTCGACCCGCGCGCCCAGGACGAAGGCGGCGTCGCGCGCGACCTGCGCGATCTCGTCGAGCACGACGCCCGCGGTCATCGCCTCCTGCGCGGCAAGATCGACCAAGGGGACGCGCATCACCACTTGCGGTGCAAGAGGCACGGGACGCTCGTGCGCACGTGGTCCTGGTACGCGAAGTCGAGGTTCGCCGTCGCGAACCCCTGTCCCTCCGAGCACTGCGCGATCACTTCGCCCCAGGGATCCACGATGACCGACTTGCCGTAGGTCTGACGGCCGCGTGGATGCTTCCCGTGCTGCGCGGGCGCGAGGACGTAGACCTGGTTCTCGATCGCCCTCGCGCGCAAGAGGACGTGCCAGTGATCCTTCCCGGTCATGAGCGTGAATGCCGCCGGCACGCTGATGACACGGGCTCCCTGATCGACCAGACGCCGGTAGAGCTCCGGAAAGCGCAGGTCGTAGCAGACGCTCAACCCGAGGCGCGTGCCGAGGAGCTCCGCGGTGAGGGGCTCGGCGCCGGCGCTCGTCGCCGAGCTCTCCCGGTACGATGAGCCGTCGGCCAGGCTCACGTCGAACAGGTGCACCTTGCGGTACGCCGCGGCGACGGCGCCGGTCGGATCGATCAGGACGGAAGTGTTGAACGGGCGTGCCTCGTCGTCGCTCTTCTCGGGCATGCCACCGCCGAGGACCCACACGCCGTGCTTCGTCGCGCACTCGGCGAGCGCGCTCAGGATGGGCCCCGGGAACGCCCCGTCGACTCGCTCGGCGAGCCCTCGTTTGTGCGCCTCCTCCCCCATGAAAGCGAAGTTCTCGGGCAACGTGACGAGGCGGGCCCCTTCGCGCGCCGCCTCCGAGACCCAGTGGCCGACCCGCGAGAGGTTCGCGACGACGTCGTCCTGCGAGCTTAGCTGTACGATGGCGACACGCATGGCTGGACCAGGCTAGAGGGCCTCCGTTGCTCAGGCCTCGTGGCCCATGCGCTTCACTTTGGCCGCGATGTAGTCCGCGTTGTGCTCGTTCTGGACGGCACGCAGGGCGCGGCGCTCGGCGACCTCGATGCCGGCCTCCTCGAGGCCGCGGACCTTGCGTGGATTGTTGGTCATGAGGGCGACTCGCCGCACGCCGAGATCCCTCAGGATGGCGGCCGCGACATCGTAGCGCCGCGCGTCGGAGGCGAAGCCGAGGATGAGGTTCGCGTCGACGGTATCCGCCCCTTCCTGCTGAAGGGCGTAGGCCCTCACCTTGTTCCCGAGGCCGATGCCCCTGCCCTCCTGGCGCAGATAGACCACCACTCCCCGCCCCTCGGCCGCCACGGCGCGCATCGCCTGGTCGAGCTGCTCGCGGCAGTCGCACTTCTGCGAGCGCATGACCTCCCCCGTCCAGCACTCCGAGTGGACCCGCGCCAGGACCGGCGCGTCGCCGGTCGCGATCGCGCCCGTCACGAGGGCCACGTGCTCATCGGGCGGGAGGCTGGAGCCGACCCGGTACACGACGGTGCGCACGGTACCGTACTCGGTGGGGACGTCGGCTTCCGCGTAGCGAACGAGAGGGGAGCTGATGAGGGAGGGAGTCAGGGTTTCGCCCGAACCCTAGTGTCGGCCCGGGCTTCGTGCAACGCTCACGGCCAAACATGGACCTGCGAAACCTCATCACGCCGCGCCTCGACCTGCCGCGCCTCACCAAGGACCTCGACGAGCTGGGGCACCCGGGACGCCTGTGGAGCGTGCACCAGTGGACGCGCGGAGACATGGCCAAGGTCTGGGACGCGGCGACCGGAGGCAAGCCTCTCACCCTGGACGATTTCGTCCCGCCGTCGATCGAGCCGCTCACGGAGGTCATCCACCACGGCAAGAATTCGCTCCCCGCCTTCGTCTACTTCCAGAAGCGCTTCTGTAGGCCGAAGGCCCCCGAGGCGAAAGAAACGCTCGTCGGGTACAACCACCAGGGGCACGGGGCGGCGACGGGCCCCGGCTACTTCGTCGCGCACCCGTCGGCCGACGCGGGCGTCGTCGACATCGATTACACGATCACGCCCGGGGAGAAAGCCCCCGCGTGGCCGCCGATCGAGCCGAGCTCGGCCCGCCTCGGCCGCTTCATCTACCACGGGACGATCGACGTCATGCACGGCGTCTCGACGCACGTGTCGATCGGACGCGCCCGGAAGAAGAGCGGATGGATGGATGTATGGTTCGTGCTCGTGCGCGAGGACCCGCCGCCGCAGCCGTCGTGAGCGACGCGGGAATCACCCTGCGGGTGCTCCAGCGTATCGAGGAGGTCGATCCCGCCCTCTGGCGCTCGCTCGTCGGCGAGGACAGCTCGCCGTTCGTTGAGCACGAGTGGCTCGCCGCCCTCGAGGAGACCGGGTGCGTGGGCGGGGACACGGGATGGATCCCCGCGCACCTCACGCTCTGGCGCGGCGACACGCTCATCGCGGCGTCTCCGTCCTACGTCAAGGCGAACAGCGAGGGCGAATTCGTCTTCGACTGGGGCTGGGCCGAGGCCGCGCACAGGGCCGGCATCCATTACTACCCGAAGATCGTCGTCGCTGTCCCGTTCACCCCGGCCACCGGGGACCGCGTCCTCGTCCGTCCCGGGGAAGACCGCTTGCGCGCCGCGAGCATCCTCGCAAGGGCGGCTCGCGACTGGGCAAGTAAGATCCCGGCGTCGAGCGTCCACGTCCTCTTCCCCCGGGAGGAGGAGGCCGCGGCGTGGGAGGCGAGCGGATACCTGCGACGAGACGGCTTTCAGTTCCACTGGTTCCGGCGCGACGCCAGGACGTTCGACGACTACCTGGCGCGCTTCTCGTCGAAGCAGCGAAACCAGATCAAGCGCGAGCTTCGGCGTGTGGAAAGCGCGGGCGTCGTCGTCCGCACGCTTCACGGACCCGAGCACACGCCCGCCCTCGCCAGGGTGCTCCATGGCTTCTACGCCTCGACGGTCGCCAGGCACGGCATCTGGGGCCGGATGTACCTGACGAAGCGCTTCTTCGAGCGCGTCTTCGAGCGCTTCCAGGACAGGCTCGCCTGCGTCGTCGCCACGGACGCGGGCACCGGCGAGGTCATCGCGGGGGCGTTCAACGTCGTCTCCGGTCGGCGCCTTTACGGGCGCTACTGGGGCGCGTGCGTAGACGTGCCTTTCTTGCACTTCGCCGTCTGCTACTACGCAGGCGTCCGGTTCGCGATCGAGCGGGGGCTCGACGTCTTCGAGCCCGGGGCAGGGGGCGAGCACAAGCGCCCGCGAGGGTTCGTGCCGACGTTGACGCGCTCGGCCCACTGGATCGCAGATGCTCGCCTGCGATCGGCGCTTGCGTCGTGGCTAGAGCGCGAGCGAATGAGGGTGGCCGAGATCGTCTCCGCCGGCGATCTGACCGAACCGTGACGGGAGGCCCGGCGTCGTGACCGAAAGATGGCGGGCCGGCCGCGGCCCGGGTGAGTAGCCTCGGCGTGTGGCGATCCTCGTCTTCTTCGTCCTGCACTGGCAGGCTTCCGTCTTCTTCCAGAGCTTCTACCTGCACCGCTACGGCGCGCACCGTCAGTTCACGATGACGAAGGGGTGGGAGCGTTTTTTCCACTTCGCGACGTGGGCCGTCCAGGGCGCGAGCTATCTCAACCCGCGCGCCTACGCGGTGATGCACCGGATGCACCACGCGTTCAGCGACACGCCGGGGGACCCGCACTCGCCCGTCCAGCAGAAGAGCCTCTTCGCGATGATGTGGCGGACGCTGAAGATCTACGACGGCCTCCGCGAGCGGCGCGTCCCGGTCGAGGCGCGCTTCGACGGTGGCTATCCGGAGTGGAAGCTGCTCGACGGAACGCTCTCGAACATGGGCTTCTCGGTCGCGTGGGGAGCGCTCTATGGCGTCTATTACATCGCGTTCGCGACGCACTGGTGGATGTTCCTCCTTTTGCCTGTTCACTGGCTGCTCGGCCCCATTCACGGAGCGATCGTGAACTGGTGCGGCCACAAGATCGGCTATCGGAACTTCGAGAGCGCGGACAACTCGAAGAACACGCTAATCGTCGACTTCTTGACGATGGGCGAGCTATTCCAGAATAACCACCACAAGTGGGGGCAATCCCCGAACTTCGCCGTGCGATGGTTCGAGATCGATCCGTCCTACCAGGTGATGCGCGTCCTCTCGTGGCTCCGCATCATCGACCTCAGCGACGCGCAGGTGCCGCGCTGGGAGCGAGCGAAGCCGAAGGCCGCCGTGGTCTTGCCGCGACTGTCGCCGATGGACGGAGAGTAGAAGGGTAGCGACGAAGAGCGCCGCTCCTTTGCTGGCTATCGGCGATGGCCGTGCCAGTAGCCGGCGTTGTAGTGGTAGCCGGGGTGGTAGGCACCGCCAGGCCACACGCGGAAGCGGTAGTCGTGGAGGTAGCCGGGCTCGCCGCCGCCGTACCAGGCCCAGGACCGGCCGTTACGGTAGTACCAGCGGTCGCGGTACCAGTAGTGCGGCACGCCGTTGTAGTACACGGGCTCTGCTGCAGCGATGTACGCGTCGTCCGGGTAGATGACGACCTCTTGCGCCGACGCATCGCGAGGCGCAAGCAGGCAGACGCCCGCAATGAGGCCGAGGGATCCGAGCACCCTGGAGAGGCTGACGAGGGGTCGATTCATGGGCTTGATTGTGCGCGCAAGCGGACGCTGGCGCAAGCACCGGGCGGCGGACTCAGCGAAAGGCGTCTTTGGCAGAGCGCGCGGCCGCGAGGACCGTGACATCGTCGGCGTCGGTCCCGAGGCCCAGCGTCGCGCGGAGCTCCGGCGACCCGACGCGCAGGAACGGGTTGGTCCGTCGCTCCTCGTCGATCGTCGTCCCCACTGTAGGCCGCCGTCCTGCGCGGAGCTTCGCGGCGCGCTCGCGCGCTCTCGTCACGTCCGCGTTCGACGGCTCCAGCGACGCCGCGAAGCGCAGGTTGTTCTCGGTGTATTCGTGGCCGCAGAAGACGCGCGTGTCCGGCGGCAGGCGCGCGAGCTGCCCCAGTGACGCGTGCATCTGCGCGGGGGTCCCCTCGAAGAGGCGGCCGCAGCCGGCGCAGAAGAGGGTGTCCCCGGTGAAGACGACGCGCTCCGACCCGCCGTCCACGAAGTACCCGACCGCGCCGAGCGTATGCCCCGGGATATGAAGGCACTTCGCGGTGACGTCGCCGACGTGCACGACGTCCCCCGCCTGCACGCCCCGCGTCATCGCTGGCAGCCTCTTCTCGTCCGACGCGTGCCCGACGACGTCCAGCCCGAGCTCCCGGGCCAGCTCCTCGTTGCCGCCGACGTGGTCCCAGTGGTGGTGGGTGCTCCAGATGGCGCGCGGCGTCACCCTTTCGCGACGAATGGCGTCCCGGACCGGCGCGGCCTCGGAAGCATCGACGATCGCAGCGTCGCCGTTCGTCGCGACGACGATGTACGCGTAGTTGTCATTCAGGCACGGGACCGTGACGACTCGCACGCAACACGGACTACTTCTTCTTGCGCGCGGCGTCGAGGCAGTCCCCGGTGCACCCGTACGGGGCAACCTCCTTCACGGTCTTCGAGACCCGATCGTAACGTGCCTTCATGTCGACCCAGGCACTCCCCTTCATAGTCGGGTGCTGCTCGAGGGCGTCCGCTGCGAGGTCGAAGAGCTTGCAGTACGTGTCGTTGTCGAAGCAGATGAGCTTGTCGTCGCCGTGGAGGATGGCCCGTCGCCGCCCGTTGTCGCTCGTCATCGGCAGGTCGACGACGACGTCACGCTCCTCTGCCGGGACGCCGTAGATCTCTTTCGCGAGCGATTGCCCCTCGAACGACGGGTCCGGCGCGACCCCGAAGAAGTCGAGGATCGTGGGAGCGAGGTCGATGGCGCTCCGCAGAACGTCGATGTGGCCCGGAGCGACACCCGGCGCGACCACCATGAGCGGGACGTGCACGAGCGTCTCCCACACCTCGAACCCGTGGCGGGTCATCCCGTGCTCGCCGAACTCCTCGCCGTGATCGCTCGTCACGATGATGATCGTCCGCGACGCCCACGGCTTGGCGGCAATGAAGTCGAGCAGCTTGCCGACGTACCGGTCGGTGAACGTCACCTCGCCGTCGTACCGGTCGCGCGCGTCCTTGCCCCAGTCGATACCCTCGTGGCGCAGGTACAGATCGTGCGGGTCCAGGAAGTGAGCCCAGAAGAAGAACCGGCGCGACTCGTTCGCCGGGTCGCCGAGGAGACCCTCCGCGACGGACTCGGACTGGGGCGACGTGATGTCGCGGTCGGTGTTCGCGTCGAACGTGATCCCGGGGACGAGCTTCCAGTCGTCGAACCCCTGGTCGAACCCGGCGCCCTTGAAATACAGGTGCGCCATCACGCCCATCGTGTGGACGCCGGCGCTCTGCAGGAGCTTCGGGAAGAAGACGTCGCTCTTGTAGATCCCGAAGAAGTAGCCGCTGCGGCGGAGCTCCGACGGAAGGCGCCCCCCGAGCAGACCGCCCAGGCTCATCGACGTGTACGACGACACCGAGTGCGCGCGGCTGTAGGTCACCGCGCTCTTCTCGAGCTCTGTGATCCGAGGCGCGATCGGACGCGGGTACCCGGCCCACGGCATGTCCGCGCGCAGACTGTCGATCGACAGGAGGACGACGTTGCAATCGGCCGGAGGACCCGAAGGGGGCGGCGGCGTCGCGGGTTTCGGCGGAGAAGCGGCGGGCGCAGCGCTCGCGGGTGCGGGCGCATTCGCCGCCAACGACGACGGCACCGGCTGCGCCGCAGCGGGCTGGGCAGGCGGCGCGTCCTTCGAGCACGCCGCGGAGAGGAAGGCGGCGGCGACGGCCACCGCCCGCGGGCCGAGGTGATGGTTCACGCGGTCTACGATTCCACCGTGATCATGAGCTTCTCGCGGAGCGCGAAGTACTCGCCGCTGATGCTGTAGAGCACGATCTCCTTCACGCGCTCCTTGGCCGAGACGCTCGCCGCCTCGTCCGTCGCGCGCATCACCTCGGTCGCGACCGCGAGGTCGTGCGCGAGGACGAACCCCGCCCGGTCCGCGGTGAGGTCGATCGCGGCGACCCACTTTTTCAGATCGATCGCGCCGCCCGACTGCAAGAGCTTCGACACCATGCTCGCCAGCACCTCGCGCCTGGCGCCCTGGAAGTCCTTCGTCATGAAAGACAGGGCCTCGTCGACCTGTCCCTGGAGCTCGGGTGCCACCGGGAACTGCGGGACGCACAGCTTGATCGCCGCGAAGAGCCACGCCTTGAGCCCCGTCCCCGTCGGCACGAGGTGCCTCACGTAGTACCCCGGGCGGAAGTACGTCAGGTGCCTCCCTGCGACGAACGCCAACGACTGACTCGGCACGCTGTTCTCGAATGCCGCGACGCCGAGCACGATCGACGGCGTGCTCGCGTGCAGGAAGCCGAGCCCCGACGGATCGTTCGGGTTCTGATAGACGGGCGGCGCCTCGAAGCCGAAGACGCCCTGCGTGTAGTGCAGCATTTGCAAGATGGCGTACGGCTGCTCCGCCAGGTTCAGGCGGAAGCGCTCGTCGTAGCCGAGGCTAGCGAGGGGCTGCGTGCGGGCGCGGATGATCGTCGGCTGGATGACCGCGAAGATCCGGGTGACGAGCGGATCCGCGTCCTCGTGCGAGATGTGCGTCGCCCAGTCCTCCTCGTCGAGCACCGCCTGCGCCGGGGCGGCGTTCTCCGAGCGGTGCCTGCGGTAGAACCGCTCCTCGTCGGGATCGGCCAGGTTGAGGACGACGAGGACCTGGCAGAGGCACCACGCCGGGTCCGGCCGGCGGGCCTCGGTGAAGAGGCGGCGTAGGAGCTTGTAGCTCGAGACCCGGTACGGGTTCTGGCGGAGCATCTGCGCCTGCGCGCGCACCGCCTTGTCGAGGTACTGGGTCACGTCGCTCGCGTAGAGCTCCGCGAGGATCTCGCCCCGCTCCTTGCCCTCCGGGTCGAACGCCTGCGCCGCCTCGTAGGCGTCGATCGCGAGCTCCGGCTCGTTCAGGAGCTTCTGGTACAGCTCCCCCAGCCGGTCGAGCACCTGCACGATCTTGCCGCGGTCCTGCGTTTGCTTCGCCTGCTCGAGCTGCACCTTGAGGAGGCGCTCGACGCCCTCGGTGTCGCCCATCTGCTGGCGCAGGTCGATGGCCTCTTCCGCCGCCTTGGCGAGCCCAGGGTCGAACTCGAGCGCGCGCTCGTAGAAGGCGAGCGCCTGCTCCGTCTCGCCGAGCTGGCGCGACGTCACGATGGCCGCCGTGTGCATGTACTTCGCGCGCTGCTTCGGATCCTCGACGAAATCCGCGAGGCGAAGGACCACCTCGACGAGCTTCGCCCAGTCCTTCTCCTCGGAGTACAGCTGCATCAGCTTGGTGAGCAGGCCCCGGTCGTCCGGCCGCTCCTCGAGCGCCGCGACGAACGTCTTGCTCGCGCGCCCCCGCTGCTTCAGCTTGCCGAACTCCGCGTCGCCGATCTCGAGCAGGAGGTCGAAGCGCTCGTCGTTCGTCGCGACCTCGAGGCGCCGCCGCTTCGTCCGGATGTACTCCTCCCAGTCGCCCGTCTGCTCGTAGACCTTGGCGAGGGCGTTGAGGGGCGCCGGGTTCGATGGGTCGGCGTCGGCCGCGTCCCGTAGCAGATCCACGGCGCCCTCGAGCTCGCCGAGGCGACGCATGCACTCGCCGAGGCGCCACTGCGCGTCGGCGCGCTCGACGTGCGACATCCCCGCGGAGTGCTTCTCGAGAAGCCGCTCGTACCTCCGTCGCGCTCCTCGCGTGTCGTCGCAGTCGAACAGCACCCGCCCGACGCGAGCGAGGGCCTCCGCGTCCCCCGGCGCGACTTGGTCGAGCGCCTGGACGGCGGCGCTCAGCCTCGGGTTCGAGTCGCCCGCGCCTCCGGGCGATGACTCCCGTTCCTTGAGGGCCGGCGACGAGGACCCCGGAGCGATCGTCCGGCCGTAAGCCTCCACGAAGCGGACGATCGCCCGGACCGCGTCTTCCTTCGGAAGCGCGGTGGCCCGGCCGACGAGAGACTCCATGTGCTTGGTCGCCTCGACGTAGCGCCCGCGCTCGAACGCGATGTCGCCGAGGACGAGGAGCGCGTCGTTGCTCGTGGGATCGAGCTCCAGCGCGAGCTTCGCGTTCTGCTCCGCCTCGTCGTTCTTGTGCAGCTTGTCGTGCTGCACGCGGGCGAGCTCCCCGTGAAGGTGCGCCGTCGCCACCTTGCCCTCGGCGTGCTCGAGCTCGTGCTCGATCAGGGTGACGACGCTCGCCGCGTCCCCGCGCAGCGTGTAAGCCCTTCGAAGGGCGGCGGCGGCATCCGTGTCGCTCGGGTTGGCCTCCACCGCGAGCTTGTAGCGCTGGACTGCGCCGTCGCGGTCCCCGTGCGCCTCGAGCAGGCGCGCCGCGCGGATCCACTGCTCGGCGCGCCCCTCGGGCGTCTCCGCCGCCTCGGCGAGCGCCTCGACCGCGCTCAGCGCCGCGTGCGTGTCTCCCGCCTGTTCCCGTAGGCGCGCGAGGGCCTCGAGTGCTCCGGCGTGGCCTGGCTGCAGGGCCAGGACGTTCTCGTAGACTCGCGTGGCCCGGTCGGGCGACCCGATGTTCTCGGCGAGGACCTTCGCGCGCTGGAGCATGAGGTCCACGCGGCGCGCCTCGTCCGTCGTGACGTCCGCGTGACGCTCGTAGATCTCGTCGAGCTTCTCCCACCGGGCCTGACCACGGTAGTGGCGCGGCAGATTCGTGAGAGCCGCGTCGTTCGTCGGCTCGATGTCCAGGATCTCTTCGAGGCACTCGGCCGCCCGCGCGTGGTCGAGGAACTCCTCGTCGTGCAGCGTGGCCATCCGCTCGTACAGGTTGATCTTCTGCCGCGGGGTCGCCGCGGCCGCGAGCTGCCGCTGCAGGTTCTCGAGCAGCTCCCGGTACTTGCCGCTGCGGTTGTAGATCCGGTCGAGCCCTCGCAGTGCCTCGATTTCCTGCGGTTCGATGGCGAGGGCCATCTCGAAGTGCCGCGCCGCCTCGGTCATGTTCTCGAGGTGGTCCTCGTAGACCTCGGCCACCTTGAGCAGCGCCTCCACCTCTTCGCGGCCCCTCAGGGTCTCGGCGCGCTTCTCGAGGATGGCGACGAGCGTCTGGAAGTCACCGCTGCGCTCCGAGATGCGGGCGAGGCCGTCGGCCGCCTTGTGATGGCCGGGGTCATCCGAAAGGATGCCCACGTACAGATCCCGCGCACGCGCCGAGTCGCTCAGCTTCAGCTCCAGCGTCTCGGCCGCCTCTGCCCGCAGGTCCCGAGCGCGCGGCCCGCTCGTCGCCGCGTCGGCGCGACCGACCAGCGCGTGGACGAGCTCGGGCCATTGCTGGGCCTTGCGGTAGATGTTCGCCATCCCCTCGTATGCGACCTCGCTGGCGGGGTCGGTGCCGAGGATCTGCTGGTACGCGTGGAGCGCGAGGTCCGATCGGCTCAGCTTCTGCTCGTACCAGCGACCGGCACGCGCGAGGAGCTCGCTGCGCTCCGCCGTGGACAGGGTACCGCTCTGGATCCCTTCGACGACGGTCGTCATCACCTCGTTCCAGAGGGGAGCCTTCCCCTCGGCGAGGCGCTCGATCTCTTCGGCGATCTTTGCGTCCCCGGGCGTCTCGCAAAGCGCCCGCGCGTACGCGAGGATCCCCTGATCCGGATCCTCGAGCGCCGTGGCGCAGAGCCTCCCGATCTCGGCGTAGAGGCGCGCCCGCTCACGGCCCGGCGCGGCAGCCTCGGTCCGCTCGAGGAGCGACTCGACGACCTCGGCATGCCGGCCGAGCGCCTTGCGCAGCTCGTCGAGCGACATCTGGGCAATCTCGTCGTTGGGATCGAGCTGGACGATCTCCGCGTACGCCTTCTCGGCGCGCACCTTGTCTCCCGCGGCGCCGTCGAAGATCCGCGCCGCCCGGTAAAGGAGCGACTTGCGGAGCTCGCGCGAGTCCTCGTCGTCCCCTTCCGCGCCCGCCGCGGCGGCCTGGAACGTCTCGGCCACGCGGAACGGGTCGGCACCCTCCGAGACTGCGCGCTCGAGCGCGAGCGCCGACTCCCCGTCGAACGGCGCCGCGATGAGCAGGTCCGCGAGCGTATCGAGCTTCTCGTCGGAGAAGTCCCCCGAGATGGACACCGCAACGGTGTGGCGATCCAGCGCTTCCAGCGCCGAGAGCACGGCGGCAGCGTCCCGCGGACGCTTGTCCCGCTCCTTCGCGAGGAGCGTGAGGACGAGCTTGTCCACGTCATCCGAGATCCAGCCGTGCGGGGCCTTCGCGCTGGGGGGATCGGGAGCAGTGACCGCGTGGGCGAGCGCCGTGTCGGTGGCGCTCGCGCCCGTGAAGACGGGCTTTCCGGACAGCAGCTCGTACATCATCGCGCCGAACGCGTACACGTCGGTCGCGGCATCCGCGCGATGTCCACGGACCTGCTCCGGAGCGACCGTCTTCGGGGAACCAATCACCGTGAGGACTCCGGCATGCCCGTTCGACACCGCCCGGTGCCGGAGACGGTCCGCGCCAAAATCGATCAGGACCACGGACACGCCGTCGGCCGCGACCAGGACGTTCTCGAGCTTGAGGTCGCCGTGAGCCATGCGGGCTCCGTGCAACGCGGCCAGCGGTTCCAGGATCCCGCGGAGGATCGGCTCGATCTCGTCCAGCTTCGAACGACCGCTGCGCGCGAACTGGGCGCTCAGGGGCTCGCCGTCCACCGCCAGGTAGCTCACCCAGAACCGGCCGTCGGTCTCTCCGGCCTCGACCCCCTGGGCCAGCCCGGGGTGATCGATCTCGGCCACCATCCGGTTCGCGGTGAGATAGCGCTGCACCAGCCGCAGGTCCTGGCAGGCCTCGCGTCGCAGGACCTTGAGGACACGGCGCTCGTCGTCGCGCATCGCGGAGTAGACGATCGACTGATCGCTCTGCCCGAGCTTCTTCATCACCAGGAACGACCCAAGGCGGTCGCCCTGCTCGATCTCGTCGTCCCCCATGAGGCGTGCTGCATCCCGCAGCCGCGGATCGACTGCTTGCCGCGACGCCAGGACCACGTCGATGAGCGCGTCGAGGCGGTCGCCGTCGGCGCAGCGCTCGGTGAGGGCGCGCGCGAAGCTGCCCTTCGCCGAGAGGCCTCCGACGTCCTCCGGATCGAGCCCAAGGAGCCGCCGTGTCATGGCGGTCATCTCGTCGAGTGAGTAGAGCCTCTCGAGCTCGGCCCGCAGAATGTCGATGGTCGTACTCATGCTTACCCACCCGGCGCGGGGAGGCGGGCCCGCATGTTACAGAAAAAGCGGGGCGCGGCCGATCTTAGAGGGGGTTCCATAGAAAGATCAGAAGATCAGGAAACATCCTCATTCGAGCAACCGTTGCGGTCGCCGCAGTGCGTTAGCGGCAGCCTCAGGGGCGGATTCGCCAATCCCGCGGCAAATTACAGCGCCGCCGCCGCGGCGGTTGATGACAGAGGCTTGGGACTCGACACGTCTTCGCGGTGGCGATCAGTTGCTGGGGGCCGTGGTGGCGAAGCAGTTGCCCGTGCCGCCTTCCGTGAAGACGGTGGAATACGCGCCCGTCTCGGGCCAGCCGTAGCCGAAGATGATGCACATCTCGTTGATGCCGGTGCCCTCCACGATCGTCTGGTCGGTCGTGTTGTTCCACGTGCACGACATCGAGAACCCCATCCCCTGCCCGAGATCGACGGCGGGCGTGTACTGGACCTGCAGCGTGGAGTCCGGGTCGTAGCCTGCGGAGGTCAAGAACGGCTGCCCCGCGAGCGGCCCGCCCATGTAGGAAAGGTCGAGCCCCACTCCGAGCTGGTGCATGTGCGGCAAGACGTTCACCACGTGCATCGGCGAAGCGAGCGCGCACGATCCGGTGAACGTCTGCTGGGTGTGCGGGGGGATGCTGAACGTGCTGAGCTCCCACGCGAACGGATAGAGCTGCTGCGTGAGGGTCTTGGGGTCGATCGTGTACCACTGGTACTTCGGTTTCGGGTCGAGAGTCTCGCTCGTGGGGTTCAGGTAGTGCATGTTGGCGACGATCTGGTAGCCGGGCTTGACCGCGTAGCCCATGCCGCAGGGGAAGCTTTGCCACTCGTTCACCTTCACCTGGGTGGTCGACCCGAACAGCACCGCGCCGCCGTTGAGGATGTCGATCGCTTCCTGGGCACTGTTGTCCATGGTCCAGCTCTGATTGGCGCACGCGTGGATGCCCGGCATTCCGTCCGAGGGGCGCGTCGTGATGTTGCCGTGGTGCAGCCCCGGCGAGGTCGTGAGCATCCCTCCGCCGACGATGTACGACGGGCCCGTCACGTCGAGGGGGAACACGACGCACGGGAACAGCTCCGCGCCCGGAGCGAGCTCGGTGCCCTGAATCGAAGGATCGCCCATGTCGATCGAGAAGCCGCCGACGGGATTGGCGGGAGGCTGCTGCGAGGGGGGGTGCGCGGGAGAAGCATCCGCAGGTTCTTCGCAGGCGGGTCCGGCCTCGAGCGCCCCGCCGTCGCCCGCGGACAACGCCGGCGCATTCGCCGACGAGCTGCACGCCGCGAGAGCAAAGATGGACAGAACCGCCACGGCAGCCCTCATCATGTCCGGCATGGGTGCCCCTTCGCCCTCCATGATACCGCAGAGCCTCATCCAGGATAGAAGGGTGGCGATTTTCGCCGAGACCGAGCGAGGCCGTCGGCGGGGCGAGGAGGCGTACTCCTGTACGTTGACGACCCCCGACGGCGGCATCGCGAAGGTATCGGCGAAAAGCGCCGCCCTTCTAGTGTTCGTGCTCGCGCGTCACGCCAGGATGGGTGGGCTCGCCGGGCTCGTGCCGCGGGTTGGCGGTCTCGAACGTACCGTCCCGGCCCTGCAGCGAGAGCAGCAAGTCGCGGTCGTAGATGAACTGGTCGCGAGAGTCGTACGGAACGGCGTGGTTCCCCGTGTCCATGCGGATCGCGTCGCACGGGCACGCCTCGACGCAGTAGCCGCAGAAGATGCACCGCAGCTCGTCGACCACGAACTTGACCGGGTACCGCTCGTAGCCGCGCCGCGAGTCCCCTTCCGGGTACTCGCCTGCCTCGATGAAGATGCACTGCGCGGGGCAGGCCGTGGAGCAGCACAGGCAAGCGACGCACCGCATGCTCCCGTCCGCCCGGGTCGTGAGCCTGTGGACGCCGCGGAAACGCTCGGGGTACGGCCGCTTCTGCTCTGGATACGAGATCGTGGTGATCCCGTCGTCGAAGCGGTCGAGGACCGGGTCCGGGCGCTCACCCCGCAGCATCTCGCGCGTATTGTCGAGGAAGTTCTTCATCGACACGCCCACCCCGCGGACGACCTCGGGGAGATAGCTCTTCACCTCCGCGTTGCGCAGCGTGTAGGCGACCGGCGTCGCGTTCACGCGACCGGCGGGCTTCTTGGGAAAAGTCGGGGTGGCCACGTCGAGCTCCTCACGCCTGCATGGGCGTCGCCTTCGTTCCGCCGCTCTTCGCGGCTTCCTCGGCCGAAGAGCCGAGCATCGTGTGCTTGTGCTTTACCGGGGTGAGCAGGCCGATGACGGCCCGGATGAGCAGATAGGCGATCGCGATCGCGACGAAGGCCTGGGTCGCGTCGGCCGCGAACCCGAGAGCGTTGCTCCACGCCGGACCGGCCTGGTCGATCGCCAGCCACACGACGCCCGTCACGAGGATGTTCCCCAGCGAGAGCGGAAGGAGGATCTTCCACCCGAGCTTCATGAGCTGGTCGTACCGGAACCTCGGGAGCGACCAGCGAACGAACGCCTGGATCCAGCAGACGACGACGACCTTCGCGAAGAACGCGAGGACGCCGAACGCCGTCATCCAAACGTGCGGGACGAGCGAGCGCACGATCTGCACGCTGCCGAATGAGATCGTCAGCCCGTCGCGGTGCAGGAACGGGAGCGCCCAGCCGCCGAGGAAGATCGTCACGAGCAGCATCGAGCCGGTCACGATCTCGGCGTACTCGGCGAAGTAGAACATCCCGAACTTCATTCCCGCGTACTCGGTGAAGTAGCCCGACACGAGCTCGCTCTCCGCCTCGGGAAGATCGAACGGTATGCGCTTGTTCTCGGCGACCGAAGCCGCGAAAAAGAGGAAGAAGGCGAGCGGCTGGACGAAGATCCCCCAGGCGTGATCGCTCTGCCAGCGCACCATGTCGTCGAGACGGATGGTGCCGTAGATCATCATCGCCCCGATGAGCGACATCCCGAGCGTCACCTCGTACGAGACCATCTGGCTGGCGGCTCGCAGCGCACCCATGAGGCTGAACTTGTTGTCGCTCGCCCAGCCCGCGATCGCCGCGCCGATGATCCCCTGCCCCGCCATCGCGAAGATGTAGAGGAGGCCGACGCTGAGCGGGGCGATCGTCAGGTCGATCGGGAAATAGCCGTTCCTTGGATCGGCGGGGCAGGAGCCCCACCGCTGGACCGCGGGCCCGGTGAAGATGTTCGGGAAGTGGACCCAGAACTGGTGCGGGCAGATCGTGTCCCCGAACGGGATCGCAGCCAGGAGCGTGAAGACCGCGGCCATCGAGATGATGGGCGCGAGCATGAAGAGCAACGGGTCCGCCCTCGGAGGCATGAAGTCCTCCTTGGTGAAGAACTTGATCCCGTCGGCCGCCGTGTGGAGCAGGCCAAGGAGGCGGAACTCCTTTCCGAAGATCTTGACCACCGCCCGGTTGGGCCCGATCCGGTGCTGGATCATCGCGCTCTGGCGGCGGTCGGCCCATGTAAGGATCCCCGCCAGGTTGAGCACGAACGCAACCATGATGAGGATCTTGACGACCGCCCAGATGACCTCCGCCGCGCTCATCGATCACTCCGCTCCGCCGCCGAGTTGACCGGCACCGGCAGTGGCGGGGAGCGACGCCGGCCGCGCGTCCGCCGCCCCCCCGAGCCTCGTCCGGATCTGTTTCATGCTCTTCCACGAGGGCTCGTACCCGAGGGCGGTCGCGAGCGCCGCGAGCTGTGCCCACGCGGGCCTGCTAGCCCCGAGCGGCTCGAGGGCCTTCTCGCTCTCCTGGCGCAAGCCCTTCACGTTGGCGTACGTCCCGGCGTGCTCGGCCCATGACGTCGCCGGCAGGACGACGTTGGCGACCTGAGTCAGCGGGCCCGCGTGCGCGGCGACGACGACGACCTTCGCCGAGCGGAGCCCGTCGACGTCGACCGCCGCTGCGCCGCCCAGGGCGATGACGTGCGTGATGCGCGACGCCTTCACCTCGTCGACGAGCAGCGGCAGCGCCTTCACCCCGGGCGCGAGCTGCTCGACCCCCTTCGAGTTCGGGTTCTTGTCGCGATGGATGAGGATCGTATCCTCGTATCCGTCCGGCTTGCCGCTCTTGAACACGCTCTTCGACCCGATCAGGACGGTCCCAAGCTCGCGCAGGGCCCAGTTGTCCTCGAGCGAGTGCTGCGCGGAGAGGACGATCGCGATCGACTCCTTCGGGACCCCCGAGAACAGGGCGCGCGCCTGGTCCAGCGCCGCGCCCAGGGGCTTCTCCTTGCCGCCGACGAGCGCCTCGGGCACGCGCCCGTCGTGCGCCTCCTTGTAGGTCAGCATCCCCTCGTCGCACATCCAGAACTTGTTGACCTTCTCGTTGTCGCGAGGGCGATAGCGGTAGGCCTTGTTGTAGCGGGGGTCGTAGTCGAGGTGCGCGTTGCAGCCCGTCGCGCAACCCTGGCACACCGCGGCGGCCGTCCGGAGGAACCACACGCGCGCCTTGAACCGGAAGTCCTTCGTGGTGAGCGCGCCGACGGGGCAGACGTGCTCGGTCATGAACGTGTAGTGCCCGTCGAGCTGCCGCCCGGGCGAGACGACGATCTCGTTCAGGTTGCCGCGCTCGCGCATGTCGAGCACCGGGTCCTTCGCCACCTCCGCCATGAAGCGCACGCAGCGCGTGCACATGACGCAGCGCTCGCCGTCGTAGACGATGGTCGGCCCGAAGACGACGCCCTTCGGCTTGTGAACCGGCTCGTCCCTCATGCGCTTTTTCGTCTGCATGTGGTCGAGCCAGTAGTCCTGGAGCTTGCACTCGCCGGACTGATCGCAGATCGGGCAGTCCACCGGGTGGTTCAGGAGCAAGAACTCCTGGACGTCGTGGCGCGCCCTTTTTACGTGCTCGCTGGTGTCGGAGAGCACCTCCATGCCCTCAGCCGCCGCCATGTAGCAGGAGGGCTGGAGCTTGGGCTTCTGGGCCGTGCGGTACTCACCGGTCTTCGTGTCGAGCTCGAGGATGTCGAGCGTCAGCGGGCGCTGCCCCGGCTTGGGGAGGATCTCGACGAGGCACATCCGGCAGTTCGCCGGCGCGGTGAGCCCCGGGTGCCAGCAGTAGTGGGGAATCTCGATCCCGAGCTTCCAGGCGGCACGGATGATCGTGTCGCCCGGCTCGAAGGGGATGGGCTTGCCGTCGAGTTTGAAGGTCGGCATGTCGTTTTCCGCTATGGGTCCGCGCTGGCTGGTAACTGGGGGGCCGGGTCAGTGGTCGCACTCGCCGCCGATCATGTTCAGCGAGCCGAACGTCGGGACGATGTCGCTCAGCATTCGCCCGTCGATGAGCCTCGACAGGCCGCCGGTGATCTGGAAGCACGGCGGACGGATCCTCACCCGGTAGGGCGTCCCGGTGCCGTCGCTGACGAGGTAGTAGCCGAGCTCGCCGTTCCCGCCCTCCGTGTACGAGTACACCTCGCCCTTGGGGACCTTCGCGCCCTCCATAATGAGCTTGAAGTGCTGGATGGTCGCCTCGATCGTCGTGTAGACGTCGCTCTTCTCCGGCAGGACGACGCGCGGATCGTCGCAGTTGACGGGGCCCTCGTCGGCCATCCGGTCGATCGATTGCTCGATGATCCGCCGGCTCTGGCGGATCTCGCCGAGGCGCACGAGGAACCTGTCGAGCGTGTCTCCCTTCGTGCCCACGGGGACGTCGAAGTCGACCTCGTCGTACTTCAGATAAGGGTGCGCCTTGCGGATGTCGTACGAGACGCCCGTCGCGCGTAGACACGGCCCGGTCCACCCGAGGGCGACGGCATCGGCCCCGCGGATGACCCCCACGTCTTCCAGTCTGTCGAGGAAGATGCGGTTCTTCAGCAGCATCTTTTCGCCTTCCTCGACGAGCTGGATGATCTTCTCGAGCGCCGCGCGGCAAAGGCCCTTGAAGTCCGGCGTCGGCGGGCTGGCCATGCCGCCGATTCGCCCGAACGAGTGCGTCAGGCGCGCCCCCGTCTCCTCCTCGAGGATGTCCCACACCATCTCGCGGGCCTTGACGAACCAGAGGAACGGCGTGAACGCGCCGAGCTCCATCGCCATCGCGCCGGTGCACGTGAGGTGGTCGCTGACCCGCGCGAGCTCGCCGAGGGCCATGCGGTACCACTGGCACCGCTCGGGAACCGCCAGGCCGCAGAGCTTCTCGACCGCGAGCGCATATCCGACGTTGTTCAGCATCGGCGAGACGTAGTTGAGCCGATCGACGTACGGGAAGACCTGCGCCCAGGTCCCCCGTTCGCACATCTTCTCGAAGCCCCGGTGCAGGTAGCCTATCTGCACGTCGGACTTCACGATCGTCTCGCCGGAGAGCTCGAGGACGATGCGCACGGTGCCGTGCATCGCGGGGTGCGACGGCCCGAGGTTGAGATGCATCGGCTCCGCAGGGAGCTCGAGCTCGCCGTCCTCGAGATCCACGTCCAGGGCTTCCATGGATCAGTCCTCCAGGCCTCGCCCGTCGTCGACCCGCGGAGCCCCGCCGCGCCCGAAGGACATCCCCTCGTCCGGTCCGAACGGCTCGAGCTTGCCCAGGGGCACCCCGGCCTCCTCTTCGGTCCGGTACTTCACGAGCGGCTGGATCTTGTCCGCGGCGTACGACTTCTGGAGCGGATGACCCTCGAACTCCGGGTACATGAGGATCCGCCGCAAGTCCGGGTGCCCGCGGAAGCGCACGCCGCTCATGTCGAACACCTCGCGCTCGAGCCAGTCCATCCCGGGCCAGATCGACGTCACGCTCTCGAGCTCCGCGCCTTGCATCTCTGCGTCGCCCACGCGCGCCTTCAAGCGAATGCGGTGCGCCTTCGACACGGAGTAGAGATGCATCACGACCTCCATTCGCCCCGCATCGCCCCGCTGGGGATAGTCGACTCCGCAGAGATCCACCGGCATGTCGAAGTCGAGGGCGGGCTCGGTCCGCACGAACTCGCAGACGGCCTTCCAGTGACCCGGCTCGACGACGGCGGTGTCGTCGCCGAAATCGGAGTGGGTCTCGAGGATTGCCGCGCCGAAGCGCGCCTTCAGCTTGTCGAGCACGTCCTTGCTCACGGGGCGCCCCCGTGCCCTCTGGCCCCCGCCCTGTCCTCCCGCTCCGCGATCGCGGAGAGAAGGTCGCGCGGGTCCCTGGCGGATCGCCGCAGCTGCACGAGCCCACTGGCGTTCCGTGAAGGGTCGAACCGCGGCTTGACCACTCCGGGGCGCCGCTCGTTCCTCGCGATCTTGTCCTGGAGCAGCATCAGCCCGTCGAGGACGGCCTCCGGACGAGGGGGACACCCGGGGATGTAGACGTCGGTCGGGATGATTTTGTCGGTGCCCGCGATCGTCGTGTAGTTGTCGTAAAAGCCGCCCGACGACGCGCACGTGCCGAACGCCAGGACCCACTTCGGCTCCATCATCTGCTCGAAGACTCGCTTGAGCACGGGCCCCTGCCGCTGGCTGATCGTCCCGACGACCCACAGCAGGTCGCTCTGCCGCGGCGAGAATCGCGGTGCCTCTGCCCCGAACCTCGCGAGGTCGAACCTGGGGCTCGTCAGCGCCATGAACTCCATGCCGCAGCACGCGGTCACGAATGGATAGGCGAAGAGCGAATACTTCCTCGCCCAGCCGAGAAGCGCGTCGACGCGAGTCGTGGCGTAACCGTGCTCGCTTCCTTCGAGCGTCAGGGAGCTATGCGGCCCTACGTTTCCCATTCGAGGGCTCCTTTTCTCCATACGTACACGAGGGCGACCGCGATGACGCCGAGGAAGCTCACCATCTCGGCGAGCCCCAGCCAGCCGAGGTCGCGGAAATGAATCGCCCACGGATAGACGAAGACCGCCTCGATATCGAAGACGACGAAGAGGATCGCCGTCAGGTAAAACTTGACCGAGAGCTTGAGGCGACCCCCCGTGCTCTCGCTGCCGCACTCGAATGGTGCGTTCTTCTCCGCGTTCGGCTTCTTGTGACGGCCGAGGAACGTGGCGGCGCCCCAGAACGCGAACGCCAGGCCGCCCGCGGTTAGCAGCATCATGAACATCGGGCCGTAGAGTGTGATCATGTGGCCACGCCACGCCGCGGAAAAGGCTCGCGTTTTTCTAGTCCTCGCGCTCTTTTATGTCAACGGGTCAGCGGCCGAGCAGGCTCGCTTTCCATGCCGTCAACGGCACGCCAAGGGCGCTCTCGGTGGCGCGTAGCTCTTCGGCGATTTCTCGCTCCGCGACCCCGGCCTCGAGCGCATCGCGCAGGCACGCATAGGCGGCGACCCACCGCTTGCGCCTGGAGAGCGCACGCGCGAGAGACGGCAAGACCTGCGCCGGCGGTCCCCCGAATGCGAGGGCGCGACGCAAAGGAGCGATCGCCTCCCCGGGCCGATCGCTCCCGAGGAGCGCCTCACCCAGCCTGCGGAACAGGTCCGCGGCGCCGATGCCCTCCTGCACGTACTGGATCCCGATGCGGAAGACCTCTTCGGCCTGCTCCGCATCCCCGAGGTTCACGCACGCCGTCCCGAGCAGACCGAGCCCCTTGGCGATGAGGGCCCGGGCGTCGGGCGTGATGAGCTGGCCCTCGGGGGTGCGCAGGAAGATCGCGAGGGGGGCCGGCCAGGTGCCGAGGAGCTGGACGACCTTCGCCCACTCCTTGCGAAGGGACGCCGACTCGGCCTCCGTGACCTTCGACAGATCGATTGCGCTGCGCGCCCCGGTGGCGACGCGCTCGAGCTCCTCCCGGACGAGCGCCCGGATCTTGGTCCGGAACCCGTCGAGCTCGTGGGTCTCCTCGACGCCGTCGTGGGACAGGACGATCTCGGCGCTCTTCTTGTCGCCCAGGACGAGCTCGCGCAGCGAGTAGCCGTAGAGCGGCGCGAGGAGCAGGTATCGAACACCGATGAAGAGCTGGATGACCTCGATGTCCGAGTCTTGCGCCGGCTCGGGCGCTCTCTTGTCATCCTCGACGAGGAGCGCTCCGACGAGGCGCCGCCGGAAGTCCGCGAGGGTCAGCCGCTGCGGGTCAAGACCGTCCTCCGACTCGCCCGCTCCGACCACGAAGTCCACGAGCGACAGCTCCGGGTTGCGGCGGTCGACGGTGAGCGCGGTGATCCGCGCGCCCACGATGATCGAGAACGCGAAGAAGCGCTCGCCGATGATCTCGCAAAGGGCCTGGAAGGACCCGATGCCCTCCCCGATGCGCTCGAACCAGCCGTCCGTCCGCACGGCGTCGAGATCGAACCGGCGCTGAGCTTTCTCGCTCATCGGGTCCAGGTCCTGCTCATCCGGTCACGCTCATCCACGCTGCCGACCCTCCACGCTATCAGAATCGCGGCGCGACCTGCGGGAAGGTCGGCCCCTCCAGTGAATGCAGACGGGCATGACCGCACAGCCCTCGCAGCGGGCCGCGTCGCGCCGCGACGGGCAACGCTGGAGCATCCCCATGTGGCAGAGCGAAAAGTCGTATTTCGTGGGGTCGGACGGGTCGAAGCGGGCCAGAGCGCGGGTGATCTCTTCGGTCGTTCGCCAGGAGGCGTCGCGTCGGCGGGTCAGCCCGAGGTTACGGGCCAGCTTGTGGATGTGGACGTCGACGGGCATGAGCAGCCCGGCCGGATCGATGCTCCATAGGCCGAGGTCGACTCCGTCGGCTGGGCGAACCATCCATCGCAGGAAGAGCAGCAGGCGCTTGCTGGCGCTCGGACCGCGCGGGTCGGGGAGGATGTGCGCGGGGCCGCGTCGGGCCCCGTCGCGCCGCAGACCGCCCGCGGACCGGATCGCGTCGCAGAGGGCGCCCAGTGCTTCGCGGATCGATCCGGTCGCGCGCACATTCGCTTCGAACAGCGTGCCGAGCGATCCGTGGGCGCGCTGCACCGCGCGGGCGCCGGCGAGCAGACGCGCGACGTCGTCGCCCACGAAGACGCGGTGTTTCCACCCGCGAAGGCGGTCGCGGACGCGGCGTGCGTCGTCGGCGACGAGCGCCGGGGTGGGACCGACCCGCGCCAAGAGGTCCTCGAGCTTGGCCCGGATCGTCGTGACGTTGCCGAACGCCACGCTCGCCGCGACGAGGGCGACGAGCTCCTGGTCGTGACGGTGCGGGTAACGATGGGCGAAGCCGACGGGGTCGGCCTCTCGACGGGCGCCGACGTCGCAGCGCACCAGCACGTCGTCGAGCGCGGCCTTCACCGCGAGGTCCCGCGCGCTCAGTCGACGTCGCATGTCTTCGGGGCGTCGGGACGGGATGGAAGCCTGGCGGCTCGCCGGTCGGCCTCGATGCGCTGCGCGCGAGCGTGGTCGAGGCGCAGCCTCGCGATCGGGAGCCAGGGGTCGTGGGCGCCCGAGGCGCCCGATTCGGAGACGTATCGGTCCCAGTGGTGCTCGGCGAGCGCCCAGCACGCCGCTTCTTCCCGAGCGTCCTTTGCGGCGACCGCTCCGGCGACGACTCCGAGCGCGAGGTACCAGTCGCGCTCCCACTCCGGGACGAAGAACACGCCCTCCGTCTCGCGAATCTCGTCCCAGCCGCTGACGATCCGAAGGGACGGTCCGGGCCCGGCCAGCACGACCTTCTGCCATCGCATGGCCGCGGCCTTCGCCGCGGTGCCGACGGCGTCCCTGGGATCCCCCGACCGGTCGAGAGCGACGGCGAGATCCCACAACGTCAGGACCTGCGTCGAGATGACGGACTGGGAGTTCGGGAGCTGCGCGGCCAGGCGGAGCACCTCCCGGAACGTCTCCAGCGCGTCGTCGATGAGCCCGAGGCGCATCTCGGCCTCGCCCATGTTCATCATCTCGGGCGCGCGAGCGCGATCGTCCTCGAGCCGTGGGATGAAACGCCGCCACGTCGCCAGCTCCTCCGAAGGCCTGTTCAGCTTGGCGTACGCGTACGCCAGCGCCGCGAGGGCCTCCGTCGATCCGGGATGATCGGGCGCCGACTCCAGCGCCGGAGCGAGGACCTCCACGGCGCGTTTGCTGAGCTCGCGCTGGGCCACGTAGGGTCCCATGTCGAGCTGGCCGTAGATCGTTCCGAGATCGAAACGGAGCCGGACATCGGGACTATTCGCGGCACCTGCGTCCTCGAGGATCGCGCGCGCGGCCTGCAAGCGCAGCTCTTCTTCGCGCCGCGTCTCGGGCTCACTCGACAGCAAGAGGCGCTGGACGCGGACGTGGAGGGCCCAGCGGCCGCCCGCTGCCGGATCCCGGGCGAGGTCCCATACGCTCGGGGGCGTGTCGGCGCTCGCGACGGACGCCACACACATCACCGCAGCGGCAGCCGCGATCCGGGGGGACGTCACCGGCGGCTCCTCGGACTGGCGCGTTTGCTCAGCGCGGCCACGTGAGCGCGCGCGTGATCGCACCACGGGCTCTTCGGCGCTTCATCCAGGTAGGCCTCCCAGACGTCGCGCGCCCCAGCCTGGTCGGTAGCCTCGAGCGCGAGAGCCACGAGCGCGGATGCCTCCGCCGGAGCGACTCCGAGCGCTTCCTTTGCGCCCTCGGTAGCGACCAGGCGCCGCGGGTCTCCGCGGAGGCGCTCCGAGAGCAGCGCCCTCGCCTCGTCCGTCCGTCCGCTGCGATCCAGCGCGACCGCAAGCCCGAGGAACGCGACGTCGCGGATGTCGTCCTCGCCGGAGCTTCGCAGCGCCTCGCGAAGCGCCGCGGTCGCGTCCCCGAGTCCCTCGTTCCCTCGGGTCATCGCCACGAGGCCGCCCTCGAGGGCGATCCCCGCCCAGCTCGCCGTCGAGAACGCCGAGGAACGCGGCAGAAGCGCCCGGTAGGCGCCCGACGCCTCCTCGGCGCGGCCGGTCCGGGCCAGCGCGCGCGCCCAGGCGAGAAGCGCCGCCGGATCGTCGAGCGCCTTGCCGTCGCGCGCCTTGGCTTCCTCCAGCGCGGTGAGCGCCTCTCCGAGCCTGCCGAGGGTCACCAGCGCGCGCCCCTCGAGCACCCGTGCCGCAGCATGCCCTCGCAGCACGCCCTCCGCTTCACGCGCCGCCTGAAGGGCGGCCGCCGCCGACGGAGTCGGCCCCGCGAGCTTCGAGGCGGCGCTCGCGATCAGGTTGCAATAGCGCCTGAGCTCCGGGCTCTTGGCCCGCTCCCAGACGTTCACGGCCCGGGATCCGTCGTCCGAGCACTCGGACGGCCGGCCGCTCGACCAGGGACCGGCGAGGACCTGAGCGAGGACGACGAGTGCGGGGACGAGCGGCATCGCGCATTGAACGCTAGCGCCGACGCACCTGACCGAGAAACGGATCCCGCAGCGCGATCGTTTCGTCGCGCCGGGAACCGACGCTGAGGAGAACGATCGGACAGCCGGCCTCCTTCTCGATGCGCTCGACGTATCGGCGCGCAGGTTCAGGCAAGGCCGAGATCTCGCGGGCGGCGCCGAGCTCGTCCCTCCATCCGGCGACCGACTCGTAGACCGGCGTCGCGCGGTCGAGGTCGTCGATGGGGAAGTCCCGCGTGACCCCGCTCGGCGTACGATACCCGACGCACACTTTCAGCTCGTCGATGCCGGTCAAGACGTCCAGCTTGGTGAGCGCGAGCCCGTCGAGACCGTTGACCCGCACGGCGTAGCGCAATGCCGGCAGGTCGAGCCACCCGGTCCGCCTCGGTCGCCCCGTCACGGATCCGTATTCGTCGCCGACTTTGCGAAGGCGCTCGCCTACCTCGTCGGTCAACTCCGTCGGAAAGGGCCCGCCTCCGACCCGCGTGCAATAGGCCTTCACGAGGCCGACCACGAAGTCGATGCGGGAAGGCCCGACGCCGGTGCCGGTGCACGCGCCCCCGGCGGTCGCGTGCGACGACGTGACGAATGGGTACGTCCCGTGGTCGACGTCGAGCAGTGTTCCCTGGGCCCCCTCGAGCAGCACGCGCTTCCCTTCGCGAACGGCCTGCTCGACGAGCGCCGACGTATCGGCGAGGAGCGGGAGGATGCGCGGCGCGAGCGCCGAGAGCTTCTCCATCACCTCGCGCACCGTGGGGGGCTCGCCTCCGAGCGCGCGGATGGCCGGGTCCCATGACGCGAGCGCGTGCTCGACGAGGCTGCCGGCGCGGGCCAGGTCGCGCAGGGCTCCGAGTGGCACCCCGCGCCTGGCGGCCTTGTCCTCGTAGCACGGGCCGACGCCCCGCTTCGTGGTCCCGAGCGCGCCGGGCCGCTGCTCGCGCAGCCCGTCCACGAGCACGTGGTACGGCAAGATCGCGTGCGCGCGGTCGCTGACGGCGAGCGACCGGCCCGCGCGAAGCAGCCCGCGCTTGGCGAGCTCGTCGAGCTCCGCGAGAAGGCTCGCCGGGTCGATCACCATGCCCTGCGCGAGGACGCACTTCGTCTGCTCTCGCAGGATGCCGCTGGGGATCAGGCGAACGACGAGCTTGTCATCGCCGACGACGAGCGTGTGGCCGGCGTTCGGACCGCCGCCGAAGCGAACAACCATGTCCGCGTGCTCGGTGAAGATGTCGACGATCTTGCCCTTCCCCTCGTCGCCCCACTGCGCGCCGACTACGACCACGGCGGTCATCGGTGTCCTCTCTGTCCCACGGGGGGGGCAATGCTAGCGCCGGAGGCGGCGTCCACCCAGCCCGCCGCGTCGAGCACGTGGCTGAAGCCCCACGCGCGGGCCCACGCGAATGCGGCGGTCCGGTCGCCGGCGAGCACCGCCGCGATTCCCTGCGAACGCAGCTCGGCTACGCGCGGGTCTTCGCCGTGACCGACGACGACGACGCGGGCCGGACGTCCCTCGACGGCGCCGGCCGCGAGCAGCGCCTCGCCGGTCCGGTCCAGATCGAGGCCGAAGCCGGCGGCGGGCAGGTCCCACCCGAAGCGCCCGAGGAGCTCGTCGTAGCGACCTCCCGACCCGACCGAATCGCCGGTGCCCGGCGCGTACATGTGGAAGATCGTCCCCGTGTAATACGCGAGGCCGCGCACCTCCCCGAGGTCGGCGGTGACGTGCGAGCCGAGGCCCCGCGCGACCGCCGCGTCGTAGAGCGAGAGGAGTCGACCGGCTGCGGCTCCGGCCGGGGTGCGGAGCAGCAGGGCCACGCCCTCGACGAGCGCGTCGCGGCGGCCGTGCAGAGACGGAAGGGCACGCAAGACGTCCGTGTGCGGCGCCCGCGCGATCTGGCATACATCGCGCAGATACGCTTCGTCCTTGCGCGCGAGCGCGTCCGACACGAGCGCCTGGTGCTCCGGTGAGAGACCGCCGATGAGAGCGCGCACCACCCCCGCGTCCCCGAGATCGATCGTGAAGCGCTCGAGGCCCGCGGCCTCGAGTACGTCCACCGCCAGAGCGAGGAGCTCGAAGTCACCGTCGGCGCCTGCGGTCCCCGCGAGCTCCACGCCGACCTGAGGGATCTGGCGGTGCTTCCTGGCGTGCCCGCTTCGCCGGCGCATGACGGTGGCCTCGTAGGCGAGCCGGAACGGAGTGGGACGGCCCCGCAGGCGCGTCGCGATCATCCGTGCGATCTGCGGAGTCACGTCCGGGCGGAGCGCGGCCACCTCGCCGGACTCCGGCTCGATGAAGCGCAGCACGTCCGTCGGATCGAGCGTCCCCAGCCCTCGCTCGAGGACCTCGGCAAACTCGAAGACGGGCGGAGTCACGACCGCGTAGCCGTGAATGGCGAAGCGGTCGAGCATCTTGCGGGCGAGAGAGCGGCGCGCCGCGGCTTCTTCGGGCAGGAGGTCGCGCATGCCCGCGGGAAGCGGGTGCTCGAGCGATCGCGGAGGAACCGGGATGGACATGGCCACAAACCCCGCGAGACCTTTCACATCGGGACCGCCGGGTCAACATGGCGCCGTGAAGACCGGTGTCCGGGTCGCCATCGATACCCCATCCGGCACCTGTCGCCGATCCAACAGCCGGCCGTGCCAAAAACCGAAGCATTTCAACGCCGCCGTCCCCGGCACGAGGGTCGCAAAAGACCGCTGCGATGCGCTCGACCGTGAGCGCCCGACCGCCACACAAAACGAGCAGACAGCCCATGGCATTCTCAATCGAAAAGTCGACTCTGCGCGGCGCAGCAGAAGGGGACTCCGAATCGCTCCGCAGGCTCGTGCAAGACCTCGCTCCGCACATCGAGAAGCAGCTCCAGCGCTATCCGGTCTCCGAAGACGATCGTCGGGATCTTCTTCAGGCCACGCTCATGCAGATCGTTCGGCGCGTGGGGTCGTTCCGTGGCGACTCGAGCTTCTCGACGTGGCTCTTCCGCGTCACAGCGAACGAAGCGCTCATGATGATGCGATCCCAGCGCCGCCATCGCGCCAGACTGGTCGCGGGGCTCGACCTGGAAGAGCTCGGCAATCTCGGTGTGGCCAACGACGCGAGCACGGAAGAGCGCGCCGACACGGCCGCGGCTGTAAACGAACGCGACGCCCGCGTGCGCGAGGCTCTCGATGAGCTTCCGTCCGAGTACCGGGACGTGGTCGCGATGCACTACCAGCACGACCTCGGGCTCCACGAGATCGCCGCCCGCCTCGCGACGACCGAGAGCGCGGTTCGCTCGCGCCTTCACCGCGCGCGTTCCCGACTCCGCGAGATCATCGAGCGAGGACCCCTGGGCGAGCACGTCGCGGCCGCCTGAGGCGCGGCGGCGGTCAGACTCGAGTGACCACGTGCCCCACGAAAAAGGGGCCCATCTTCTCGATGAACTCGCTCGTCTGACGTGTCCTGCGCATGGCCTGTACGAGGTGCGACAGCGGGTGAAGCTCGCGCCCCACGAGTCCGATGACGAACTCGTTGTCCGAGGCGTCCAGTCCATAACAGGCAAGTCGAACATCCGTCGCGAGCTCCTGGGCCCCGTACGCCATCCCGATCTGGGCGTGCTCGCGCAGGATCTGGGACTGCTCGTGCGGGTCGAGCCTCGCGAACGCCGCCGTCCGCCGCAGCGGGTACCAGACGTGCCACGGGGTCGCTTCGTTCATCACGTTCTCGACGGGTCGACGCAGCAGCGACCACTCGAGGTCCGGCTCGTGCCCGGTGCCGTACGTCCTCCCGAGCATCGCGAAGTCGCGGCGGGGCACGAGGCGGGCGAGGCGCTCGTCCTCGAAGACCTTGCGCACGGGCCCCACGAAGTGGGTCGGCGCCTCGCTCCACGTGAGCAGGCCGATCCCGTGGGGCGACATCGCGTCCGCGTAGACGACCCCCCGCACGCCCGCGCGGGAGCAGCGATCGGCGAGGTGAACCGCGAGCGCAGCGGCGCCGCCCGCGGCCGAATCGAGCACGAGGAGCTGCATGAAGAGCCGCCGATCGAGGGCCTGGCGCGCTCCTTCGCGCTTGCCGCCGTACTCCGACACGTCGATCTGGGGCAGTCCCGGTTCCCGCTCCGCTCCACTCATGGGTCGCGCCTCACCCTAGTACCGAGGCCCTCCTCCGCCCTTCGCATTTTCTACCCTTTCGGTGTACGTCCATGTCGGTCTGAGTCGATTTTTCATACGTTCGGCCCCGGGCTGAGGTACCACGTCGCGGTTCGGCGGCGCGAGCACGCGGCTCGCTCCGGTCCCTGGACGCGTCAATTCGACAGGAGGATTCACCATGGTTGGTCGTCGCAGTTGGGTCACGGCCGTCGGCATTAGTGGCGTCGCATTGGGGGTCATCTCGGGCAGCATCGTCGCCGCCTCGAACGCCGGAGCCGTCGAGCTCGTTGCGAAGGACGCGGCGTTCTCGCCCCTCGCTGCAAAAGAAGCGGGGGCTTTCGATCTCGCCGCGAAAGACGCGGGAGCCTTCGCCCTCTCGGCAAAGGACGCGGCGGGGTTCGACCTCACCGCCAAGGAAGCCGGCGTGTTTGACCTCGCGGCCAAGGACGCAGCAGCTGTCGAGCTCGCGGCAAAGGACGCTTCGGCGCTCGAGCTCGCGGCAAAGGACGCCAGCAGCTTCCGCTGATCGCAAGGGTCCCCGGCCGAGGGGGCCAGGTCAATGTCCTTCGCCCCCCGCCGGGTTCACGCGCAGCATGTGCAGCGCGGCGACCTTCTCCTCATAGACGCTCTTCATCTCGCCGAGGAGCGCGCGGTCTCGTGACAGGTCGTTGAGCTCGCCCGGGTCGCGGGCGAGATCGTAGAGCAAGTAGAACCCGCCCTCGGCCATGAGCTTCGTTCCGGGCGTGTCGCCGTGTATCAATGCCCGGTGCTGCGAGACCTGCGGCCCCGCCGGCATGTCCATGTAAACGTCCCGCTCGTCGACCGTTGCCTCCGGCGACGCGATGGCCGCGGAGTTACTCTGGCCCGAGAGCTCTCCGGCGCCGGGCTGCGGGAGCCCCATGACGTCGAGCAGCGTGGGGACCAGATCGATCAGGCTGCGCTTGGCAGCTACCCGGTGAGGCTTCACCCCCGGCACGTACGCCACGAGCGGTACTCGCACCAGCGGCTCCCACAGATCGACCCCGTGCCAGTTCATCCCGTGCTCGTCGAAGGCTTCCCCGTGGTCCGCCGTGACGACGATGGCCGTCTTCTTCCCCCACGGCTGCGACTCGATGAAATCGAACAGGCGGCCAAGATGGTGGTCGGTGAACCATACCTCGCCGTCGTAGAGCGGCTTCGCCCATCCCTTGGCTTTCGCGCGAAAGTCGGGCGCCTCCGCATGCGGCACGTAGTTGGCGTGGGGGTCGAAGTAGTGGATCCACAGGAAGAAGCGGCCCTTCGTGTTGCCGGGATCGGACAGCAGACGGATCGCGGCGTCGCTGAGCTTGGCGCTCGTGACCGACGAGTCGACGTCGCCGCCTGAGTCCGGCGGCATCGCGGACAGATCCCACACGTCCATTCCCTGACCGAGGCCGTACCTCGGCTTGAAGTACCAGTGCGACGCCGCACCCATGGTGCGGATCCCCGCCGCCTGCATGCGCTCGGCGACGAACGTGTTGCCCGCGAAGTACGTGTCGAAGTGAGCTCCGTCGCGGAGACACTCGCTCGGGTATTTGCCGATCATCGTCGGACCCAGGCTCTTGCCGGTGTACGACGCCATCGAGTACGCCCGCTCGAAAACGGTGCCGCGCGCGGCGAGCGCGTCGAGGTTCGGTGAGACCGGGCGCGGGTAGCCCATGAAACCGAGGTCGATGCGAAGCGTGTCCACCGTGATGAGGACCAGATCGAGGTCGGGCGGAAACGTGCCCCCGTGCTGCGCGCGCGCGGGTGGATCCGGATGCGGCAGCGGGGTGTCGGCACCGGAGCAATCCTCGTCGATGTCGTTGCCGGGCACGTCCATCGCGAGCGGATAGCGCCGCGGATCGGCGTCGTCGCAGTCGCCGCCGCCGAAGAGCGCCGAGGCGCCGTCGTGGTCGCGATCGGTCGCGCGCCGCGCGAGGCCCAGGCCGATCCGCCCGAGCGGTGCACCGCGCTCGATCGCGGCCGCGACGACCGGATCGCTCGAGAGGGCTTGCGCTTCGTGCAGCACGAGAGTCCACCCGGCGAGGACGGTGCCTGCCGCGACGACGACGCGCCCCCGGCGGTCCGCCCGCGAGGAGCGCTCTCCGATGAAGGCGCAGACGGCGATACCCACCGCCCCGAGCACGGGAGAGAGGTCGAGCTCGGGCCTCGCGAGCACGCCGAGGATCGCCAGCGGCGTCGTCCCGTTCCCGCTCGCGTCGCCCAGTCGCACTCCGATGGTCGCGATGGAGATGGCGTAGGTCGCGCCGCACGTCGCCGCGACCACGGGACTGACGTGGACGGCCAGCGTGCGTGCCGTCGCCGGGACCAACCAAAGCGCGGAAGCGGCGACGAAGACCAGCATGACGAGGGCCGCCATTGCGACCTCCATTCCAGTCTCGGCGGGGCCACCGCCCGTCATGGCCTTACGGGCGACGTGAGCGCAGGCGATCGCCCACGCCAGCGCCGCGACTGGCGCGATGAGCGCGACCGCGGCCGCGCGAGCCCGTGCTTGCCCTTGCAGATCCGTGAGCGCTCCGATCACCGCGCGCGCGCTCCAGCGCCGCTGCGGATCGAGCAGCAACGCTCCCGCGGTGACCCCGAGCCCGACGAGGGTCGCGACCGGGACCAGCACGCCGACGTCCCCCATGACCACGGGGCCCACCGGCGCCTGAACGCCGCGCACGGCCTCGAACGCCTCCGTGATGGCCACGACGACTGCGCCCAGCAGCGCGCCGGCCACGGCCAGTACGGGGCGGGCGAGCCACCCTCTCGGCGCCGCGGCGCTCACGGGACCGGCGCGTCCGGCTTGACGTCGATCTCCGAAAGGGTCGACCGCTTCGCCTGCAGCGCTTCCACCATCGGGACGAGCCTGGCCGGATCGCCGGCGAGGTCGTGGACCTCGTCGGGGTCCTGCGCGAGGTCGTAGAGCTGGTACTGCCGACCGCCCAGGTGGACCAGCTTCATCGCGGGCGTGGGACCGTGGAGGATCGCGCGACGCATGTGCGTGTAGGGTCCGCCCGGCATGTCGATGTAGACGTCGCGCTCTTCGTACTCCCGTCTACCCGGGGGGCCCAGGTCGGCCGCCAAGCTCGTCCCCGACAGCTCGCCCGCCGGCGGCTGCGGGACACGCATCAGATCGAGCAGGGTCGGGACCAGATCGATCACGCTCCGCTTCACCGGAACGCGGCGCGGGGCCACGCCGGGGACGTACAGGAGGAGCGGGACGCGCACCAGGGTCTCCCAGATCTCGTGGCCGTGCTGGAACGCGATGCCGTGCTCGCCCAGCGACTCGCCGTGGTCGCTCGTCACGGCGACGATGGTGTCCTTTCCCCACGGCTGCGTCTTCACGTAGTCGAGCAGGCGGCCGACCGCGGCGTCGGTGAACCATACCTCGCCGTCGTACGCAGCTCGCATCTGCCACCCCGGGCTCCTGGCCGGATCGGCGAACGCAGGCGCGCCTGGATGGTGCACGTACTGCGCGTGGGGATCGAAGTAGTGCACCCAGAGGAAGAACCGACCCGCCTTCGCGTGCTCGCCGAGCAGCCTGAGGGCAGCCTCCGTGAGCTGCGGGCTGGTCACGCTCGTGTCCGTGTCGCCCTGGCCAGAGGGCGGGATCGCCGTCGTGTCGAAGACATCGAAGCCCTGGGTGATCCCCCACGTCTCGCGGAAATACCAGTGCGACCCCGCGCCCATGGTGAAAATGCCCGCCTGGTGCAGCCGCTCCGCCAGGAACGTGTTGCCTGGTGCGTACCGGTTGAAGTGACCCCCGTCCCGCAATGTCTCGCTGGGGTATTTCCCGATGAGCATCGGCGCCAGCGCCTTCCCGGTGTACGACGCCATCGCGTACGCCCGCTCGTAGACGACGCTGTCCTTCGCAAGCTCGTCGAGGTTGGGCGTCGTGGGCTTGTCATACCCGAGGAAGCCCAGCTCCGAGGCGCGGAGGGCGTCGACGGTGATCAGGATCAAGTTCAGGTCACGATCGACGACGGCACCCGTCGGCTCCTGGGAAGGGACAGGCGCGGCCGGACGGGTCGCGGGGAGATCGGCTCCCGAGCAATCTTCGTCGATTCCGTTGCCGGGGATGTCCACGGCGAGCGGCGAGATGGTGGGGTCGCTGTCGTTGCAGTCCCCCCCGCCGAAGTACGGCGAGGCGCCGTCATGGTCCCTGTCCGTCGCGCGGCGCACGAGAGCGAGGCCGATGCCCCCGAGCGGCGCGTATCGCTCGACGGCCCTGGCGATGCCCGGCTCGCGCTCGAGGGCCCAAGCCTCGCGGACGGTGCAGAACAGGGGCCCGCCGATACCGGTGATCGCGACCAGGATCGCGAGCGGTCGCGCGGGCCTGCCGGCCAGCGCGAGCGGAGCAAGCCAAGCGCAAGCCGCGATCGAGGCGAGGTCCACCACCGGGCGCAGATCGAGCTCGCGGCGCTTCAGGACGCCCAGGATCCCCACGATCGGAGCGCCCTCACCGCCCGTGTCGCCCAGGGCCGCTCCCAGCCCGAGCACGCAGAGGCACGCACCAGCGGCCAGGCCACCCGTCACGGCGGGATCGATGGCACGCGGCCAGCGCGCCGCGACGGAAGCCAGGCCCCGCCGCACCGAGGGCAGCAGCGCGAGGGCGCCAGCGCAGAGCCCCACCAGCGACACCACGGACGCCACGGCGAGCGCGAAGCCCGTCGCGCGAGGGGGCCCGCCGGCGAGGACCGCCCGTCCGATGTGCGCCGTCGCCAGCAGCCAGGCAGTCGCCACCCCACATCCGAGGGGGACGAGCGCCGCGGTCCTCGACCGAGCGAGCACGGGCTGCGCGCGCGCGGCAGCCAGGCGCTCGGAGGGCGCGAGCAGACCGCGCGGCTCGAGGAAGAGGGCGACCCCCGCCACGACGACTCCCACGCTCAGCGCCAGCGGGGCCAGCACGCCGAGCTCCGCCGGCACGAGCGCCCGGAAGGCCTCGCGCGAGTCGCCGAGCGCCAGCTCGCGCGCCTCGGCAAATGCCACGAGAATGGCGCCGAACGAGGCGCCCATCAGGGAGAACAGAATGCGGGATGCGGTCGTCTTCGTAGCCGGCGGAGCTTAGCGCTTGGAACGTGCGAGCGGATGCGCCGCGTCGTAGACGCGAAGGAGGTGCTCCATCGAGACGTGCGCGTACCGCTGGGTCGTCGAAAGAGAGGAGTGCCCCAGCAGCTCCTGGATGGACCGCAGGTCTGCGCCCCCGTCCAGCATGTGCGTCGCGCACGTGTGCCTCAGCGCGTGCGGATGCAGGTCTGCCCGGCCGGCCCCGATGGAACCTTGTGCGTGCACGACCCTGTGCACCGCCCTAGGGGACATCCGCACGCCACGAGCGGTGAGAAACAGCGCGGCCGGGTCCTGCGTCTTGCGTCTGGGGTGGACGAGCTCCGCACGCACTTCGACCCAGCGCGCGATCGCCGCGACGCTCTTGCGCCCGAGCGGCACCACGCGCTCCTTCCTGCCTTTCCCCAGCACCCTCGCCGTGGCGCCGGCGAGATCGACGGAGTGAAGATCCAGGCCGCACACCTCGCTCACGCGCAGCCCCGACCCGTAGAGCGTCTCCAGCAGGGCGCGATCCCGGCAGGCCACGGGACCATCGCCCACAGGGGACTCGACCACCTCGCGGGCGGCGTCCACGGAGAGAAGCGTGGGCAAGCCTCGCCGCACCTTCGGTGTAACGAGAAGATCGGCCGGAGACGCCGCGATCGCTCCCCGGCGCCGCATCCAGCGCATCCACGTCCGGACGGCGGCGACCTTTCGTGCGATCGAGCTCGCCGCGTGCTTTCGCGCGAGCAGCGCGAGCCAGCCGCGGAGCAGGTAGACGTCGATCACACGGACGTCGTCGACCGCGGAGGGCGCGCGGTCACGCGCGAACGCGGCCAGCCCGGCGACATCGCGCCGGTACTCGGTGACGGTGCGCGGCGAGGCGCGCCCCGCCTCGAGGTGCTGCACGAACGCGACGATCGACTCGTCGATGGTCACGTCCCAGCGCTACCACGAGGACGAAGCGCCCAGCCAGTTCGCGTCGGATGAGCCCAAGTCACTGGCGACGATCGTCGACCCGGCCGCTACGATCGGGCAGGGCAACCGCATGCGCGCTGCGATTCGAGGCGTATCCTGGCAAGCTCGCCGAGCTCGCGCAGCCCGCCGTGCCCGGCAGCTCTGGGACCAAGCTCGCCGCGAGCGCTCGACGCCACGCGAGATCGGTCTGGCGGTCGGCGTGGGCGTGTTCGCCGGATGCACGCCATTTCTCGGCTTTCACGGCGGGATCGCCCTGGGTCTTGCGACCCTGCTCCGCCTGAACCGCCTCTGGACATTCGCCGGCTCGCGGCTCCTGGTCCTGCCGCTCTTTGCTTGGGTCGGCTTCTGCGAGGTCGAGTCCGCACACCGACTGCGAACCGGCGCGTGGGCGCCCATCGCTCCGACGGAGATCCTCGCCCACCGCAGCGAGCTGTTCGCGGACTGGCTCATCGGAACCGCCATCGTAGGCGGCGGCCTGGCGGCCATCGCGGGGGGCATCGCCTACGCGATGGCGCGCCGGTGGCAGCCGGCCGTCACGCCGCGCACGCGCGAAGAATCTCGTCCGTCGTCTTCGGGATCCCCGCCGTCAGCACCTCCGACCCCGACGCCGTGACGAGGACGTCGTCCTCGATCCGGACTCCGATCCCTCGCCACGCGGCGGGGACGCTGTCGTCGTCCGGCGAGACGTAGATTCCGGGCTCGACGGTCAGGACCATGCCCGCTTCGAGCGCGCGCGGCTTGTGATCGACGAAATACGAGCCGACGTCGTGCACGTCCATGCCCAGCCAGTGGCTTGTCCGGTGCATGAAGAAACGCTTGTATCCTTCTGTTTCTATGATCTTTTCAATCTCGCCAGAGATGAGCCCGAGGGCGAGCAATCCGCGCGCGATGACGCCAACGCTCGTCTTGTGGATCTCGTCGAGCGTCGCGCCCGGTCGCACCGCCGCGATGGCCTTCATCTGCGACTCGAGGACCAGCTCGTAAATGGCCTGCTGCTCGGTCGAAAATCCCCGGCCGACGGGAAACGTGCGCGTGACGTCGCTGGCGTAGTACGCGTACTCGCAACCGGCATCGATGAGCAGGAGGTCGCCAGCCTCGATCTGCCGGTCGTTCTTCCGATGGTGAAGGACGCACGCGTTCGGACCGGAGCCGACGATGCTCCCGTAGGCCGGCCGCTCCGAGCCCCTCCGGCGAAAGGTATCGATGAGCAACCCCTCGATCTCGTACTCGCGCATCCCGGGACGCGCCCGCGCCATCGCGAGCTCGTGTGCCTCACGCGTGATCCTCGCGGCGGCCCGCATGGCGTCGACCTCGCCAGGCGACTTCCGAAGCCGCATCTCGTGCACGATGACGCCGGGGTCGACCAGCTCGGTCGGCGCGACGACGCCCAGCCGCTGGCGCACCCGTACCCGGTCGATCGCCCCGAGCAGCCGTTCGTCGAAACGCCGGTTCAGGCCGACGCGGCAGTAGACGCGCCGGCGGTCGGCGATCAGGGTCGGGAGCTTCTCGTCGAGCTCCGAGATCGGGAAAGCCTGGTCGGCCCCGTACGTCTCCCTGGCTCCGTCGACCCCCGCGCGATGACCGTCCCATACCTCGCGCTCGCGGTCCCTCGGACGGACCAGGAGCGTCGTCTTGCGCTCCACGGCGTCGAGGACCAGGACGCTCTCCGGCTCGTCGAAGCCGGTCAGATAGAAGAAGTCCGAGTCCTGGCGGTACTCGTGCTCGACGTCGTTGTTTCGCACGAACACCGGGGCCGCCGGCAAGACCGCGACCGCGGGGCCACCGGACGCGGCCATCGCATCGAAGAAGGCAGCGCGCCGCTTCGCGCAAGCTGCCAGATCAGGCTTTGCCATGGCGGTCCCTATCGTACCCGATAGTTGGCCCACATCCGCCCCCCACGCAAAGATTCGGCCATGACCATCCGTGAGGATCGCCGATTCAAGCGCAGCCAGGACCCGCTCGTCGCCCTCCACTACCAGCTCGCGTACGCGCGGAGCGAAGGTCGCCTCGACGCAATCGTCGTCGCCGACGACGCGGGCGTCGTCGTGGCCGGCGCCGGCGCGTGGGCCGTGTGCGAGGAGCTGGCCGCGTACGCTCCGCTCCTCGCGCAGGGAGGCTGGACGGAGCCGGGGATGACCGGCGGCTCTCGTATCGCCGAGCTCCGCGCACAGGTCGACATCAAGCCCGTCGATGTCGACGGTCAGATGGTGCTGCTCTGCGCCCGAGGTGGCACCGCCCGCGCCGGAGGGGGCGGGGCGATGGACCGCGCGGCGGCCGGAGTTGCCCGGATCCTCGCCCGCGCAGCCTGAGTCGAGCCCGCTCGCATTGACCGCTCGTTGCGCGCACGGTACGAACCATCCGATGAGGCGGCGCGCGCCATGAGCGACAAAGAACCGGGCGACCGCCGCCGACGGCTCGACAGCGTCATCCCGGAGCTCATCAAGAGAGCCGTCGAGCTCGGGGTCGAGAAAGCCGCCGAGGCGCCTGACAACCTCAAGGAGTTCGTCGGCGGCATGAAGCTGCCGCGCGAGGCCGTCAACTACCTCCTCGCGCAGGTGGAGGAGACCAAGAACGGCCTCTTTCGCGTCGTCGCGAAGGAGCTGCGCGAGTTTCTGGAGCACACGAACATGGCCGGCGAGATGCAGAAGATGCTGACCACGGTGCAGTTCGAGATCAGCACGACAATCCGCTTCAAGCCAAACGATGGCCGTTCCGGAGTTGCGGGAGACGGATCGTCGAAGATGCCGAAGCCCGAGGTCAAATCCGAGGTTCAGCTGAAGCGCGGACGCTCGAACGAGCGCCCCGAGACATCGGGCACCGCGGAAGAGCGGCCCCGCGAGCGGCGGCGGAGCCGAGAGTAGGGTCCCGGGGAACCATCGATGCCCAAGCCCCTCCGCGTCGCGGGCGAAGTCGATAGCTGGTGCACCCGCTGCCGCCTTCTCTTGAATCACCGGATCGTCTCGATGAAGGCCGGCAAGGCGTATCAGGTCGAGTGCCTGACCTGCCGCTCGACGCACCTGTGGAGGGCCGGTAGCCCGGGGGACAAGCCGGCAGCAACGGGAGCCTCGGGCGGGAGCTCCGGTTCGAGGGCCTCGGCTTCCGGCCCGAAGAAATCGGCGCGCGCCCAGGCGGCGATCCGCCATGAGCAGGCGTGGGAGAAGGCCACGATCGGCCGGGGCGTGCTCGACTTCAAGCCCTACGAGGTCGGCGGGAGCTTCCAGGAAGGGGAGCTCGTGCGCCACAAGAAATTCGGAGACGGGGTCGTCACGCGTGTCATTGACCTTCACAAGGTCGAGGTCCTCTTCCGCGACGAGGCCCGGACGCTGGCCCAGGGGCTGCGCTGACCTGCTCGACCTGGCTGCAGATCGTTTGACCCGGCAGGCCGGCGCCGGATACTCACGGCAAGCATATGCGGGGATGGCAACTGCAGGGCATGGTCGCGCTCGTCGTCGCGTGCGCCGCCCCGACCATCCTGACGAGCACGAACGCCGCGGCCGCTCCGGCGGCGTCTACGAGCGGCTGCCTTGCGCCATCCCCTGACGGCTATCTCGGCGCCTGGCTGGTGTCCGGACCTTTCGATCGCGCGCGCCTCCCTGACGAGGCGCCCCTCTCCCCTCACCTCGACGCTCCCGTCATCGAGGGAGCGACCGGGCCGCGCTGGCGTCTCGCCGCGGCGACCGACGGCGGCCCTGTCGACCTGTCGACCGCGATCGAGGCCCATGCGAGGGAGCGCCTGGCGTACGCGGCAGGCGTCCTGCACATCGAGCGCGGAGGGCGGCACATCCTCTCGATCGGCGCGGACGACGGCGTGGCTGTGTTCGTCGACGGGGGCCGTGTGCTCGCACGAGACGCCAGCCGCAGCCGGCGAGACGACGACGACCTCGTCGGGCTCGATCTTGGGGCCGGGGACCACCCGATCGTGATCGCCCTGCTCCGGCACGGCACGGCGTGGACGTTTCGTGCACGCGTGCTGGACGACGAGCTGCAGCCTCCCGCGGGAGCGTGCTGGCGGACTCCGGGGGCGGGCGCCACCGAGGAGCACATCGTGGCGGCGCGGATGTCTTCCCTGTCCCTCGACCGCGGGATGAACGCCGAAGGATACCGCCCGGTCCTCTCGGTGCGGTTCCCCGCCGGCGCCCCTCGCGGTCTTCCGCTCGAGGTGCACGCGCGCCTGGTGCGGGCGTCGGCGCCGGAGCCCATCGCCGGGCGCGAGGCCATCTTCGATGTGGGTGCCGGAGAGCTGGTGGCGGGCGAGCGTGCCATCTCTCCACTCTCGGTGACCTTGCCCCAGATCACGGGGGACGAGCTCGAGGACGATGACTGGACTCTGCACGCCGACGTCGCCGGCAATGCCGTCGACTTCCCGCTGCACCCGCGCCGCGCGGTGCGCGAGGCAGTGGTCCGGGTGACTCGTGCGCTGACCGCGACTCCGCCCGACGCCGCGTGGCTCGATCCCTCGTCGCTCGCGACGGTCGCGCATCTCCGTGACCGGCTCGCGGGGTTCGTCGCGAAGGGCGACGGCGACACGGAGGCCCAGCAGGAAGACGCGCGTGAGCTCGATCTGCTCTCGGCCTCGCTCGAGCAGCAGCGCGACCCGTACATCGGAAGGTCGGCGGGCGGAGACCCGGGCGGGGGGCCGTGGCGGACCGGACCCATGCGCCGAGCGTATCGGTCTCCGGCGGACGGGCGCTTCTCGGAGTTCGCGCTCTACGTCCCGGCCGATTTCGACCCGACGAAGAAGTACCCCCTCATCGTTGCGCTACACGGGATGAACGGCCGGCCGATGGAGATGCTCATGTGGCTCTTCGGCCACGACGACCCCGCGCACGGCGCCCAGTGGGAAGACCGCCACCCGCGGCGCGACCTCGAGCCCCTCGAGGCCATCGTCGTGGCGCCCGACGGGCACTACAACGCGATGTACCGCGACCTCGGCGAGGACGACGTCATCCGGGTCGCGCGGTGGGCGATGTCGACGTACCCGATCGACCCGGCAAGGGTCACGGTCACCGGCCCTTCGATGGGCGGAATCGGCGCCGCCGCGTGCGCGCTCCACCATCCAGGCCTGTTCGCAGCCGCCGAGCCCCTCTGCGGCTATCAGAGCTACTTCGTGCGAGGCGACATGAGCGGGCGCGGCATGCGACCGTGGGAGCGCTTCATCGCGGAGGAGCGCTCGAACGCGCTGTGGGCCGAGAACGGCCTCTACCTCTCGCTTTACATCGTGCACGGAACGAAGGACCTCCCCGAGGAGAACAGCGGCGTCCTCATCGACCGGTACACGGAGCTCCACTACGCCGTGAAGCACGAGCACCCCGACCTCGGTCACAACGTCTGGCAGACGACGTACGAGGATCTCAAGGGGGCGCGGTGGCTCATCTGGCACCGGCGCCCCCTGCATCCGCGCGCCATCCGCTTCAAGACGGCGCGGACGCGCTGGCCGGACGACGCCTGGGTCCACGTTCGCGAGCTCGCGTCGAGCAACGACTGGGGAGAGGTCATCGCTCGCATCGACGCGGGGAACGTGATCCACGTCGCGACGCGAGGTGTCGGCGCACTCGCGATCGACCGGGACACCGAGCGCATCGACGACGCCGCCCCGGTCTCCGTCGGCATCGACGGGGAAAGGATGACGTTCGAGGCCGGCGAGCCAATCGAGCTTCACCGCGTGTCCGGGAAGTGGCGCGCCGGCACGGCGCTCCACGACGGGCCGTTCAAGCACGCCTCGATCACGGGACCGATCCGCGACATCTTCCACGAGCCCGTTCTCTTCGTCTGGGGGGCGAGCGACCCCCGGCAAGCGAGGGCCAACGAAGAAGTGGCGCGCGCGTTCGCCCGCGTCAGGTGGGGGGTTCGCGTCGACTACCCCGTGATGAGCGACGTCGAGTTTGCCGCGCGGGGCGAGGCCATCGCGAACGATCGGGCGCTCTTCCTCGTGGGCAACGCGCGGTCCAACCTCGTCGTGCGCGACCTGGAGCCCGAGCTCCCGATCCGCATCGACGGCGACGACGTCCTCGTCGGAGCCGGGCGCATCGCGCCGAAGGGGAGCCCCGGTGACTCGCAGCTCGGAGCCATGTTCATCTGGCCGAACCCGCGCCGGCGGGACCGCTACGTCGTCGTGGTCGAGGGGGCCAGTGCGCTCGGAACCTGGCGCTCGCTCTCCCTGCCCGACATGCTCCCCGACTACGCGGTGTTCGACGAGGACGTGGAGCCGGCACGCGGGCAGCTGATGCTGGGCGCCGGCACGCTCCGTACCGCTGGCTACTTCGGGAGCGACTGGTCCTTGCCATCCGCCCAGCCTCCCAAGCAGCAGGCGGCGCTCTGAATCGTCGCCGGTGTATAAGGGGGCCGATGAGTCGCTGCCTCGTACCTGTCGCGTCCGCTATGGCGGCCGCGGCCATTCTCCTGTCTCCGGCCGCCGCGGGGGCGCAAGAACACTCGATCATCCGGAACCCCGGAGACCACACGAGCTACTTCTTCGAGGCCGAGCCTCACGGCATCTTCGGGTTCCCGGGCCCCCACGACAATGACACTCCCTTCGGCGTGGGCTTCCGCGGGACATTCAACATCGCCAACGGGTTCGTGCCGAGCATCAACGACTCGGTCGGCGTCGGCGTCGGCTTCGACATCGGGACCGATGGGCATTTCTACCTGCCGATCGTCATGCAGTGGAACTTCTGGCTCTCGACGCACTGGTCCGTCTTCGGTGAGCCGGGCATCGCGATCGTGTCGGAGAACCCGTACAGCGGCGTCGTTCCCGCCTTCTTCGCGGGCGGGCGGTTCCACTTCACCGACAGGATCGCCCTGACGATACGAGTCGGGTATCCGGACGTGTCGGTGGGGGTGTCGTTCTTTCTCTGATTGGCTACGGGCTACTCGTCCCCTGCCGTCCGTAAGCGTCTTCCAGCCGTACGACGTCGTCGAGCTCCGGCGTCGACACCTCGAGGACGTCGACGTCCGTCACGGCGACCATCCTGTGGATCGTCCCGGGTGCGCAGTGGAACGTGTCGCGGGCCCGCATCCGCAGCACACGCAGCTCCGCGCCCTGGCCGATCTCGAGGTCCATCTCTCCGGACTCCACGAGGAATGTCTCGTCCTTCTTCACGTGGTATTGCCGCGAGAGACGCTGCCCGGCGTGAATGTGCAGGATCTTGCCGACGTAGCGCTCCGTCTGTGCCCAGACGAGCTCATAACCCCAGGGCTTCTCGACACGTCGCATCGGTTCGCCGGGTACGCTATCACGCACCCCGGAACAGACAACGTGACCCGCAACGCGAACACCGTCCGCCTGCAGAAGGTGCTCGCTCGAGCAGGCATCGCCTCACGCAGGGCGGCGGAGCGCCTCATCACCGCGGGGCGTGTGCGCGTCGAGGGGAAGGTCGTCACCGAGCTCGGCACGAAGGTCGATCCCCGTTCGAACCGGATCGAGGTCGACGGGCAGCGGATCGTGCGCGAAGCACCGGTCTACGTCGTCTGCCACAAGCCCCGTGGCGTCGTCGCCACGATGAGCGACCCGGAAGGCCGGGAAACCGTGAAGGACCTGCTTGCCCAGATCCCGGGCCGCGTCTACCCCGTCGGGCGGCTCGATTACAATACGAGCGGCGTCCTGCTCGCGACCAACGATGGCGACTTTGCCGACGCGCTGCTTCACCCGCGCCGGGGCGTACCCAAGGCGTATGTCGTGAAGGTGAAGGGCATCATGCAGAAGGACGATGTGGAGCGCTGGCGGCGGGGCGTGAACATTGGCGACGCGACGACGGCCCCCGCGAAGGCCAAGGTTCTGCGTTTCGAGGGCGACAAGACGTGGCTCGAGCTCACGATCACCGAGGGGCGCAACCAACAGGTGCGGCGCATGGGGGAGGCGACGGGCTTCCGCGTGATGCGCCTTGCGCGAGTCTCGTTCGCCGGCATCGATGCCGACGGACTCCGGCCCGGCGAGTGGCGCTACCTCACCGCCGACGAGCTGGCGTCGCTCAAGAAGGGATTCGGGGTGCCCCGGCGGAAGAACTGAGCGGCGGGTGCCTCGTTCGTTCCGCTATCAACGGAAACGCGGACTACGCTACGGTACTATTGGAGGAGGGTTCTCCGTGAGTCAGCGCAGGCGACCGCGGGTCGATCGCGGCCCCGGGACACGCACCCGATGAACGCCGATGTTCTCGCGATCATCGAGGCCGCGTACGCGGAGTCGGGTGATGCCGACGAGTGGCTTGACGGCGCGCTGGCAGCGATACACGCCCAGCTTGACCAGGGTGGTGGAGTGCTCGCGCGCCGGTTCCACGTTCAGCCCGCCTCGATCTGGCAGAGCGCAACCAGAGCGAGCGGGGTGGCCCCCGCGGACGTCGCCGCCACCGACCGCGCTGCGGCGTGGCTGACCGACCTGCCGCCCCCTGAGGCGATGGCCGTTGCGCGGCAAATGTTTCCGCTCGCACCGGTCGCCGTCCGTCTTAGCCACCTCATCGGTCCTTCCATGATGACGCACTTGGTGACCAACTACTCACGGCCTGTGGCGGACTCGCTCGGTGTCATCGCCGCGGATCCGAGCGGCCACGGCTGCGTTTTCTTCCGCATCGAGGACAAGCCCCTCCGCCTCTCTCGCCGAACAACCGCCCTGTGGGAACGCGTCGCGGCTCACCTGGTGACCGGCTACAGGCTGGCACGCGAGCGCCACGGCAAGGCGGAGGCCGTGTTGGACCCCGGGGGAAAGGTCCTGCACCGAGAGAACGAGCTCACGCGGGACAATGCCAGTACCCTGAGCGACGCGGCCAAAGAGATCGATCGAGCCCGCGGGCGCCTGCGACGCGTCGATCCCGAGCGCGCTCTGGCCCTGTGGAAGGGCCTCGTCTCGGGCCGCTGGTCACTCGTCGATCAGTTCGATAGCGACGGTCGGCGTTTCGTCGTTGCCAAATGCAACTCCATCACGTCCCGCGCGTGGAGCGTTCTGAGCGAGCGGGAGGCACAGATCCTCGCATACCTTGCCGAAGGCCAAGCGCAAAAGCTCATCGCCTATCAGCTCGGCCTGTCCGTGACCACGGTGAGCGACCATCTTTCTCGAATCATGCGCAAGGTCTCGGTCGGCTCCCGACTCGAGCTCATCACGGCGTACCGCGCGTACAGGAGCCAACAGGAGACCGCATGAAACGCCCCCGAGCCTCCTCGCCAACCGTGCCCGACGACCTTATCGCCCTCGAAAGTGACGATGGCAAGCTCGCGGTTCTGAGCTTCACATTGCCCGGGGACAGCACAATCAACCTGACGTCGGCGGAATCGGACGTGGCAAGGCACATCTTGGCGGGCCGCTCGAACTCGGAAATCGCTGCGCTTCGGCGCTGCGCCACGCGAACCGTGGCCAATCAGGTCGCGAGCTTATTCCGCAAGCTCGGCGTCCGCTCTCGATTGGAGCTCGTGACACTGGCCCCCCTGCTCTGTCCACGACGCGGACTCGGCGACGGGTGAGCAACTCACTTCACCCCCTTGGCCCGCAGCTCGCTCCGCGACCGTGGGCGGCGGCGGCACGTCAGGAGCGATCGTGTCCGGCGCGCGCTGAAACCACCGCGAAGGGACGAGTAGCGCGTAAGGCGGCGCGACGCCGGGGGGCTTTGCAAACGATCGCCCGTCGCGGCCGGATCGGTGCTCGGCGGGTTGGTCCCCCCGGCATGCCGGGTTCCCACCAACCC